>Ga0179587_10000373_pt1 | contig 18736 bp, 20 predicted proteins | sample CZODoug2_1_08_16_FD_185932 | JGI IMG/M metagenome (GOLD analysis project Ga0179587, IMG submission 185932) | Vadose zone soil fungal communities from Angelo Coast Range Reserve, California, USA - CZODoug2_1_08_16fungal | ecosystem: Environmental > Terrestrial > Soil > Vadose zone | place: USA...
GATGTTTTTGTCTTTTACTCGGCCCTTCGCCGAATTGATGCGCACGAATGTCCCGTCGTAATCCACCCACACGGGTGTAACCTGCGGGCTTCCATCCTTCATCAGCGTCCCCAGATTTCCGAACGCTGGCTTGTCCAACAAATCCGCGTATTTTTCTGGAATCACCTGCTTCATTTCGGCCTCCTCATGAATTCAAGCGAAACTCATCTCCGGAATTCGTTGCCGGGCGATCAATGGTGCACCGGTCAATTCCTGCACTTCTTCCGCCGCCCAACCGCGGGCCACTTGGCGAAGGATCAATCCTTCCGGCTTCACGTCGATCACCGCCAGATCCGTAACGATGGTATCCACACATGCCAAAGCGGTTAGCGGATATGTGCACTGCTTCACGATTTTTGGCGCTCCATCCTTTGTGGTGTGCTCCATGCACACGATCAATGTCTTGGCTCCTGCGGCGATATCCATTGCGCCTCCGATACCGCCGGAGCCTTTTGCGCCGGGAATTTTCCAATTCGAAAGATCGCCCTTCTCCGACACCTGAAACCCGCCCAGAACGGCAACGTCCAGATGTCCACCACGCGACATCAGGTGTGCGTCCGCCTGATGAAAGAAGGAAGCTCCCGGAATCAGGGTCACGGGTATTTTCATCGCGTCCACCTGATCGAAATCTTCTTCGCCAGGTTTTGCGCGGCGTCCCATTCCCAGAATTCCATTTTCGCTGTGGAAATAGACCGTGATTTCTTTCGGCAAATAGTTCGCGATGAGATTGGGAATTCCCCAGCCGAGATTCACGTAGCCGCCATCCGGCAACTCGAGCGCAGTACGCTGCGCGATCTGTTCCCTCGTCAATCGCGGCTTAGCCGGCGTTACTCTTTCCTGAATGCCGTCACCCGGCATAACGGAGTCCTTTCGCTTGCACGATGCGATGAACAAAGATCGCCGGGGTCATCACATGTTCCGGATTGATCGTACCCACCGGCACGATTTCTTCCACTTCTGCGATGGTTGTCTTTGCGGCCATGGCCATGATGGGATTGAAATTTCTTGCAGCCAGGCGGTAGGTCAAATTTCCCAACTCATCGGCCTTGTGCGCCTTGATCAAGGCATAGTCCGCGTGAATCGGCATTTCCAGAATGCAACGCTGGCCTTCAAGGAAGCGCTCTTCCTTTCCTTCGGCAACTTCGGTGCCCACGCCCACGGTAGTGTAAAAGCCTTGCAGACCAGCGCCGGCGGCGCGCATTCGTTCGCACAGAATTCCCTGCGGCACTAGTTCCAGAGTCACTTCCTTGGCCGCGAATCGCTCCTGGAAATAATTGGCGTGAGGTCCGGGAAAAGAGGCAATCACGTGTTTGATCTGATTGTTCTTGAACATCAGCCCAAGTTCACCTTCTCGAGTCCCGCAATTGTTGCTGATCGCCGTGATGTTCCTCGTCCCTTTGCGCGCCAGCGCCTGAATCAGGTTGTTCGGAAAACCCGCTCCTCCGAATCCACCGAACATAATTTGTGCGCCATCGGGAATGTCTGCCACGACCTGGTCGAGAGTGGCGTAAAGTTTTTGCTTCATCGCGCGCTCATTGCTCCCGCAGGCATGTTTGGCAGGAACTTCGCCTCGACGCCACTGGCGCGCAGCCAGCGGCCTGTTTCCGTTCCGCTCAAATCGTGCTCCAGCAGGGCCCGCAAATCCGTTTCGTCGTCCACATCCATCTCCAGCCGGGGATTCCGGCGCACTATCACCTGGGCATGAGCCCTTTCGGCTTCGGCAAGATGTTTCGCGAAACTTCCGCTTCCAAAATGCGAGGGAAACAACGTCGGTGGGGTCCGCAGCATGGCGTTTGTGCCAGCCCCATCGCGTGAAGGCACAATCACCAGAGCCGGAGCAGGACATTCCACGGTCAAGAGTTCATCGATGTCGCTCGATTGGATCAGCGGCAGATCGAGCGGCAGGCGCAGCAATCCGCTGACGCCGACTCGTTCGCAAATCCTCGACGCGGCATCCACAGAATCACTCTCGGAAATTTGCTGTTCTTCCCGCAGAATCTCCCATCGACCTTGCTCTGCCAACTGCATGACGGGCTCGTAGTTCGTCACGACAAAAATTTTGTCCACCCAGCGCACGCCTCGCACGGCGCGAACGGTGTCTGCAAGCATGGCCCCGGCCAGCGCAAATCTTTCCTCCGGCGTCAGCACGCCCATCAGTCTCTTCTTGGCGTTGTGCAGATCCTTGACTGGTAAGAGCAGTGCTCGCATGGAAATCGCTCAGTAGGCGCCCTCGATATACGGCACGTGGCTCTCCGCTGGCGCTCTGGGGAGCTGTGGCGCCGCTGACTGCGGATCATGTTCCGGCTCATCAAACACACGTCGAATCTTGTAAGTCGTTGACCGTTCCGCGGGGACTCGCCCAATCGATCGAATCCTCGAGCGAAATTCTTCCGGCGACACATTTTCTCCGAAAGTTGCGCCGGCGGCTTTGGAAATACTCTCTTCCATGAGCGTCCCGCTGAAATCGTTTGCTCCCGCCTGCAAACACGCGAGCGACGTTTCGAATCCCAGTTTCACCCAGGACACCTGCAAATTCTTGATCGCTCCGTGCAGCAGCACTCGGGCCAGTGCGTGTACCCGCAAGTGTTCCTCGCGCTTGGCTCCCGGCCTGGCGCCCCCGTGCCGGTACAGCCGCGTCTTTTCGTGGATGAAACCGAGCGGGACGAACTCCGTAAATCCACCGGTGCGTTTTTGGATGGTGCGCAGCAGAAACATGTGCCGCACCCAATCCGCCGGCTCTTCCACGTGCCCGTACATCATGGTTGATGTGGTCGGGATGCCCAGCTCGTGCGCGGTGGTGATGATCTCCACCCAACGGGCGGCCGGCAATTTGTTCGGGCTCAATTCCTTCCGCACGCGATCATCCAGAATCTCCGCCGCCGTGCCGGGAATGCTGCCCAGCCCCTCGTCCTTCATCATCTGCAAGTAGTCGCGCAACGCCATTCCGGTTTTCGTCACCCCGTAATCAATTTCCATCGGCGAAAACGCATGTACGTGCATCCCGGGAATTGCATGCTTGATGGCGCGCAGCAGATCCCGGTAGAAAAATCCGCCGAGGTCACGCGGCAACCCGCCCTGAACACAAACTTCTGTTGCCCCACGTTCCCAAGCCTCGCGCGCGCGGCGCACCACTTCCTCGAGAGAAAGCGAGTATGCGTCCGCGGCTCCAGGCCCTCGTGCAAAGCCGCAAAAACTGCACCCCACGAAACACACATTGGTGAAATTGATGTTTCGATTCACCACAAAAGTGATAACGTCTCCGACCGTCTCTCGCCGCAACTGGTCGGCAACAGCCACTAGCGCATCCAGTGCCAAACCTTCCGCGGTCGCCAGAAGCAGTCCCTGTCCGAACGTCAACTCCGCGCCGCTGCCCACGGCATGGAGAATCTCCTGAACTTCCGCCGGACAGGCTTGCAGCGCCGTCAAGTCGCTTCTGTTCATCGTGGGGGTCGCCATTCCTGTGTATCCTACCAGAGGAGACCGCTCGCGGGGCTACCTCCGCCGGCTCTTCCATTTCCGGCGGCGCTCTTCTGAGAATGCCCGATATTCGCACACGGCTTCGACTCGAGCAAAACGCCACTCCTTTGCATCATAGAGACGCTTCCTGGCCGTCCCCGGTGCGCCGTGACGACGCCGCGGGCCGGAAGGAAGCGATGCAGCGCTATCGCCGCCCGCGCCGCATGATTCGCCACTAGTCGCTCCGGCCTTCATCCATTAACATACCCACAGGGCCATGAAACGCAGAACTCTCCTGATCATCATCGTCGCTGCAGCGCTCTTCGGCCTGGTTGTCGCGATGGCCGCTTCCTTCCTGCATGATGGCGTCAGTTCTCGCGCCACGCCCACTAAATTCGAAATCATGGTCGCTCGCAATGCACGTCATCTCGCGACCCCTGCCAGCGCGCGGCTGGCCCAGAATCCTCTGCTCGTCTCGGCGGAGGATCTGCGCGATGCGCGGCTGCATTTCGCGGATCATTGCGCCATCTGCCATGCCAACGACGGCGGCGGGCAGACCATGATTGGGGGCGGCCTCTACCCCAAGCCACCGGACCTGCGTTTGCCGGAAACGCAAAACCTTACGGACGGCGAGCTGTTCTGGATCATCGAGAATGGCGTGCGCTTTACAGGAATGCCGGCATTTTCCGATAGCGGCGGGCACGGAGGCATGCTGGACAGCTGGAAGTTGGTTCACTTCATCCGCCACCTTCCACATCTAACCGCTACGGAACGGATCGAAATGGAGCGCTATAATCCCAAAGGGCCGGACGAGCGGGCGGAAGAACAGCAGGAAAATGATTTCTTGAGTGGAGCAACACCTGGACGGAAACCGGAATCGCAAGTTCATCATCAGGAATGAGGCCGGATCACCGCAGCCTCCAATTCCAATGGGAGACGCTTATGCCATTTCGTTGGTCATTACTGGCGCTTTTGTTCGGACTTGTTACGGGCCCGGCTTTTGCTCACGGCAATAAAGTTCACGTCAGGGGCACGGTCGAGAAAATCAGCTCCGATTCTGTGACTGTAAAAACAGTCGACGGGAAGTCCGTGGAAGTGAAATTCGCGGCTTCGACTGTGTTTCTATCGAGATTCAACAATGAGGACAAACCAGCCAAGGCGAGTGACCTCGCGGCCGGCGATCTCGTCGTCATCCACGCGACACCCAAGGACAACGCTCTAAGAGCCGACGAAATCAAATTCTCCGCCCCCGCCGCGGCCAAGCCTGCGGTTACCAGCCCGCCCAAGCCTAACTCTTGAACAATTCCGGACTCTGGAGTCTTCTCTTACTCCACCAGGTGGCACGAGTGTGTTTTCAACACCAGCCAAACGCGACGTCCCGCTGTTAGCTCCAGCGCCCGAACTGCCCCGGGGGTAACGTGCACAATAAACGCGAGGCCGCAGTCTACGCGCGCAATGGCCATCGTCCCGCGCTGCTCCAACGAAACGATGCGCCCATCCAGCACGTTTCGCGCGCTCAATCCGCGCGGTGGTTCGGTGGCCAGCAAAATATCTCCCGCGCGAACAGCCACTCGCACGCGGCTCCCCGCTGCCGCATAGCCAAGGGGCACCTCGATCTCGCACGCGCTATCGCCCAGTCTCACGCGCATCACGCCATCCGCCTCGCGCAGATCGAGCACTCTAGCGCTCAGCAAATTCTCAAATCCTGCCGCTTGCGCCAGTTTTTTCCGGCGCGGCGCGTCCAGTACATCCATCGGTCGACCCGTGCTTGCGACACGTCCATTGTCGAGCGCGATCACGCGCTCGCCCAGTGCATCCACCTCTTCGCGGCTATGTGTCACATACAGAATAGGGATCCCCTTGGCTGCATTCCACGCGCGCAAATCGTCCACAATGGATGCTTTCAGCTCCGCATCCAATCCCGCCAGTGGCTCGTCGAGCAACAACACGCGCGGCTCGGTCACCAGTGATCTGGCCAGGGCGATTCTCTGCTTCTCGCCTCCGGAAATCTTGTCCGGCATTTGTTTCCGCAATTTCTCCACGCGAAAGGCTTTTAGAATTGCTTCCACTTGTTCCCGTCTTTCTTCCTCCTGCAGGTCTGTCAATCCGTAGGCAACGTTTTCTTCCGCGCTCAGATGCGGAAATAGCGCCAGGGTCTGAAAAACGTAGGCGGTTCGCCGCTTCGGCGTGGGAACATGGATCCCACGCGCGGAATCGAACAGCACTTCGCCGCCAGCCACGATTTGTCCCTGGTCTGGCCGCGTTAGACCCGCGACGCAGTCCAGCAGCGTGGATTTGCCCGCCCCGGAAGCTCCAAACAGAATCGTGATGCCGGGAGAGACTTCGATGGAAACGTCAAGGACAAAAGAAGAGGCGCCCGCGCTCCGCCGTTCTTTGCGGATTCGCGCGGCCAGCATCGTGGCGTTTACTTCGCCGCCCACGGCGTCCACACGCGGCGATTGACCGCATACACCACCGACAACACGACGAAAGAAATTGCCAGTAGCACCAGCGCCATGCGGTTTGCTTCGCCGTATTCCAGGGATTGCACGTGATCGTAAATGTCGATCGAAACCGTTCGTGTGACTCCCGCCAAATTCCCGCCCACCATTAAGACCACGCCAAATTCTCCCAGCGTGTGCGCAAAACTCAGCACCGCGGCCGTCACCGCTCCGGGCAGCGACAACGGCAGGATCACGCGGCAGAATGTCCGCAAGCCTCCCGCACCCAGCACGGCCGAGGCGTCCAGCAGTCTTCGATCGACTCCCTCAAACGAAGCGGTCAGCGGCTGCACGGCAAATGGAAGGCTGTACAGCACAGACGCAAGAATTAGTCCGCCGAATGTGAAGGCCAGTCCGTGTCCGAACAGCGCGATCCACAGTTTTCCCAACGGCCCGCGCGGCCCCATCGCTACCAAGGCGTAAAATCCAAGCACCGTTGGCGGCAGCACCAGCGGCAGCGCGACAATCGATTCGAGCAGGAATTTCCCGCGCCAGTTCGAAAAAGCCAGCCCATACGCCACCGGCGTTCCGATCACAAGCAATATCACCGCCACGCAGGCGGCCAATTTCATCGACAACCACAACGCTTCCATTCGCTACCTTTCTTGCACTCTTCTCCGAGTTACCCGTGCGCTCTGGAGCGTCTCAGCGTTATCTTTTTTCCTCTTTCCTGGTCTTTTTCCGGAAACGCAAAACCGTACTTCGCGAGTATGGCGCGACCTACGGCACCCTTCACAAACTCCAGAAACGTTCGCGCCGAATCCTTATTGTTTGCGTCCTTCAAAACGATGGCTGCTTGTTCAAGCGCCGGGCACATCTCCGCTGGAATCTCCCATCGTTTTCCATCTCGCATCGCCGGCGAGACGGCTAGGGACAAGGCCACCATCCCGGCCTGCGCATTTCCCGACTGCACAAATTGCGTTCCCGCTCGATCCGTAAGCCACATTCACTTTGGTTCATGACTCCTTCTCAAACTTCCGCTAACTCTCCCATCGCAAACTTCAAATCCGCTGCCGCTGCTATTCTGATTTCTTGCCCCGGTGCAAGAACGACGGCTGAGAGCAGCACGGCGATGCTGCCAAGAGCCATTAAGGGGGCGCAATCCTTCATGAGAATGCCTCTTAGGCCGCGGGAGCGAACGGCGATTTCGCAATTGAGATCAACCGCGCCTTGCCGGCCAACCCTCATACCCGAAGGATCATTACCTCCGTCGACTTAATCAGCACCGCCGCTCGTTCCCCGGGCTTCAACCGCAGCTCCTTGGCGGCATCCGCCGTGATGATCGAGGTAATGTGCTGCTCCCCAATCGCCATGGTCACCTGCGCCAGCAGGCCGCTGAATTTGATGGCCACCACGCGGCCAATCAGCTGGTTTCTCCCGCTGATCTTCCGGAAATTTCCCCGCCGCGCTTCGATGTCCCCGCGGTCCAACTTCTTCGGAAACAGGCGGTCTATTTCGCTTTCCGGCACGCGGTGGTGACCGCCCGGGGTCTTCACCGATTTTATCTTTCCGCGATAAATCCACTGCTTCAAGGTGGGATAACTGACGCCCAAGATGTTCGCGGCTTCCCGCGGAGCCAAGAGCTTCTGCACCATCCACGGCCTCCGAATCCGCAGAATACCGCGCAGGGCATCGTTATAGCAATACGTTTCTATACGATTGGTATTTCGCCTTGGGGGTTAGCTGGGGCAGAAAAAAGGCGGGCGACCCGGCCGTGACATTCCAATCTCGCCCGACCAAAGGCCATAAGGCAAACAACCATGATACTCCCAAGCACGAATCGAGACAGTACGCTGTCGGAGTCCGCGAGGGTTCATCTTGGATAAGCTGACGAGGGAGGATGTATGCAAAGCGGCTGAACTTCTCTACACCACCTTTTCTGCTAAGTCGGAAGACCTGTGAATTCCTGCAATGCGCCAGGAAGTACCATCTTCCAGATCCCCATGAGGCGCGCTGAACCCGGTCGCTTGGACGCGATGCGCCGCTTCAGAGAACACTTCCGGGCAGACACGCGGATGGAATTAAAGCTTGGCCCATTGATGCCGTGCTAATCGGCTCCCATGCAGGCATGGCGAGCTACGCGCTTCATTTTCAGGGCACTGTTCGTGATGTCGGCGGCAAGCGGGTCGAAGAAAAGTTCGATCTTGGGCGCGCCACTCACTTCTTTCAAAAAGAAACCCAAGGCACGGTGCGCATCCTTCACGAAGACTTTTCTGTCCCGTCACGTCAGCGCGTACCGTTGATTCGCTGGGTGCTGGTGAGACCGTCTTCCTAGTTGCGGAGCGGCTTGCCGGTTTTCAGGGTGTGAGCGATGCGTTCCTGGGTTTTCTTTTCTCCGCAGAGAGAGACGAAGGCTTCCCGCTCGAGATCCAAGATGTATTGTTCGCTGACCAATTGCGGCGACGTCAGGGCACCGCCCGCCAGAATGTTGGCGAGCTTGCGGCCGACATGCGCGTCGTACTCGGAGGCATAGCCGCCGCGGAACATCATGTGGATCGCGAGCTTCGCGCCGGCAAGAAATTGTTCGCCGAGTACTTTGATCTGAGTGCTGCGCGCACCTTCTTGCCAGCTGGCCGCCAGCGGCTGGTAGCCGCCGCGCACCAGCGACAGCGCGGCTTCCTTGGCGTCGGCGACCAAGCGATCGCGGTTCATGGAAAGGCCATCTTCGCGGCGCAAATACCCTAAGTCGCGGCATTCCTCTGCGCTTGTGCCGACCTTGGCCATGGCGATGGTTTCAAAGATGGGCTTCAGGGCATGGAAAAGATCGAGGTCGGCTTCCGGAGAAGAGGAAAGGCTGAGGGCTGTCCCACCGGTGCGCTCATTCGCGCGGATCAGCATTTCCTTCGTGCCGCCGCCGCCCGGAATCAGCCCCACCCCCGTTTCCACCAAGCCGATGTAGGCTTCCGCTGCCGCCTGAATCCTGGACGCGTGCAGGCTCACTTCGCAACCGCCGCCCAGCGCCATCCCCTGGGGCGCCGCCACCACCGGTTTTGGTGCGTATTTGATCGCCAGGTTGATGTTCTGGAATTGCTTGACCGCCGCGTGCAATTCGTCCCACTCCTGCTCCTGGGCTCCCACCAGAACCAGCATCAAGTTTGCGCCGACGGAAAAATTCACCGCCTGGTTCGCGATGACCAGGGCATCAAAATCCGTTTCCAGCCGCTTCAAGCCCTTGTGGAGCATGGCGATCAAGTCTGCGCCGATGGCGTTCATCTTGGCGTGAAATTCGCAGCACCCCACGCCGTCGCCAAGATCGATCAGGCTCGCGCCGGAATTGCGCTCCACTTCGCGGCCCGCATCTTTCAACGATTTCAGAATGATGACGCCCACTGGCTCTTCAACTTTTTTCATCCCACCGCTGCCAATGTCGAAAACCGTGGTCGTGCCTTTCTCCGATTCGTAAAATCCTTTCCGCCCGCTGGCCAGCACTTTCTCGATGATCGCCGACAGCGCGCGCCCTTCTCTTTGCACCTGTCCCGCGAATGCCTTCACGCCAACGGCATCCATGATTTCAAACGGTCCGAGTTCCCAGCCAAAGCCCCAGCGCAGCGCGCGATCAACGTCCACAATGTTGTCGGAAATCTCCGGGACACGCCGTGCCGCATACAAACACGTTTCGGAAAGGCCCCTCCACAAGAATTGTTGCGCTTTGTCACCCTTCTGCCCTTCCAGCACAGGCCCGACAAGCGCGCGCAGCCGCTCGCGGGTGTCCTCGATCGCCTTACCCATTTCGAGCGAACCGAATTTCGCCTTCTGCCCCGAGCGATACTCCATGGTGTTCACATTGAGAGTCAGGATCTCCTGCTTGCCCTCGCCCTTAACCTTTTTGTAAAAACCCTGCCCCGTCTTGTCGCCGAGCCAGCCACGCTTGGCCATCTCTTCCACCAACGCCGGCACTTTATACATTTCCCGCGACTCGTCGTGGGGCGCCGTCTGGTAAATGTTCTTCACGACGTGTATGAGCACATCGAGTCCCACGATATCTGCCGTTCGAAACGTTGCCGACTTCGGCCAGCCCACCGCCGGTCCCGTGCACGCGTCCACTTCTTCCACCGTCATTCCGAGCGTGCCCATCAGGCGCAGCGCATTGAGCATCGAAAATGTTCCGATGCGATTGGCAATGAAGTTCGGCGAATCTTTTGCCACCACCACACCCTTGCCCAGTCGCCGGTCGCAAAACTCGCTCAACGACTCGACCACCTCCTTGGAAGTCTTAGGCCCTGGTATTACTTCCACCAATTTCAGATACCGCGGCGGATTGAAAAAATGCGTCCCCGCCCAGTGCTGCTGAAATTCCTCGCTCATCCCCTCGGCGATCAAATGCACCGGCAGGCCGGAGGTGTTCGTGGTTACAATCGCTCCGGGTTTGCGAAACTGGGCAACACGCGTCAGCAATTTTCGTTTGATTTCCAGATTCTCGGCAACCACCTCGATAATCCAGTCCGCCTCCGCACAACGCCCTAAATCATCCTCGAAATTTCCAATCGCGATCTTGTCTGCGAGCGCGGGGGTAAAAAACGCCGCCGGCTTGGACTTCTTCGCCGCGTCCAGCCCCGCGCGCACAATTTTGTTGCGTTCACTCGAGGGCGCATCCGCAGACAAATTCGGTGGCGCAATATCCAGCAGAATGCATGGCAACCCAGCGTTTGCGAAATGCGCCGCAATACGCGAGCCCATCGTCCCCGCTCCCAGCACTACAGTCTTTTCGATGCGACGTTTCATGGCACACCTTTTAGCGGATTTGTACGGCCAGTTTGGTTAGGCAGGGACAGGTTACAAAACCGGCATGCGCGGGTCAAACGACGGGCCGATCCGCGGCGATAGGGCTAAACTAGAGAAATGACGGAAGAGAACAAAGCCGCCGGATCGTCCGGCTGGTTTCGGAGCGCAAAGGACAAATTTCGCTCCTTCGCATACGGCGAGCAAGGCGAAGCCAGGGAGCGCCCACGAGTGGGCTTGGCTCTTGCGGGCGGCTTTGCGCGCGGTATTGCCCACCTCGGTGTCCTCCGCGTCTTGCGCGAAGCTGGAATTCCCATCGATTGCGTAGCCGGCACGAGCGTGGGCGCCCTGATCGCCGTGGGCTACTGTGCCGGAGCATCGCTGGAAGAAATGGCCAAGGTTGGAGCCTCCACGAGCTTCACGGATTTCGGCCGCTGGACGCCATCCTGGCTCGGACTGGCTACCAACCAACGCATGGAAAAATATCTCGCGCGTTTTACTCCTGTAAAGACGTTCGAGGAACTGCTGACGCCGCTGGCCATAGCCACCACGGACATCTCCGCAGGTGTTTCCGTCTACTATTCCCACGGGCCGGTCGCGCCGCCACTGCGCGCTTCCTGCGCTTATCCCGGCCTTTTTGTGCCTATTCAATTTGAGGGCCGGACGCTGGTCGACGGATTCCTCACTGCACCGGTGCCAGTCGAGGGCGTCTTGCTTCTTGGCGCGGACTTGGTCATCGCCGTTTACCTTGAGGCGGGCAACATCGAAGAACCCCGCACGTTCACCGACGTCCTCAGCCGGTCCTTCAACATCATCCAGCGGCATGGCGATCTCGCGTGGCGCACGCAGGCGGACGTCATTATCGAACCCGACGTGAAGGCTTTTGGGTGGGACGATTTCAGCAAGACCCCGGAGATGATTGCAGCAGGTGAAGCGGCGGCGCTGGCGGCGTTGCCGGAAATTCGCGCCGCGCTGCATGGCGAAAAACGCGATTCCGCAGCCTAGCGCCGTTCCTCCCGGCAAGCAGTCCTCTCCGGGAGAAGATTCCAGAGTCTATTCACGAGTGACCTGTACTACTGCGGGCTGGCCTTCGCCTTTGCCGCGCTGTGTGAGCCAGGCGGCGAGGCCCTCGGCGAAGCGTTCGGGAGTGAGGTGGAAACCGGCTTCGACCTTGCCATCAGCGACAGGAAGCGTGTCGTCGAAGTCGGCGGAGTTGGTGAAGTTGCGCATGCAGAATTGATCGAGCCAATCGAGGGGGCAGGCGCGGGTTTCGCCGCGGATGACAACGTTGACGATGAATTTTTGTGCGTACACGGGTTGCAAGCAGGCCGCCCCTAGAGTTTAGGACCAAGCGGGCCCGGTGGCACGCTGCGCGGGCTACGAGGCGCGAGGACGCTTGACCGAGTGGGCCAGCCCGACGGCTTCAAGCATCCAGATGAAATACCAGCCGATGTCGGTCTGATACCAGCGAAGGCCAAGGCGCGCGGAGCCAGCGTGCGTGTGATGGTTCTGGTGCCAGTTCTCGCCCCAGGCGGTCAATTGGAAGGGGCCTAGCCACCAGACATTCATGCTGGAGTCGCCTTCTTCGACGCGTTTGAGATGCGTGAGGCTGTTCACCAGGCACTGCATGTGCAGCGAATAGACCAGGCGGATAGCGCCCATCCAGAAGAAGCCCATCCAGCCGAAGCCGAGAATCAGGCCGACGCAGATCGAGAAGACAATAACCGGCGTTTCGGCCCAGCCCCAAATCTTGTAGACACCGCCGGTGAGTTCAGGTGCCCAGCGCTTCTTGTCTGCGGGCTGAGTTTGATAGAGCCAGCGAAGATGCGCCCACCAGAAGCCGCCCTGCTTGGGACTTGAGATGTCTTCGGGTGTGTCGGTCACGGAGTGGTGGAGGCGATGATATGCGACCCAACTCGCTGGATGGCCGGAGCCGTTGAAGACAGCCCAGAAAATCAAGAATTGCTCGATGAACTGGTTGGTCTTGAGAGTCTTGTGCGCCAGCATGCGATGATAGCAGACGGTGGTTCCGAGACCGCCAAAGGCAATACTGAGCAAGGTCATGCCGACAACCTTGAAGCTTGGCAGGGGGAATAGGATCAAACCGATGGCCGCAAGAACGTGAATGAGGACGAGATAAGTGAAGACGCCTTCTTTCCCGTGGACGGGCTTCCAGAAGGGCCGGTCCCAAGGGCGTTCTTGTTGCGTTACGGTTGATTCCATGTGCTCTCCGGTGATCCGCTTTGTTGAATGCGCCAACGCCTGGTGTGCAGAACGTGATAGGCAGTCATAACAATACCATTTTCCGGCGGAGGGCGCTGCGGGACTGTACAAAAAAGAACACAATGAGTGAATAGCCGTCCTTTCCCCCCTGCGCCATCCCTTCAGAGACTGCCTCATTTGCGCTTTTGCGAATGCGAATTGACTCCCGGTACGTCTCGCGATGGATTTTCTGGATGCCCTGACCAGGAAGAAACCTCGACTGGCAACGAGTCGAGAAATTCCCCCCGATGAAATACATCGGGCCGCCTATCACTCACCCGGCCAGTTTTCGCCACTACGTTCTTGAGCGCTTGGTTCATACGACTAGAATCGTGCCGTTTCTTGCTCCCCCTAAACGGCCTTGACACCTCAACCTCGCAGGCCTAGAGTCGCTCCGGCCGGTTTCGCTTGGTCCCCAAAAAGCTCCCGCTGAGCTTCCTTCGGAGGTTGCCATGGTCATTCTCATCGCAGGTTCCACAGGCTTCGTCGGCGGCAATGTGGCTCTCAAACTGAAGGAGCGCGATCACGAGGTTCTCGCCCTGGCGCGCGGCGGCCGCCGCAATCCCAAAGCTCAGCGCCTCCTTGAGGCTGGAGTAGAAGTTCTCGATGGTGACTTGACTCGCTCCGACTCTCTCTTCGCGTCTTGCTCCGGCGTCGAAGCGGTTGTTACCACCGCCACTTCTATGCCGAGCGGCGCCGATGACGGCCTTCGCCGCGTGGATCACGAGGGCACTCTCGGCCTGATTGACGCCGCGGCGCGTCAGGGTGTTCGCCGGTTTGTCTACACCTCCTACTCTGTAAATATCCAGGAAGACTGCGCCCTAACCGCTGCAAAACGGGATTGCGAAGCCCGCTTGCTCTCCGGACCCATGGAAGCCGTCATTTTGCGCCCTTCGTATTTCATGGAAGCCTGGCTTAGTCCTGTCCTGGGCTTCGATCCTGTCGGTGGCACCGCTCGCATCTGCGGTTCCGGGGAAGCTAAAGTCAGCTACATTTCTGCCTTTGATGTCGCCGACTTTGCGGTAGCCGCGACTACGAAGGTTTATCCACAAGAAAATGTAGTACTTGAACTGGGCGGCCCTGAACCTCTGTCCCAGCTCGATGCTGTCTTCCTGTTCGAGCAGGCCCTCGGGAAGGAGATCAAGGTGGACCATGTTCCGGTCGAAGCACTTCGCGCGCAGCATCAGTCCTCGGATCCTCTGCAAAGAACTTTTGGCGCGCTCATGCTCGGTTATGCGAACGGAGACCTGGTGAAGGATGCCGCCAGCACTGCCGAGGCCTACGGCATCCACTTAGGGTCGGTTGCTGATTATGCTGCTGGTTTTCGTGCGCGGGCCGCCGTAGCCGGTCGTTGAGATTCCCGTAAGCTATGTGGCAAGCAAATTGGGCAAGCAAAGAGGCCTGCGATGCTCCATAGATGCATTTCTGCCACGGTGATACTTTTCGCCAGCATGGTGCTGGTCTCGTGTAAGCCGCCGAACTATCCTACGAAACCCATCGAGTTGAAGTATTACGGTGCCGGCCCCTGGGGCGTCACGGTAGCAGTCGGAGCGGAGTGCTGCGACTCCTCCGGAAACAAGTTCGATCTCTACTACCCGACCAACCTAGGGCAGAACGGCTTCCAGCACCCCATTCTCACCTGGGGCAATGGCACCGATTCCCTCTCCGGCAGTTACACGTTTTTCCTGAAACACATGGCCTCCTGGGGATTCGTAATCATCGCCGCACAGGACAAGAACTCCGGTGTGGGGCAAACCATCCTGGACGGCGCGAATTTCCTGACCGCCGCCAACAGCAACCCGGTCAGCATCTTCTTTCACAAGCTGAACGTCAGCCAGGTGGGCTCGTTCGGACATTCGCAGGGGGCCACCGGGGCGATCAACGCGCTGATCAAATCCGCCGGGATGATCAAAACCGTCTTGCCTATCGAGCTGCCCGGCCAACAATTCTGCGCTAACCCGCTGAATTGTACCGATACCTCGCACCTCACGCAGGGCTCTATCTTTTTGGTGGACGGCTCGCTGGACATTCCGATTTCGCCGCCTACGCAGCCGGCATCAGCCACGGGACTGCAATCTATCGCCGCGTACTACAGCGCCGTGCCCGTGGGCGTCATCAAAGTGAAAGGTACGCTGATCGGCCCAACGCATTGTGACGTCCAGGGCGTGCCCACCTGCACGCCAACCACCGTGCCTTGTTTCCTCGGCGTGTATGGTTATTTGAGCTACCCGACGGCGTGGATGATGTTTCAACTGCAGAATGACAACTTGGCCGGCGGCGCATTCGTGAACGGCACCGGAGAGATTTTTTTCGAGACCACGAATTGGCAACTGGTTGCCAGCAATGTTCCTTAGCCACACCTTCTCGAATTCACTTCGCCCAAGCCAAGCCTCTGGCCTTTTATCAAGTTAACCAACGGTCGCTCGTGGAGCCGCGGTTTAGCTTTCCGCAGCCGGAGCTTTGGCGGAGCCGAGTTTCCAGAAGATTTGGCGGAGGATGCCGAGGGTGAGTTCGGCATCGGTGGCGGAGAGGTGGAGGCGGCGGACGAGGCGGCGGATCTTTTCCTCGGTGGGGGCGGCGGAGCAGCGTTTCTGGGAACTGCTGGGATTCGCTTTCAGATAGCCGCTGGAGCGGAGGGCGTCGAGCAAAAGCGCGGTGAGGCGCTCGAGATCGGCGGCGGCGGCGAGGATCGGTTTGGTCGGATGCGGGGCCGTTTGGGGATTGCGTGCGAGTTCGTAGAGGCACACGGCTACAGCCTGGCCGAGGTTCATGGAACGATGTTCCTCGCGCGTGGGGATGCGCAGGAGCCAATGGCAGTGGCTAAGATCTTCATTCGAAAGACCCCGCTTCTCTGAACCGAACAGAAGGGCGACCGGGCTGGTCGCCAGGCGTTTGCGGATGAAGGGCGCGGCTTGCTCCAGGCGCCGCACGGGGTGCTGCAATTGACGGAGGCCGACGGCGGTGGTCCCCACGACGAGCGTGCAGTCTCGGACAGCCTCGGCGACAGTCTTGAACTCTTCGGCACGGGCGAGCAGCGGAGCGGCGCCGACTGCAGAGCGCGCCTCACGAAAAGCCAGCTCATAGGGGTTCAGCACGCGGAGATGGAGGCATCCGAAGTTGCTCATGGCACGGGCTGCGGCGCCGATGTTGAGAGGATTGCGCGGACTGACGAGTACGACGCGCAAACGGTCGAGTTCGGAGTGCGGAGACAAGGGAGACGAGTTTACCGCAGGAGAGAAGTCAATGAAGTAGAGAGATAAGCAAGAGCCAAGCAAGAGCAAGAGCCCGCCTGAAGGTCACGCCACAACGGAGGCGGCTTGCGTGGGCGGCGAGGGGTAACATAGACTGTGGGCAGGTAGAGATAAAAAGCGTGCCAGTCTGGACGAAATCGCCACCTTTGCATGGGGCTGCTGGCACGGCCGAGTCCATTCGCTCCAGGACCCCGACCCGGTCGGAGTCCTCCGTTCCGAGTCTTGTCGGCGGGGCCAGCGACCGGGGCGGTGCGGTTTGGTCAATGTGCCGGCGAAGTGCTGGACCGGCAGGGAGATCCGTTTGGCAACTCCACTGGAAACCTGGGTTGATGAAGCGGCGAAGCTGACGAAGCCGGAGCGCGTGGTGCACTGCGACGGGTCCGAAGCGGAGTACCAGCGGATGATCGCGGAAATGCTGAGCGGTGGGGACACCCACAGGCTGAACGAGAAGACCTACCCTAATTGCTACCTGCACAGAAGCAGTCCTAATGACGTCGCCCGGACTGAACATCTCACCTACATCTGTTCGGCTGAAAGAGAGGACGCCGGACCGACCAACAACTGGATGGACCCGGATGCGGCGAAACATAAGGTGGGTGCGCTGCTGGACGGAGCGATGCGCGGCCGGACCATGTATGTCGTTCCGTATGTGATGGGGCCGATGAGCTCGCCGATCAGCAAAGTGGGCGTGGAAGTGACGGACAGTCCGTACGTGGTGGCGAGCATGCGGATTATGTCGCGGATGGGCAAGGTGGCGAGGGAACGGCTGGGGGCCTCAAGCGAGTTTGTTCCCGGGTTGCACTCGCTGGGCGACTTGGACCCTATGCGGCGGTACATCGTGCACTTCCCGCAGGAGAAATTGATCTGGAGCGTGGGGTCAGGCTACGGAGGAAACGCGCTGTTGGGGAAAAAATGTTTTGCGCTGCGGATTGCGAGCGTGATGGCGCGCGAGCAGGGTTGGATGGCCGAGCACATGCTGATCCTGGGGCTGGAGTCGCCCGGGGGCAAGGTGACGTACACGGCGGCGGCGTTTCCAAGCGCGTGCGGTAAAACGAACCTGGCAATGATGGTCTCCGCGCTGGAAACCCAGGGCTACCGCGTTTGGACGGTGGGCGACGACATTTCCTGGATGAAGATCGGGGATGACGGCTATTTACACGCGATCAATCCGGAAGCGGGATTTTTTGGTGTGGCTCCGGGCACGGGAATGAAAACAAATCAGAACGTAATGGCGGCGCTACACAAGAACACGCTGTTTACGAACGTGGCGATGACTTCGGAGCGGGAACCATGGTGGGAAGGAATTGGCAGCGAGGCGCCAGCGGGTTTGACCAACTGGAAGGGCGAGGCGTGGGACCCGTCCAGAGGAGTGGCGGCGCATCCCAATGCGAGATACACCGTGCCGGCGCGACAGTCACCAAGCATTTCGCCGAAGTGGGAAGCGCCGGAAGGCGTCCCGATTTCTGCGTTCATTTTTGGCGGGCGAAGAGCACGTGTAGCGCCCCTAGTGTACGAATCGTTTGACTGGCAGCACGGGGTCTTTGTGGCCGCGACGATGGCAAGCGAGACTACTGCGGCGGCGACAGGCAACGTGGGAATCACGCGGCGGGACCCGATGGCCATGCTGCCGTTCTGCGGCTATAACATGGCGGATTATTTTGGGCACTGGCTGGAGATGGGGAAGAAAATACCGAAACCGCCGAAGATTTTTCACGTGAACTGGTTCCGGAAGGGCGCGGATGGAAAATTCCTGTGGCCCGGTTACGGCGAAAACGTGCGCGTGCTGAAGTGGATACTGGAGCGCGTGGAGGGGCGCGGCGCAGCGCAGGAGACGCCGATCGGCTATGTGCCTGCCAAGAGCGGGCTGACGCTGGATGGATTGAAAATTTCTGATGAAGAGGTGAACGAATTGCTGCGCGTGGACACCGAAGATTGGGAGATGGAGCTGGAAGATTCGAAACAGTTTTTCGGCAAATTCGGCGAGCGCCTGCCGCGACAAATTCGCGAAGAGCATGAAAAACTGGCGCGGCGGTTCCAGCGCGTAGTAACGGCGTAAGAAATCGGGGCAAGCTTCAGTGATGTCCGCCGGCGCGGCGCACCGGCGAGTTGATGGGAGGCATATCCTCGGTATCAAGGGCAGCGGGTCCGCGCTCGAAATGAAAGTCTGGCCGGCTTTCCAGCAGTCGGACGCAACGATTCCAACGGAGAATGCTGTCGTCGTTGCCGACCGGCCGAATCTTTTCCGCCTCGGCAAAGCAGCGCATGGCCTCTTCAACCAGCGGCAGGAGAATGTGCGGAGCGTAGCCGACGAGGAGTTGGGTCTTGGCATGGCGTTCATGCAATAAACCGGTGTAGTAGAGCTGCTCGTAGGGATCGCGAAGACCCTGAAAGATGGACTGCACCTCGGTATATCGATCGCTGGCGGCGCCGATAAACTGGTCAGTGATGGCGAGACCGAGCATGCGGCGAGCGAGCTGATGCCCGGAATCAACGGCGAGGATATCCAGG
>Ga0179587_10000375_pt1 | contig 18694 bp, 31 predicted proteins | sample CZODoug2_1_08_16_FD_185932 | JGI IMG/M metagenome (GOLD analysis project Ga0179587, IMG submission 185932) | Vadose zone soil fungal communities from Angelo Coast Range Reserve, California, USA - CZODoug2_1_08_16fungal | ecosystem: Environmental > Terrestrial > Soil > Vadose zone | place: USA...
GTCGCCGACGTCGAGATGGCAGCCACCGGAGCCGTCGAGGAGATCCTCCACCTCCGCGCGTCCGCTGGTCGGTCTCGCGGCCGCGGGAAGAATCCGTGCCAGCCTCCGCCATTGTTGCGTGGCGTGTTCGCCGGGCAACAAGGGATGATCCTTGGCATCGACGATGAGCTCGTCGCGAAACCCGGCGCGCACGAGCATGGGGCGCGCCGCGTCGTTGCCATCGCAGAACCACGTCGGGCCTACGCCTCGAGACCGCAGCCGGTGCACCGCCCTTTGCTGGTCCAGGCTCAGCCAGTACGGCGTCTTGCGGCTGCGAACGCAGAGGATATCGCCGACACCCGATTGCCCGGTCAGCAGCGGTTCGCTCCACGGCCCGGATGTCAGAATGTCCACCTTGGATCCGAAGCGCGCACTCAAATCGCGGATCAGGGAGGTTACCAGCACCATGTCGCCGAACGCCCCACATCTTACGACCAGCGGGCGATCACATTGTCGTGACATGCCGGTCGACCTTATGCAGTAGGCGCCGCGACAGCTTCGGCAATTCCCAGCCGGATGTTGCGCCAGCCGCCGAATCGATAGTAAGCCAGCGCCATCGCGAGGGATGTCAGGGACGCGAGCGGAAAGCTCCACCAGATCGCCTCGGCTTGCCATCGGCTCAGCATTTGGTAAGCGAATGGGACGCGGACGCCCCATAGAGAAATGGTCAAGATCAGGAGCGGCGGCATGACGGCACCGGTGCCGCGCACCGCTCCAAACAGCACCATCGACACGCCGAATAGCGCGAACGACCAGAGAATCACGGCGTTGAGGTGCGAGGCGATTTCGATGGCGGCGCCGTGGGCCGGCAAGAACAGCCCCAGCGCGGATCGATTCAGAAGATAGATGATCGCGATCAGGGAGCCGCTCAAGAGGAAATTGAAGGTCACGCCCGTCACCGCAATCTTGCCCACGCGGTTCCATTTTCGCGCCCCGACATTTTGCGCGACCATGGAGGATACCGCCCCAGCGATCGCGAGCGCCGGCATCTGCACATAGTTCCACAGCTGCATGGCCGCGTTGAAAGCCGCGGTTTCCTGCGATCCGAAACGGTTGACCAGCGACGTGAGCGCAATCATGCTGGAAGAAACGACGAACAGTTGCAGCCCCATCGGGATTCCCTTGGTCACCAGCAAGCGGACCAGCGACCAGTCCACCCTGAACAGCGCCAACTCATCGCGGCGAATCCGCAGCAAGTGATGCGTCCTATAGAGGTGCACGACAAGGGCGAGAAAGCTCACGGCTTGCGCAATCAGGGTGGCCGTCGCCGAGCCCGCCACCCCCAGGCGCGGAACCGGCCCCCAGCCGAAGATCAGGAGGGGATTCAGCACGATGTCCAGGACCACCGACAGGGATAAATACATGAAAGGCGTACGTGAGTCCCCGGCTCCCCGCAACACCGCCATGACGAAGAACAAGCCTCCCATGAAGGGATATGCCAGAAATATGATTCTCATGTAGGCGAGCGCGAACGGCAGCGCATCCGGCGGGGTCCGCAGCCACGCCAGTAGAACATGAGTGAGTACGAAGCCCAACACGCTCATGGAGACGGACAATCCCAGGAAGAAAACGGCGCTGGTTCCGACGACTCGTTTCGCCTCGGCGACATTCTTCGCGCCGACGCATTGCGCAACCATGACCGTGGCGGCCATCGTAAAACCGAACATCACACCGAACAGCAGAAACATCACCACATTCGAGTTGCCCACGGCCGCGAACGCCGCTTCGCCAAGATACTTTCCCACCCACACCGCGTTGACCGACCCGTTCACCGATTGCAGGACGTTGCCGAACAGGATGGGCAAGGAAAACGCCAGCAAGGCGCGCGGGATTGAACCCTCGGTCAATGAGAACTTGGATTGCACGACCACTCCGAATTGAACGACAGTAACAAGTATAATGAACCATGCTCTCCGATGGCGCATTGACCGGTCTCGCGCTGAAGGCGCACCGCCTGCTGCGCTCGCTGGACGAACCTTCGCTCGCGCCGTTTCTCGCCGCTTGGCCGGATCTGTCCGGCTCACGCGCGGTCGCGTCCAGCTCTCCTCCGCTCGCGTCCGGCTTGCGGATTCCCGACGTCGAATCCGATTCCATCTTGCCGGTGCTGCGCTGCCTGCCGGATTTCGCGGCCGATCAATCCGGATTCGGCGCTTCCTTGGTTGCCGATCTCTGCCGCAACCACCACTTACTGATGTGGCGGCAAACCTATGCGGCCGGCGACGTCGGCGATGCATTCCTGCGGAATTACGGCTACGCGGAAATCGTGGGCACGAAATCGATCCCCAGCCGGCGGATAGCGTGCGGCTTTCTGATCCTGGGTCCGTCCACCCTCTATCCCCGCCACCGTCATGAGGCGGAGGAGATCTACATACCCTTGAGGGGCACGGCACGATGGGAGCAGAGTGACGCCGTTTGGCGGGAACGGCGGCCGGGAGCGGTGATTCACCACGCCAGCGAGGAGCCGCATTCCATGCAGACCGGCGCGGAGCCGTTGCTGGCCATGTACATCTGGCGCAGCGACCAATTGAATCAGAAGGCACGCCTCGACTAAGGATGCGCCGAACTAATCCAAGGTGATGGACTCAATATGGGTGGGGGACTCAATATGTACGGACTCAAGACACACGGACTTAAGATGCACTCGCGAACGATTTCAATGGCGGCCTCGACGCTGCTGGCCACAATGGTGGCGACCCATGCCGTTGCCGAGACCGGCACCGACGAGATTCCCGATAGCCTGCGGCCTCCGGCCGGTCAGGTTCTCGCGCTGGCGGCTCGCGCCACCGGGGTGCAGATCTACGAGTGCAAGGCGGCCAAGGATAACCCCGCGCAGTTTTCGTGGACCTTGAAGGCGCCGGAGGCCGACCTCAAGGACTTATCCGGTAAACCCGTGGGCAAACACTACGCCGGCCCCACCTGGGAGGCGAGCGATGGCAGCAAGGTCATGGGTGAAGTCGTTGCGAAACGCGACGCACCTGACGCTACTTCGATTCCCTGGCTCCTGCTGCGTGCCAAATCGACGTCGGGGAGCGGAATATTCAGCGCCATTGCATCGGTCCAGCGACTGCAAACCAGCGGCGGCAGCCCGCCCGCAAACGGGTGCGACAGCTCGCAATCAGGAAAGGAATCGCGGGTACCGTATTCGGCCGTCTACCGCTTTTACAAAGCGCCCTGAAGCGCGTTCAGCGCCTTCCTTTGGCGTCGGTCTTTGGCGAGGCGTCGGTCAAGCCGAGCCGCATCTCGAGCATATGCTCCGCGAAGCCCTGTTTTTGATAGGCGCGGATTGCCGCGCGATTGCCGCTGTACACCTCCAGGCGCAGCTCGGTGATCTGTCTCGCGCGGCACCACGTCTTGAGGGCGTCGACGATCTTTCCGTTGACGGCCTGCCCGCGATGCGTCGGATCCACGTACATGAGTCCCAGGTACGCATGCATCGGATGCTTCAGGTAGTGTTCTGCAGCTTCGATCCGCGCAAACCCGCAGCCGACCAAATCCGAACCGCATTCGGCGACTAGAAAATGCACATCGGTCGACGCAATCAAGGCTGCGATGTCGTAATAATGAACCGAGCCGTCCTTGAGCGTGGGATCGAAGGGACGCTCCGCCTCGACCACGCCCTGCTGGAACCGCATCAAGGCGCCGAGGTCGCCGGGGGTCGCCTGCCTGACTGTCACGTCCATGGAAACTCCATGCCTTCTGCCGGTTGGATTGGCGGTATATTACGAGGTATGCGCGCGTTCATCAGTATCGCCATTCTAAGTCTGGTCTATCTCGCCGCGAATCCGCCCGCGGCCGCTGACGCGGCGCAGTCGGCCTCGCCCCTGGGCGTCTGGAAGACCTTCGACGACAAGACGGGAAAGGCACGCGCCATCGTGCGGATCTACGAGCAGGACGGAAAGCTGTTCGGCCGGATCGAACAATCATTCACTCCGGGAAGCGAACACCGGGTCTGCGTTCCCTGCACGGACGAACGCAAGAATCAGCCCATCATCGGGCTTTTGATCATTCGCAACATCAAACGGGACGGCAACGAGTATTCCGGCGGCGACATCCTGGATCCCGAGTCCGGATCCGTGTATCGCTGCAAGATGCACCTGGAACAGAACGGCGCTCGCCTTGTCCTTCGCGGCTACATCGGGTTCTCGCTGCTGGGACGTTCGCAAACCTGGGAGCGGCAAAGTTGACGGCGCCAAGCTCGGCGCCGCGGTCGGGAAGAAACAATGTGTACGACACTGGCGTCGTGAAGGTCTGTAACTCGGAGGGCATTCCGGCACGTTGAATAGCCGCTCTGGCCCCGGACCAGCTCATAGCTGACAGCCGAGTCTCCGTACCCGATTTGCGAATCGCGATCGATGATGCTTTGAGCCTGCTTCACGCGCCGGTGTCGCGCCGCAGTTTTCTAACTACCGCATTCTAATCTCATGTGCTCCTTGATCGACCCCACCCGACCCCGCCGTCGTTATGATTGATCTCGCCAGGGCGGCAACGCCTCGGGTCGGCCCGGTACTGGAGACCCTGCTCACGGATGCGGCCGAAGACGGCATCGAAATCAGCCTCGGAAATCAGGAAAGCGTAGTGCTGTGGCTGGATCGGTTCATCGGCGGCCGCGAAATCGAGAGACGCTCCGTTGTCGAGTTCGACCACCTCGAAGGGACCGCGAACCGGACTGGCGCCGACAGCCCTAGTATCTCGGCCAGAAAACGGGCGGACTTTGCCCGGTCTGACGAGTAGACGATGGTGTGGTTGAGTTGAGCTGTCATGTGTAGCCCTCGTCGATTAGTGGAAGGCAGCCATCGCAAGGGTCTTGCGGTCGTCGCCCAGTGTGCGCCGAGCGCTTCGTTCGCTCATTCTCGGTTACCTGCTTCTCGTGCGGGCGCTGTCGACCCGTTACTGCCGGTCGCCGGTGTCCGCTTCGTGCAAATCTAACATGTACAATACATGCCAATAAGCGGGGAATCATTTGAGAGAACATGGATAGTTGGACGCCAATAAATCGTGAAGCCTTGCAATCGCTGGTGAACTCCCAATTGGCAGAGTGCTCGCCGGCCCTTCGCTCCATATTCGAGGCGCGCAAGGTTGATCCCTACCTAGCGTCAATACGGCGTCCTGGTTCTCAAGATCCAGAGCAAGTGTTTGTTGTCGCCCGTAAGGACGACGTAGTCATGTACTACGAGGACGTTGAAGAGAGCTTCAATCTCTCCCCAGTTTCGGACGACGGATGGATTGTCGAACCCGGTTTCGAACAGGACACACTAAGATGGGCTCTTGCTAAGTGGACTGCCGACTAGGTGCCCGGCTATTTCCCCTTGCGACCCTCTGCCGACGGCCCGAACTGTCCGGGTTCGGGCCGCCAATTTGACCCGCCACACGACAAGTGGTGTAGTCAATCCAATCGTTTACGAAGGAGCGTGTACCGATGAGCAATCGGACGTATGTCTGTTTTGATTGTCGGACGACCGAGAGGGTCCCAGCCCTGCGAATTACCAGAAATTGCAGAAAGTGCCGCAAGCCTGCCGAACACGTCTTCTATAAATTCAAGATCCCGAAAAGAAGTGATGACACCGGCTGGGCGATCCTGCAAAAAAAGGTGCGTCCGCTGAATCTCGAAATTCAAACTAAGGTCCTATCCCGGATGAAGGCTGAAAAGGCTCGGTTGGAGCGAATGCTTTCCCAAACTCCTCCCGAAAAAGAATCAAGGCGACTCGAAATCACCCGAAAGCTCAACATGATGGAGAAGCAGAAATCCGGGTGGCTTCGCTGGTGAGTCGTTGAATCTGAATGGCCGCAATTCGGCGTCCAGTATGCACACCTCAGTGTCTCGTTTTGGGCCGTAACCGGCTACATCAGAGGTCAAACTCATACGGTCGGCGCGCGATCTTATAGCTGTTGTCCACCATCGATGCATTCACGTACGTTGTTCCCTCGAGCTCCCGCACTCCGCCGCTGGCATGCACATGGCCGAAACAGTGGATGCGGGGCCGTAAATCTGCCAGCCGCCAACCCAGGTCAGGGCAGCCGCAAGCTCTGCCCAGCCGATTGCGATCGAGCACGTCGAGGGGAGGTGTATGGGTGATGAGGACGTCCGTGCGCTCGGGTATCAAGTCCCATTTTGCGCGCATCATATCCGGGGGGAGATAAAACGCCCACGTGACCAGTTCCGGCGTCCAGGGGGCCCCGTAGAAGTGCAACCCCTCGATTGTGACCTCCTCGTCCTGCAGGTAGATGGCATGGTGCAGAACCGGGTTGCGGGTGCCCACCCGATCCTCGAGTTGGAAATCGTGGTTACCACCGATGCATAGGATGCGCTTAAAGTCCTGGCGGCTGAACCATTCGTCCAAACGATCGACCTCCCCGGCGGTGCGCTCGAAACCATTGCCGATATCACCGCAGTGAATCAGGACATCGCCATGAAGAACACCGAGTTTCTCGTGTTGGTCACTGATGATCACCAGTCTCATCGAATCCTCAGGCCTCGCGGGTTACGTCGCGGTCGGCTCCGGGATCGGTTTAGGCAACAATCGGCCGCGTCCAGGGAAGCAGCGATCTGTGACGGTTGGGGCAGTCGACGCGCATGCGTAACGATTGTGATGTCAGGCACCGCAATTCGGCTTTGCAATCTCGGCTGAGGTGGTACGTCCATGTATGCCCTCCTCTCGCGACCAGTTTGCACCGGACGGGCGGCGGTGGTCAAAACTTAGTCAGGGGAATCTAGGGGCCGGGCCTTGGGGGGTTTGGGCAGGTCGTTGTCATCCCCCTGGACTCGGGGCAGCGGAAATGCAATACGAATATCTGGTGCATTCGCGGATATATTTGCGGCGGACGGACTGGAGTCGACCCCTATCTGCCGGACGCCAGTGACCGCTATTCGGCTCCCCAATTGCGCTACGGTCTCCCCCTGTGATTTCACGAGGCGGTCATTGTTCGCCCGATGGTGGGTTTTTCGAAAGGGCACTTCGGATTACATTTGATAACCATTGAATGTCGTTTGCGGAAAATTGCTTAGCAAAAGCAATGAAGCCTACTCCCACTCCAAACATGAGGACGCCGCCGAACGGCAAGAGCCACGGCGTTTGGGGACTGAAGATAGCTGCCACAGTCGCTCCGCAGATCCATAGGAAACAGAAACCAAATCAGTACGTCATGAATATTTTTACAAACAGCATCATCGTGAATCTACCGGAGAGCACGACCTGCCCGTGTTGAAACGAAATTGGCCGATGAACGTGGGCTTAAATGCGTTTCCGAGAACTGGTGTAAAGCGCAGCAGAGAAACTCGATCTTGTGAAACCTTTCCGACAGCCGCCTCTCGTGTCAAGGTGGAAAAGACGGATCGGCGCGTTACCTTCGAAAGTCGCTGGATCGACTCTTCTAGAGTTAAACCGCTCTCGAACTCCGCAGGCGTGGAGCCATATAGTAGATTAAAAAAGCGGCGGATCATTTGCCAACATTGTATTTCAAGTGGTGCAGTTCGATGGTGTTTCGCGAAATCTTTTCGATGACCAGCGTCGGGACGGTTCTTGGGTAGTGATGAACACTGTTCTTGCCGAGGGGCTGCTTTGGCGCACGCTACTTGCGACCCTCTTTGACCGCTTTGGCCGTCTGTAGACCGTGGGCTCTCGGGGGTTGTTCGAACACTTCGCGGGATTCTCGCCTGGAGGGGGAGCACATCATATCTATTGGGGCGTAAAAAACAGGGGTCCAACGTATGCGTTGGGCGGGTGGCCACTGACGGCCACCCTGGGCTTGGGCGACGCAGGGATAGCGCAGCCCAATGGCGCATGCGCCGAGCAGGTTCGCCAAGGATGGCGGACACCGGCGTTGACAAGCAGTGCAGGACTGCATAAGCGTCGCAAGTTTTTCCCGCAGCCTCCATGGGCCCAACGCATGCGTTGGGCGGGTAACCAGGGGCGCGACGTATACGTCGCGCGGGTGGCCAAGGATGGCCACACCGGGCTTGGGCGTAGCAGGAAAGCGTAGCCCAATGGTCACCCCGGGCTTGCGCGCAGCACGGACTGCGCAGCGCAATGGATTCACAGCGGCCCAAAACGTGGAATGTGCTCCAACCTTCCCGTGGGCGCCGCGTTGTCTCCACCGGGGCCATCCCGCGTCGATTTATGAACGGGGTGAAGTGGTACTTCCATGTATGCCCTCCTCTCCCGGCCAGTTTGCACCGGATGGGTGATGACGGTCAAAAAGCAATTAGTGGTGAAATATCAGTGCCCGTCCTCGGTCATGTTCGTAGATCTGACTTTGGGGGATCAGGGGATGCGAGGAGAGTATGTGGTGCGTTCGAGTAGTTATTCGACAATCCGTATGCTAGAGCGTTTCTTGCACCCGTTTGGTGCCTAAGGCGTTTAGAGAGGGACACAGTTGCGCTTCGCAGGTATATTCGCGGGCCTTTTGTTGGGAATTGCATTACCCGTGGGCCTGCTCGGCCCGGTATTGTTTGGCGGGGAATCGCTCCGCGCGATTTCTTCCTGGACGTTGGTGGTCGCGGTGGTCTGGGCAATATTTGGAGCATGGTTGCTTTTGGTTTCCTGTTTGGCTTCGATAAAGGACGTGGAGAAGGTAGTGGAGCCTTTTCAAGCCGACATGGCGTTCGTATTATTCCTGCCATGCATGCGTATGGTTGGCACAAGATCCGTGTGGCGTCGGATCGTGGGTTCTAAAGGGATTGAGGGTAGAGAGCGCTAACTGTCGGTTCCGAACGAACAGAATCGTTGGGCATCTTGGCAACTTCGATTCCCGACTGAACTTCGCCGTTGGATCGAAAAACGAATGACGGAGCGAAACCCTGTTTTAGGAACGCATCAGGAACGTCGGGGGCACGCTCTGTTCAACCAGCCAAGTGACGAGCTTTGCGCCGGAGTCGAATACCGGACTAACAGGACCGCCTTCCGCCACCGACCCAAATCCCTCGGGCAGCGCTACTCGTCGCGGCAGGACGCGCCCTGACCCGTGTAGAACTGCTCGTAGATCGCACCGTCGTGCCCGAACGGCACGAAGACCGGCCCAGCATCCCTTAGCTCGCTGAAGCTGACCGGCCTCACGCGCCGGAGATCGCTCGCTTTCGTCTGCCCGGCGGCGATGCCGATCGTCCCCAGGATGCCGGGCGCAAAGTTCGTGCCGGTGGCTGCCAACTCGCCGACGATCATTTCGATCTTGCCGCTGTCGTAGATCGCTATCTGCAGCGTATTCGGCTGGGTCGTCCCGATCGCCGGCACTCCCAGGTAGGTTACAATCACGCGCTGATTGGCCGAGTCGAAATACCCGAACACCCCTCCGCCCGCGGCGGCAGCAGTGCTGTCGAGATTTTTCATCAATGCGCCAATCGTGAAGCGACCACTCAACAACAACTGGCCCTTCATGTACCAGGGTGAACCATTGTCGTCGATCCCGCCGATGTCCGACGACGTCCGCGCGCTGATCGCGCCGTCCTCGTTCACGATGAGCGTGCTAATTGGGTCGGCAATCCCCGGAACCGCGAATGAGAACCCGGGGTAACTCAGGTAGACGCTGGCATCGCTGCCCGCTTTGAGCTTGGTGGTGCCGGGATCGAGAAGCGCCGCCCCCGATGTGACGGTAAGCTCGTAGCCCGTACCGCCAACGGGGGCGAACGTGATTTTGTCGCTCGGCCGCAAATCGATGGGATGAGCCTTCACTTTTTGGCAGTTGGCGACGAAGTTCACCAGAGGGTTCATGCGCCGATTGGCGGGCGAATCGTTAAGATACTGGGCGGAGTCTTCATCGTGCTTCAGGGCCTGATTGAAAAAAGACACCGCATAGAGGTTCGCCAGCCGGGTCGTCTCGACGATTGAGACTTCCGGTCGCATCGGCATGAGGGGCTGGAGTTCATTCCGGACCGCCAGTATCCCAGGATCGCCGAACAGCGTGGACACCAGCTGTGCATCGCTGATGCCTGTGAAAGTCGAGGCATCGCAGTAATCATAGAGTCCCGACTCCCGCGCTCCCGTATAGCTGAAATAGAACGTGGCATCGAACACCCAGTTGGCAATGTCGGAGGGTTTCAACACCGAAGGATTGATGAAGGCCTGCGGAAAGACCGCAGGATTGACAGCAATCAACGAATTGTGGATGTCCTGGCACCAGCTCGACTGGTATCCCGCAGTGTGGTGGCTCAAGGCGCTCACGTCGACTTGATACTTCGGACGGCTGTGCGTGAAGGAATTGAAGTTGTCGTACGAGATACCCATGTCATTGCCGAAGAACAGAAGCGGAACGCTGGCATTGGCATAATCGACCGAATTGAGCAACAGGCCATAATTGGTTCCGGCGACCATGAAGGCGGCCTTGACGCGGGGATCGGGAGGCAGCCCCTGGGAAGTGATGCCCGTCACGGTGGCGAGGCTCGTCTGTCCGCCCAACGAATGTCCGAGTACGCCGATCTTGTCGGCATCGACGTGCCGTGAAAACTCGATGCCGGTCTTCTGATCTACAACTCCCTGCAGGACCGCATCGATCACGAACCGGACATCCTTTGAACGCTGGTAGATGAGCTTTGGCCCGAAGATGCTGGTGTTGGGGCCCAGCGGCAAACCGACATAGTTCTCGAGGAAGAACGTCTGGTACCACGCATCGTCGTCGCCCGTGTGCTCGACCGAGGCCACGATGTATCCGTGGCTGGCCAGGGTCTCGAGCGTGTCCGGAACGGTCTTGGTCGCCGCCGTTTCGTTGCCATGCGATGCGATCAGCAGCGGGAATCTCTCCCCGGCCAATGGTGCTTTGTCCGCCACCGGATTGAGCGACATGCTGCCGGTGAAGGTCAGCGCAGGAAGATCCGGCAGGCCCGGGTACACCGTGCCGCCCGGATTTTGATTGTAGACGGGATCATTCCAGGTATAGAGCATGTGCTGCGTCGCCGGGGTCGTCGTCGGATACCAGATATGCAGGTACAGAGGCCGGCCCAACGACGTGACGGGCGTGCTGCCGTCCACGTTGCGCGAGGCATCGGTAAGCACTAGCGTCGTATGGCCGATGGAGTAGCGCCCGGCCCCGTCCGGCGGATAAACCTGATCCTCATCCGACGATCCGGCGATCGCCGTGGCGCTGGCGGCGAACAACGTTCCGAGCAATACTGCCTTGGCCACCAGCGATGATGCGGCGGTGCCGATGATTTCCTTGTTCATGATGACCCCCTTCTTGGCTGGCGACCGCGACGTATCGTGTTGATGGGTGCGTCGCGCCTGTTGTTGTTGATCGAGCCAATATTCCGCTCACGCGCGACGGTTGGCAAGAGACGCACGATCGTCGGAACGGTATTTCCGTTTGTCAGTGCCCCCCCCAATAGCCTTCTGTGTTAAAGCACTCTGGCGGACGGCTGGCCAGAGGCGGCCTTGATGCCGCACGCGAATTTCCTGATCTTCCCCGGAGGTACCGAGACGATTACAATTCGACGCGAAGACGGCTGCATACAACGATGATTGAGGCTCGGCGGGTCAATGGCTCGGCCTGATATGAGATCGCGAATTGAGGGCCGCATGGCAAACTTTCCGTTCAGCGATCTCCACAGTTTCAAGGACTATGTCATATACGTGCAAACCTACCGATCGGATCGATTCCCTCCTCGAACGGCAGTTGGCCCGGAAGATCAGTGGTCCCTCGAACTCGCGTTTGAGGGTCTTGGCGTTGGGCTTGATGTCGCCGTCCGGGAGGAAGGTGAATGCCTAGTGTTTTCCGAATGTCGAAAACTCATTGGCGAGGCCCATGAGTACTATCGCGCAGGCAACTTGCGAGGGGGCTTTTCCAAGCTCGAGGAGCTGAGCAAGCATTCTTAATGCGGTACTTTCGCAATAGGTGTGCGGTCGCTCAATCGCCCGAGCCTGCGCCATCTCCGCCGTGCCCATCGTGGCTGCTGCCTCCGAAACTGTCGCCATTGTGAACACGGTCGCTTTCGGGACCGATACCCGGCAGCCATGGTCCTTCTTTGTGACGATCGGGATCGCGTGAAGCGGGCTTGCGATTGTGAGCCCAGACGCTAAGAACCAAGATTGCGCCGATCAAGGGCACCAGCCAGGCGAGGATCGCTTGCAGCGTTTTCTGGGAGGCGCTGTACACATCGGATTGTGTCAGGCACACGGTGGCGACGATGTTTAGAGCGGTCGCAACGACTAGGAGAAGGAGGAAGAATATCGTCACCTGGGCTATGTTATCCCGCGTAGAATATCCAACCGATTGAGCGGGGCATCGGGGGAAAAGAAATCCGCGATCGTATTTCAATGCGGGGTTGCATTTGTGCCGCGATCATTCGTCATTTGTCGCCACCCAGGTAAGGCACTCGTTTTCCAGTGATTCCGAGTCTACGACGATGACGACTGAGTTCAATGCGTGATCTAGGTCATCGGGAGGTGATGCAGTGTAAAAGGCAAACCAGAGCGTTTCCTCCAGGGTCTCGTCCGTGTGTAAGGTAGTCATCAGTGTAAATGGCAAAGGATCCCCGCATTCCGGAAGAAAAGACGCGTAGTCGAACGTCTCCTCGACTTGCTCCGAATCGGGGCCCCATGCGCAGATATACGAGGCGCCCGCATCCACCCAGGCGCGAGCCACTTTGGTGCTCAAGGGCAAGACTTTCCTTTCGCTCGCGATGACGAGAATGTACCTGCCGGCCGCCACGGACACGGGGGACGCGTGCTTAAGGTCCGGGATTCGCAGAACCGCAGCGGCGCGACCGGTCCCGCGATGCTTGAGCGATGCTTCGAGTGTCTGCATGGCGTCCACTTCGGATCCTTCCATCGGATTACTCACCCTGGCCATTGAGTGCGAGCAGCCCTGCCACTAAGGCAAACCCAATGTCACGATATTTGTCATTGAAAGAGTCGCCGGCCACCAACAGCTCCGCACACAAACCTTTATTCGCATCATTACAGGCGTAGTGCAACAGCGTTTGGCCGCTCAGTTTCTTTAGTACGAAATCCGCCGCATTCCCGCGTATTCGCACGAACAACGTCGAGCTTGGCGGCTGCGATGAGTCCGCGCTGGCTATGGAAACAAACGTCAAGGTCGCGAGGAGCGCTATTCCCAACTTAGCGAACGACTGCGAGCGCATCAACATTCCTTGTTAGTCTGAGTACCTGCAAGCTTACCTCATGCCGGGAATGGCCGCTTCGAGGCAACCAGTTCCGCCGTCCAAGGCCGCGTAGAGAAATGCAGTCTGATCCTCGCCCTCGATCTTTGCGCTCGCGCCTTCCGCTGAGCCGTGGGCCGCCGGAGAAAATTCGATGATTTTCACGCGTGAGCTATTGACGGGGAACTCCGTTGAGATTGTTAGACGTCACTTCTGTGCGGTGCCATCAAAAGCCATCGCCACGACCCTTCGTACCTTATCGTAAAGCCCTCGATCGGTAAGTGCCGATTTTAACCCCTCCGCCTTGAACACTGCGCGAGTGAACGCCTCGATTGTACGTGGAGGATTGGATTCGAATTTCTCAGCAGCGTCTGCGGAGAGGCAGAAACCAAGGTCGATGCATAGGTCTTTGAGAAGGCGTGTGACCTGGGATTCTGTCAACACGCGCTCTTCATCAGCATTTCGAAGTGGATGTTCCATTTTGGCATCTAACTAATTATGCGACGGAATCGCCGTCTGGGCGTGACGAACATATCCAGTGTCATGCATCTCTCCTTGTGTCGCGGCCGGGTTCCCTAGACATCCAGGTTAGCTTATCGCAGCCCGCGAATAGCCGCTTTGCGACAATCATTTCGGCACTGCCAGTGCCAGCTATTTGACCGACAGGAGACGACGGTGAGGAACCGGACCTTCGCGCGGGGGCTTGATAGGTATGCGTTTCGAGGAGCGTGAAAAACACGACGTTTTTCCCCGCAGCCCCAGGGGTCCAACGCATGCGTTGGACGGGTGACCATAGAAGGTCACCCAGGGCTTGCGCGCAGCACGGACTGCGCAGCGCAATGGGTTTATGGCGGCCCGAGAGGCGCATACCTATCAAGCCCCCTCCGAGTCCGGCACCTATCACGTGATCACCGTACCGCTCGGCCACCTCTGTCCCGCAATACGTTGCGGCGTCGATATGCCCCGGGCGTGCGGCTTGAGATCTGCCGCTTCGACTATGAGGACGATGGCGCCAGTATCGGATTCGATGGTGTATGGCTCGTGGTCGGTGAATACGGCACCCATACCGCCCGAGAACTGAATCCTTGCCTCGATATGCGTGACGATCGTGATCCGGCCGTGGACCACGAGCAGTGTGGCGGCGTGAGTGATCGAGGGGGCGGCGATGCTAGCGCCCTGCTCCAGGTGCAGGCAGCTGATGTGGGTGTCGCCGGTGCCGTCGGCGAGGGGCACGAAGCTCGCGCCGGATGCGCTGAAGCCATTGAGTGGGTCGGTGGCGCCTTGGGTGAAGTGGATAACGAACATCGACTCAGCTCACTGTGTTCGCTGAGTCGGCTTGGAATGGAGACCATCGTGTTTGGCGGATCACGTCCGTGTACTCCTGCGCCTTTCACGGGAGTTTGCACCGGATGGGTGGTGGCGGTCAAAATATCGCTTCGCGTCCGAATCGATAACTCCTTGCGCGTCAGTGACGCTCACGATTCGACGCAGATTTGGGCTCATCATCCAATTAGTGTCGGAACGCATAGGTGACGCGTATTCCCTTTTCGCCTAGCATGCGGTATGGCGAAGAACGATAAGCACGTGGACATCCTGCTCGATGCGCTGGTTTGGATGCGGCGGAAAGCAAAACGACGACAACCGGTGGACGACCTCGTCGATGCGCTAATCAAGATGAGACGCAAGGCGAAAAAGAAGTTAGTGTCCTGAGTCAGAAGTTCGCTGGCATTCGACCGCCGCTGCATTGCGCTGCGCATTCCCTACTTCGCGCAAGCCCTGGGTGGCCATCCATGGCCACCCGTGCGACGCATGCATCGCACCCCCGGTCCGCGGCGTTGCTCCTCCCTTAAATACCTTCGGGTATTCGCGGTCGTCGCGCCTCGCGGCCCCCGGGCGCATCGACGCTCTCGGTGCTCAGCGAACTTCTAACTCAGGACACCGGCTCAACGAAAGTAAACAACAAAAACAAGTGAAGTCGAAGAGTTAGAGAGATCTCCACGACCAGCACTTCAGTGTGGTCAATTTTTCGTCATGTGAACATAAGCGCCTGATTCGCGATGATCATTTTGTGACAATCGGAAATTATGCACAGGGTTATACAGTCGTGTTGTGGACAAGAAAAATGCAAGAGGAATATTTGGTGCGGCGCAGATTTATCTGACGTTGCCGATGGACTGCGGTGCGCCACTGAGCATGCGTTGCGAGGACACCTTGCGGAAACCCCACGTGAAGTGGTTGATCATCGGTCTGCCGCGCGGGATTTCTTTGGTGAATACCCAGTATTTCGGAATCTATCCCAGCGGTGGGAATCGTTATCGAAGGCGCGCAAATGCTTGCCGGTGGGGCCTCGCAAAGAGCCAGCGGGTCGGCTGCGAATCACGCATGTGTTACGGTGTGGTATGCGATTTAGGATTTCCTAATCGCGCATTGAGGCGACAGCACCATTACCGACCTATGGGGATGACTCCGGCCGTGGCCGAGCGTGTTTCCCCTCACGAACGAGCCGCGTTCGTAGGCCCTGGGCACGACAATATACGCGTTAGACGACGGCGATAGAGGCAGTATGAAACTCGTGCGTGCCCGGACGCGAGGTCTCTTATTCATGTGCCGGGCCGCCGTGAATCCATCCATGGGGGCTGCGGGAAAAACTTCCTGTTTTTCACGCCCCAGCACCTGAATAAGAGACCTCGCTTGCGAGCACGTCGGCCGACGTTCACGAATCCCTCGCTGGGCTGATCGAATACCGCGGTGAGTCACGAACGCGAACCCTAGAGTACGTTGGAAATCCCGCGCTAATAGATAGATGACCGCGGCACATAGGATGGCCATTAAAGTCAGTGCCAATGTACCCACTAAGGAGGCACTCCATGCGGATAGATTCCGTTCGTCAGGGTGTGGCAGTCGTGAGCCGCTGTTTGACCGGGCTGAGCTTCGCAGTCAGCGGCCGCGGTCGGATCGCAATGTGCAATCCGCCGGGGGACTGCCTGCCGCACCACCGCTGATCATTGCATTGGCTTCAATATTGCTCGATTGTTCATCATTTGCACCCACAGAAAGTATGAGATTCGCAGGTACACACCGGGGACCCATTCGGAAGGCACCGTCCCGGAATGCACTGGGCCGCCTGGCCGACACTGCACGTGATCGAGCATGTGCCACCGCAGTCAGGAGCACCATTTGCGGTGCACGATGCGCCACCTTTTTTGCTTTGCTGATTGGTCGCTACCGGAATCTCCTTCAAGAACCACGGTGTCGACGACGGTTGGCTCCTAGTCCTGGCAAAGAGAAGCGACTGATCCGCTCTATGTTCGGGCGCGGTGCAGCCGGCAATTCCAATTAGCATTACCAGGACAAATATCGATGCTTTTGCTTTCATTTGATCCTCCTTGATCGTCGTTCGTAGAAATCGCAATTGTCAGACGGCTGGTCTTAGGGTGGTGCGGGCGATGCTGGCCCGACTTTTCTTGTATCATGGGCGTTCCAGTTTTGGAAATCAAACGAGCGCAACCTCTTCATTTAGGGACCGTGGCAACGGAACCGACTCGTCCGATCGCTTATGGTAATTTCGTGAAATAATCCTTGTAGGTGTAGTCGCCGACTTTCACCTCGACGTAGAAATGGTTCTCCTCGAAGAAGATCTTGCTCACTCCGCTGGCTTCGTCAATGACGATATCGCTTGCGCCGAGTTGGACGACTTTATACGGAAAGGACTCTTTGCTGAGTTCGTGACCCTTGCTGTCAAAAATGATCTCGGTGCATTTGCTGTCCGTGTAAGTCAACGTTACGTTGGAATTCAGTTTCTTTGCACCGGCTTCCACGAATGCTTTCGCCTTGGCTGCGGAGGCCTGCAGTTCTGCGGAGCCTTCCGTGGGGGATTGGAACTCCTGGAGAGTCTTCGCGTCATCCCATTTCCAGGTTCCGATGATGGGGCTTTTGGAGGCCAGACATCCATTGCATGTGAAAGCTAGGAGGATGAGGGTCGTTAGGCAGCCTTTTCTCTTCACCCTAGGCCTTCGAACAACGTCCAGGTAATTCTCCGGCAATCGGTCTATCGTGCCTTTCCAGGTGATGCCGCGGTGTCGCTGTCACATCGTGCCACATATTGCCAGTCGGCCACAGAATCGCCGGTCGGAAGCAACAGGCGCCGTCCACGAAACTCGCCGTTCTGCACGATGGCGTAGGCGGACCACGTGGTGCCGACTTCGTAGTTGGAGTCGCTCTTGAGTTCGACGACTTGGAGTTCCGTGCCCTTCGGTAGCCCGCCATAAACGGCCAGGTGATCGGGCTCCATACGGGGTTGCTTACGCATTTCGACCCGGTCGATGCGGCGCGTCCACCCGTCGGGGTCCTCGTGAAATGCTTGCAGCGTCGGCGGAAAGTCGAATTGCGGCATGTGAATGTCGGGAGAGATGGGCTGTACCGTATCGCAATACTTCCAGGCACCCTTTGAGCATTTGCGATTCAGAAAGATCGCCTCCATGCGCGTGGTAAAGCAGCGATTGACATAGTCTTTCGCGTACTGGTCAGTGGTGTGATCGATTGTAGCGCATGCGCTGCAGAGAGCCGTCACGGCTGTCACTGTGAGCGACGCACCAACGGTTATCGACCGGCCGTCGCACGACATGACCGGGATCCTGGATCGGGCGGCGACAATGATGCCGTCTTGTCTAAGAAACGCAGCCCGTCGTCATAGTAACCCCAGAGCTCGGGTCCTCGCATTCTCGGCCGTAATCTGGAGAGATCGTCAGATGAATAGGCATGTGTTTGATTGTCATTGTCAACGATGATGAGATTCTCTACGCGGGGCGCGCTGAAACCTCCGATCCCGCCCACCTCATGCCCGGGATCAACCAACACTTTGTGATCTCGAATATTGGCTGCCGAGTAGGTCACCGTAATGGGGCAAGGTGTCAGGTTGTAGACCAGCGGAAACAGGCCGTCACAGGCGGTCAAGGTACTGGAGACGAGGGCAATTGCAGCGATCAGGCGCAGGTGTAGATACGTACCCTTCGGCCCATCCACTATGGTCTTCGGATCGTTTGTCCCCAATTTCATGCGGTACTTATCCATCTCGCCCTTTGGCGGATACACCCGTGTGTCACAGGATCGCCACCGTCTCAGTTCTTTTGGCTTCGTGGAACTCAATGACCGGAAATTGGACCTCGTGTTGGGTCCGACATCCACGTTCTGATCTCCATCCCCAGTGTGCCCTGACTGCGCCAGCGGGTCAAAGAGCCTGTCGTCCACTTTAACGATTTAGCCCGGTCGCCGCAGCGGAACACTTGCGTTGACCTGCCTGCCGTCTTATGAGACTTTGGAATAAATTCGAAGCCTCCAGGGATGAGGTCTTACACAGGTGACGCGTGCCAGGAAGGTTCTAAGAACGCATCGTCGGAATGTCCGCTTTGCTATGTCTTTTCTGCTGGCGCCGGTGGGACTGGCGGCGCGTTGGGGCTGCGTCTTTGCGCTTTTCAATTGGCATCTCGGCGATTTTCCGTATATTTTTCTGGCCGTCATCGAGGAAGATCTGCCCAGAGCGTTGCTGCTCGGCGTTCCGACCGCTTTGGTACTGCG
>Ga0179587_10000377_pt1 | contig 18671 bp, 19 predicted proteins | sample CZODoug2_1_08_16_FD_185932 | JGI IMG/M metagenome (GOLD analysis project Ga0179587, IMG submission 185932) | Vadose zone soil fungal communities from Angelo Coast Range Reserve, California, USA - CZODoug2_1_08_16fungal | ecosystem: Environmental > Terrestrial > Soil > Vadose zone | place: USA...
TCGCGTTGGGCAGATCCTCCTTGCCCACCATCTGCACAAAAAACGCCTGTCGGATCGGAACGTCGAACGCGTTCACAATACCAACCAGGAAGGCGATGAGAATCAGTTCCCAAACCGTGATGATTTTCCCGAGCGTCAGCCCCGCCAGAACAAAAGCGAGGATCATCGAGGCGGTTTGCGTCCACATGACGCCTCGCCGCCGGTCGTAGCGATCGCCGACGTAACCGCCAATCGAGGACAGAAACAGCATCGGCACCTGGCTCGCGAAACCGAAAACCCCGAGCAGCGCGGCAGAACCAGTCAGCTTATATACTAGCCAAAGTTGTGCGGTGGATTGCATCCACGTCCCGCTTAGGGAAACGAGTTGCCCCGCGATGAATAGCTGGAAGTTGCCATGTTGCAGAGCGCGGAAGCGCGTGGACACGGCCGGATTGACCGCTCGGCGGTCACTCTTCAAAATGATCTTCCTCCACTCGTTGGATGCTCAGATTCTGGACTAGTCACGATGCCGTGGGAACTGCACTATTGTCAATGTGGCTTCAGATGAAGGATCGATTCGCGAGCCGCCAATTTGCGCTAGTGAGGCCGCAGCAGAGTGCTCTCGCTCGTTCCAAATGCGATCTGAGTAAAAATGGATTAAAGGTCCGTCGGTCGAGGGTCGCCGAAATTAGGGTAAGAGCAAAAAAAGACGAAGCATGCCCCGGGCGTCGGCTGCCAAGCCGCGTCTTGAACCAATAACTTAAAACCAAGAACTGACAACTGTCTTATTCGTTCGGCGGATCCGGCGCTCCGCCCACATGCAGGTGGCTCAAGTCGCGCAGCGTCGCCCTGTCTTCGTCGCTCATGCCCCTGGTGAAGTTCGGGTCATTCAGCCGCTGGTTGCGCGCGGACTCTGGCATATTTTGCAGTACACGCAGCCGCTGTTGAATCGCTTGTCTGCGGTCCGGCGCCATCTGCTGCCACTTCGGCAGTACTTCATTGCGGACGTGGTCGCGCTGCTGCGGCGTCATCCTTTGCCAGACTTGCGCTCTCTCGCGCAACTCCTGCTGCTGTTGCGGTGGAAGCTGTCTGAATCGCTTCTCATCCCTCTGGAATCTCTGGCGTTCTTCCGGCGTAAGGTCACGCGAACGTCCCGTCGCATTCGGGGGACGGTTCTCGTTGAAGTTCGGTCGTTGGACGTTCTCCCCGCTCCGATTTGGAGGGCGACTCCCACCGTCGCGCGAGTTCCCCGAGCGCTGCGGCGGATTCACCGTGGCAGGATTGCGCAGCGGTTCGGCATTCCTCCGCTCCGGCTGCGCCCTGCGCGCTTCTTGCTGTGGCTGCCGGCGCTCCTGCCTCTGCTCTTGCCTTCGCTGTTGGTTTTGCTGCTGCCTCTGTTCTTTTGGTGGTTTATTTTCCTGACGGCTCTGCGCCCGATTCGGGCGCGGATCTTGCGCCGCACACTGCAACGCCATCCCTGCGCTAATCAGCAGCGTCATCAGCCATCCACCGGTTTGGAACCAATTTTTCATCGCGCCTTACATATCCTGATTCTGCTGGCTCGCATCGTCCGCCGGCACCGCTTGTGACAATTCAGTCAGCGCCTCGAAGCTTGAGATCACATCGTAGTTTTCCAGCACGGGGACATCGGCCTGATCAATCTGCGGTGGATCGGACACCGAATACGAACCGATCCACACCGTCGCCAGCAACAGCATCGATGCCGCAAACGCCACCCTCGGCGATGGCGCGAACCACGCCCACCAGCTTTGCTTCGCCGGCTCCGCCGCCACGCGCGCATTCACGCGAACATCAAACGCCGCCGACGGCTCGATCATTGGCAGCTCATCCAGCAACACGTTCACCGCGCGAAATTCATTCACGCGCAACTGGCACACCGCGCACGTCGAGAGATGCTCATCCATCTCCAGCCGTTCGCCTTCCTTCAAGCGCCCGTCCACATATCCCATAATCTTCTTTTCCATCCGGCCACAGCTCATGACGTCCTTCCCTTCCTGGTCCAACCCCTACCTTGCCTGCTGCGCCACGAGGGGGGCTAATTCCACTCGCAACGTTTCGTACGCCCGGAAGAGCAGCGATTTCAGCGCGCTCTCCGAGCATTCCAGAATCTTCGCAATCTCTCCGTAATCCAGCTCTTGATACTTGTGCAGGAGCACCGCCGCGCGCTGCTTGTCCGGTAACTTTTCTATCGCCTGCCGGATCATTCTCCGCCGCGCCTCCTCGATCAAGTGCTGCTCGATGTTCGGGTGCTTCTCGGGGACATCCATGGTCTTTTCGTCGCCATCCTCGGCATCCGTCGTCACCGGCGCATCCAGTGAGATCTCCATGCGCTGGTAACGGTTGTCCCGCACCGAATTCAACGCCAGGTTTGTCGCGATCCGGAAGAGCCAGGTGGTGAACTTCGCGCTCGGTATGTAATCTTCCCGCGCGCGGTACACTCGCAAAAAAACTTCTTGCGCCAGGTCTTCCGCCTGTTCCCGGTTCCGCACCATGCGGTACAGAAAATTGATCAGCGGACTCCTGTAGCGATGGAGTAGAAGCACGAACGACTGTTCGTCGCCCGCCTTCACGTCCAGCATCAGTTGGACGTCCGACCTGGCCATAGCCGCCACACTGTATCAAACCCGTGTAGTCTCAGAAAGTTGCAATTGGTAGGAGTACTCGAGGGCGAAAGTGCGACGAAACTACACGTGGAATAAATACCGCATTATCAACAAACTGACGACTCCCACAAACACCAGCAGCGCCATCCGCCAATTCGGCTCACGGTTCACTTCCGGCAGCAAATCCGTCGCCGCCACGTACAAGGTGACCCCTCCTGAAAGCGGCAGCGCATACTTCAACTGCCCCTGCAACGAACTCGTCAGCAACACTCCCGCCACCGTCGCCACTCCCAATAACCCCGCCGCCAGAATCGCGTTGCGCTTCCCCTGGCCGCTCGCCAGGACCACCGACGCCACTGTGAATCCCTCCGGCAGCTTGTGCAGAAACACCGCGAAAAACATCACTGCTCCCAGCCATGTCGAAACCAGGAATCCCGCCGCGATCGCCACGCCATCAAAAAACGTATGAATCGTCATCCCCACCAGCACGCTCGCCCGCGCGTGCTGATGGCTTATCTCTTCCAGATGCGTCTCCTCACCAAAATGAAAATGTGGCGCCAGCGTATGTTCAAACAGGTGCACGAGGAAGTAGCCAATCAAGACATACAGCAGCGCGCTCTCCCCCGACAGTTGCACCGACTCCGGAATCACCTCGACGAAGGCCACCGCCAGCATGTACCCCGCGCCCAGCGCCAGAAAATATTGCAGAAATTTCCGCGGCCACTCCTTATGAACAACAAAATATCCACCCACCAAATTCCCCGCCGCCGCAATGAGCCCGAGCCCCGCCGCCAACCCCGTCCGAAATGCCAGATCATGTCCCATTTGGAGTGCGGCGGCTTGCCGCCGCTTTTCCGTCCCGCTGTCAATCGAACTCTGCGCCGTTACAACAAGATTCCTCGCCGAGCCCGGTTTTTTCCCACACTAAGATTCACCAAATCCGCATGTCTGCCAAAAGACTCTTCTGTGCGAAATCTCCGCGTCCTCAGCGTCTCCGCGTTATTTTTTCTCTCTCTTCTTCGAAAACTGACAACTGAAAACGGATCACTGACAACTCTTTTCACCCGCTATGCCGGAACAAAATCACATCTCCCTCTTGCACAACGTACTCTTTCCCCTCCAGCCGCACCTGCGCCTTCTCTCTCGCCGCCGCCAAACTCCCCGCCGCCAGCAGATCATTCCACCGCACCACTTCCGCCCGTATAAAACCTTTCTCAATGTCGCTATGAATCGCCCCCGCCGCCTTCACCGCCGTCGCACCCTTTCGAATCGTCCACGCCCGCACTTCCGGTTCCCCCGCCGTGAAAAACTGTATCAGCCCGAGCAAATCATACGTCGCGCGGATCAAACGGTTCAGCCCCGGCTCCTTCAATCCGTAGGACGCCAGCAACTCCGCCGCCTCTTTCTCATCCATCTCCGAAAGTTCCGCCTCCAGCCGCCCGCAAATCGCCACCACCGCCGCATTCGGCCGCCCCTGCAGCGCGCTCAATTTGCGCCGCTCCACCGCCGTGTCCAGCTTGTCGGCTTCGTCGTCCCCCAGGTTCAGCACATACAACACCGGCCGCGCCGACAAAAACAAAAACCCGCCAATCGACTTTCTCTCCTCCGGCGTCAACTCCAGTTCGCGCAGCGCCTTCTCCGCTTCCACATGCGCTTTGCATTTCTCCAGTGCCGTTTTCTCTAGCAGAAGCACCGGCTCGCTTTTCTTTTTCAAATCCTTCTCAAGGCGCTCCAGCCGCCGCGTTATCTGGTCGTGGTCCGAAAGCATCAGCTCCAGATCCAAATTCGTCGCATCGCGCAAGGGATCGATGCTCCCCTCCGAATGCGGCACCGAAGGATCGTCAAACACGCGAATCACGTGCGCAATCACGTCCACCTCGCGCAACTGCGCCAGCGCATCGCGCATGCGCTCCTTCTGCATCCCGCCCAAATCCACGTAATTCACCGTCGCATACGTAATCTTTTTCGGGCTATACAGCTTCGCCAGCTCCACCAGCCGCGGCTCCGGCACCTTGGCCACGCCCACATGCGTCGCCGACGCCCCGCCCTTCCCCTCGACGTGCGCCTTCGTCAGGATTCGAAACAGCGTCGTCTTCCCCACCTGCGGTAGTCCAATAATTCCTGTTTGCATAAACCCGTAATCCTAGCACACCCCTCCGCACGAGCCGCCTTCTGAGGCGCTAACTGAGCCACCCTCGCTTGCACGGCACGGCCAATCCCTCAATCTGCTGCCGAATTCACATTCTTGTAAACGAAACGACCTACCCTCACGTCAAATTGGTGGACTTGCGCGAAGGGGAGAATTTCTAAATTCATGCTCCCAATGGGCCTCACAGTCTTAGATCTTTCAGCTTATACCGGCCTCGTCGCCGTTTGCGCCATCACGCTAAACATGCTCCTGGGATTACTCATGGCCTTCCGCTACAGCCCTCACCGCTCCTGGCCCCATCGCCGATTTAATTATTTCCGGTTTCACAACTGGACCGGGTACATTGCGCTAGCTGTTTCAATTCTCCATCCAATGATTTTGCTCTTTAACAAAAATCCGCACTTCCGCATCCGCGACCTCGTCTACCCCGTCCAATCACCTTCTCAGCCCCTCGATAACACCATCGGTGCCATCGCTCTCTATCTGCTCGCATTTGTCGTCGTCACTTCTTACTTGCGTATCCGTCTCGGCCGCCATCTTTGGAAGGCCTTCCACTTCTCTGTTTATTTCGCAGCCGCCGCACTTTTCTGGCACAGCCTATTCACCGATCCCGGCTTGAAAAATGCCTCCGTAGATTGGTCCGATGGCGGCAAACTCTTCGTCGAATCTTGCCTGCTCCTCATCGCCGCCATCAGCCTGCTGCGCTTGCGCCATGCCCGCAAAAAAGCCCTGCGCGCCCGCCAAATCGCTCAGCAGACAGCCAGCGCCACGTCTCAATAACTATTAAAAAAGCCTTGCCTACGGTATGGAGCTTGTTAATCTACCTCCCCGTTTCCGGAATGGAGCCCGTGTGACTGAGTCATCCGCCGTTCTCTCGTTTGACCTTGCAGAAGCCACCAAGCACCTCGCTGAACGCGACGTATGCCTGAAGCGTTTAATCGAAGAAACGCTCCCTTTTCAAATCGACGTTGCCGACGCCCAATCTCCCTACGAAGCCCTCCTCGAATCCATTGCCTACCAATCCATTTCCGGCAAAGCCGCCGCCACCATCTTCGGCCGCATCAAAGCCCTCAGCTCCACTGGCCGCGCTCCCACCCCGCAAGAAATGCTGAAGCTGCGAAAGCCCGTCCTGCGCAAAGCCGGCCTCTCCGGCGCAAAAATCCTCGCCATGAAAGACCTCGCCCAAAAAACCATCGAAGGCATCGTGCCCTCATTCGAAGAAGCCGTAAAGCTCTCCGACGAAGAACTCGTCGAGCGCCTCGTCTCCGTCCGCGGCATCGGCGCCTGGACCGTCGAAATGTTCCTGATCTTCCGCCTCGGTCGCCCCGACGTTTTCCCCATCCACGACCTCGGCGTCAAAAAAGGCTGGGCCATCACCTACGGCAAAAAGCACATGCCCAAGCCCAAGGAACTCCTCGCTTTCGGCGAACGCTGGCGTCCCTACCGCACTGTCGCCAGTTGGTACATGTGGCGTGCCTGCCAGCGCGCCGGCAACACCGCCATGCGCAAAATCCGCCCCGCACGACCACGCAAGCGTCGCCCATCCAAATCCTCTGGGCGAGGTAGATTCCGTAAACGCCCAAGGTAACAGACCGGCGGATGTCGGCTTTTTCCTGACCCGGACCGCACATCCCTTCCCGAAATGAGCTAAGATTCCCTTGCGATGCGCCCTCTCGCTTGCGTGATCCTGATTCCCCTCTACCTTATGGCGCAGGGTTCGCGGTCTCCGAAGTCCTTCCCCATCCCTGAAGACATGCAAGAGGACTGGCCAGGCGCTGGACTCAACGAAGCTGAAACCAAGCTGCTGCAAAAAGCCGTGCGGGCTGATCTTCTCAAGGTAGAGGCCGATTGCGAGACCAAGTTAAGATTAGATCGCGTTGAAATGGCAGGCGTTTCACTCGGGAAGCTAGGGAGAGGCGTCGTCGTCCGAATGTCCGGTTCTTGCGTGTGCGGGGCGACCGGCAACTGTCCCATGCATGCGTACGCACGCAAGAAAGCCGGATATCGCGTGGTTGCCGATGGTGCCATGGGTTGGGCTTTTGGTGTAGTTGACTCGCAAGCTGATGTCCCCGACCTCGTTTTCGCCAGTAACGGGGGCGGAGGGCAAATCGGTCTCGGCTTATACCGGTACGTCGGTGGAAGATATGTCGTACAGGCCTGCGAAACACTCATAAAGAAAGACGGTGCCGATGCCAGTTGGTGGGATCCCTCCGCCGTCGTGGTCAATCCCTGGCACTGTGGCGGGAATTAAACCCTCCAAAACGGCATTTTTTCTTGACGTGGATCACTACTCCGAGTAATATACTTGACAGGTAATTATCCGTTTTGGAGTGCGGGAGCTCTTCTCGCGGTTTTTCATTTGTAGCTGATCCTGATATGGTCGATTAGCACCATCCTCCAAGAAACGCTAACCAGAAATGTCGGCGTCTTGGCACAATTTAGGTGCAAAGCAACTTCTTTAGAATCAACACTTACAAAAAACGGGGGGAAGGGTCCCGATTGTGGTTAACTAGCGGTCCTTTTTACTGCCCAGCCGCTAACTCTCTCACCATCAAATACACAGCTACCAATCCCGCCAACAACACGCCGCTCTCGAGCGAAACCGAAATCCGATGTAACCGGCTGAACTCCGCCAGCAACGGACTATCCGCCGCTGCCGCTTGAAGCGAACCCATCTGCACCCGCAGCGCCGCCATCTTCGGGCTAACCGAATGTTGCGACACGACTGTGAGCCCAATCATGAGTACGACAAACAACGCCGCCGGCGTCGCCAGGCTCGCAAACGTCCGTGTCCGCAACAATCGCGCCAGCAGCATGGTAATCCCGCACACCACTCCAATCATGTGCATCCACCACAATCCGTACCCGACCATTGCCCCCGCCTGGTCCCGGCTCGCCAAAATCCGAAACGCCCCCGGCGCCACCACAAAGCTCAGGAACACATCGCTCCCCAGCCACAGGCTCAAACCTAGAAACTCGATAGTTTGCAACAAAATGGTCATGACACGCTCCGGCCAGTTCTCCTCGAACGGCCTAGTTTACCCGAGAACAGCACTTCGCCGGGCATAACATATTATGCCAAACTTCGTTATCGTCGGAACGGGGGGGACGATTTAAGATGAACGTGTCGCTTACTCCAGAACTTGAACATTGGGTGGACGAGAAGGTCCGCACGGGCCGCTACGCCTCCGCCTCAGAGGTTATTCGAGAGGCGTTGCGCCTGTTGGAACAGCAGGAACTGGCGAGAAAAAGACAGCTGGTCCAGGTTCGCGAAAAGATTGACCGGGCGCTTGAGCAGCTCGAACAAGGTAAGGCGCTTGACCTGAAAGATGCACGCGCCCGGTTGCGGGCCGCGCGGAAGAAGTAGAGAAGCGTGGCTTCCTATGAACTTTCACCGGAAGCGGTCGAAGATCTTCTGCGAATCCAGGACTTTATCTCTTCCGACAATCCCCGAGCCGCAGACTTGGTCATTGACGGACTGTTTTTCCGCCTTCGAGCACCTGGCACAATGGCAGCGTTCTGGCCACTCGCGTCCGGATCTCGCCTCCAAACAGGAGCTCTTCTGGCCGGCGGATTCCTATTTGATTGTCTACCGCGTGAGGGAAGCTGGAACTCCGATCCAGATTGTTGCCGTGCTGCATGGGGCGCGAGACGTGCTTGCGATTGTAGACGACCGGTGAGCTTGAATGCGTCATGTTGATACTCAAGACCGCTGCTACTCCAGTGGCCGCATCGCTCTTCAAGTAACAGTTCTGGAGTTGCTGCGATCTTTCCATGCGCCCGCTTCTAAATAACAAATTCGGCACACGTCCTTATCCCGGCGGACCTAAAGTCTGGAGTAGTGGCACAATTGGAAGGCTGAGGCATGGTGGGCGACAAAGGACTTGAACCTTTGACCTCTCCCGTGTGAGGGGAGCGCTCTAACCAACTGAGCTAGTCGCCCGTCTTGCGCGGCCGCGACGCTTTGAACCGCCATCTATTTGTAACAGGAAGGACGCAGGTTTTCAACCAAATGCCCGCCGCTACCTCCCAAGTCGTCTCGCAGCTCCAGCGCTCCATCTCGCGCGCCATCTACGGCAAGGAAGACGCCATCCAGCTGGCGCTGATCACGCTGCTCGCGCGCGGTCATCTGCTCATCGAAGACGTTCCCGGCGTCGGCAAGACCACTCTCGCACAGGCGCTCGCAAAATCCTTTCACTGCAGTTTTCAGCGCATCCAGTTCACGTCGGACCTGCTCCCCAGCGATGTTCTCGGCGTCAGCGTCTACAATCCCGAGTCGCGTGATTTTGAATTTCGTTCCGGCCCGATTTTCGCGAACGTGGTCCTCGCTGACGAAATCAACCGCACCACCCCGCGCACGCAATCCGCGCTTCTTGAAGCCATGAACGAAGCGCAGGTCACTGTCGACGGCAAAACGCTCCCTCTGCCGCAGCCGTTTCTCGTGATCGCCACGCAAAATCCTGTCGAGCATCACGGCACCTATCCCCTGCCGGAATCGCAGCTCGACCGTTTCTTGATGCGCATCAAAATGGGCTATCCCTCGCACGAAACGGAAAAGGAAATTCTGCGCAAGCGCGTTGGCGATAATCCTCTCGATTCGCTCGATCCGATCGCCGATGTCAGCGATGTGCTGGCCATGCAGGATGCCGTGGCACACGTCAAGGTGGACTCCAGCCTGCACGACTACGCTCTTGAGATCGTCAACCGCACGCGCAAGAGCGAGCAGCTTGCGCTCGGCGTCAGCCCCCGCGGCACGCTCATGCTCCAGCGCGCCGCGCAAGCCCGTGCCTACCTCGCTGGCCGCGATTATTGCCTCCCCGACGACTTCAAACAGCTCGCCGTTTCCGTTTTCTCACACCGCGTTGTCGCCAGTTCGCGCCACGCCTCGCTCCAGAAAAAATCGGAAACCACCGATTCCGTTCTTCGCGATATCGTTGAATCCGTCCCCGTTCCCTTGTGATCGCCCCGCTGTGAGCGTGCAATCAACCATCTCGCAACTCTGGGCCAAGGCCGACCGCCCCGCTGTGCGGGCATTTCTTCTCTCGATAACTGCCCTCACCGCTGCGCTCCTCCTGGCGCTGTACTCCGGTGCCGCCGCGGAAATAGGCCAGCTCGCGCTCGCCAGCACTTCGGCGCTTGCCGCGCTCGCTATCGCCGGCTGGGTGGGCGTGACGCTCGTTCCGGTTCTCGCAAAACGCACGCCGCTCCGCTGGATCGGTTACAAAATGGAGTACCGCATCACCCTTGAGGGTTGGATTTATCTCGGCGGGATCATTCTTGTCGCACTCGCGGCGCTCAACACCGGCAACAATCTCCTCTTCCTGATTCTCGCGAGTCTTATCGCCCTCGTTTTGATGTCCGGTATTCTCTCTTCCATTACGCTCTCGGGCATAGGAATGCGGCTCGTATTGCCCGAACACATTTTCGCCGGCCAGTCGGTTCGCGCCATGGTCGAACTTGAAAATGAAAAGCTGACCCTGCCTTCGTTTTCGCTGCGCGTCGAGGCCGCCAGGACAAAACAGGCCCCCTCCGCTGCCATGCTCGAAACCCCGGTCTATTTTCCTTATCTCCCAAAACATGACCGCGTGCAGCAAACCATTCCCGTGACGTTTCCGCAGCGCGGTGTCTATCGCCAGGAAGCTTTCCGAATCGTCACCCGTTTCCCCTTTGGCTTCCTGCGGAAAACGCGCAGGCTGAACTTGAAGACGGAAGCTCTGGTCTATCCCTCCGTGGAACCGACCGCTGACTACCTCGAAATCCTGCCCGGCCTGCAGGGAGCGCTGGAAAGCGTCACCAAAGGCCGCGGTCAGGATCTTTACGCGCTGCGCGATTACCTCCCCACGGACAGTGCGCGCCACGTGCACTGGAAAGCCTCCGCGCGCTCCGGTTCATTGATGGTCCGCGAATTTACCCGCGAGGACGACTGTCGCATCCTGCTGGTTCTCGATCCTCATCTGTCCGCCGAAGAATCCTCCAGTCTGAAACCGGGAGTATCTACGACGAGCGAGCGCTTCGAGCGTGCCGTCACGATCTGCGCCAGCCTGGCCTGGCACTTTTACGAAAACAATTCGCTGTTGCAATTCCGGAGCGCCGGTGTGGAAACTCCTCTCGCTCCGGCCGACGAAATCACTTTTGCAATTCTCCAGTACCTGGCGATCGCGCAACCCCTGCCACCCGACCCAGGGCAATCGCTCATGGCCGATCTCGCGGCTTCGCCCGAACTTTTCAAAATCATCGTGACCAGCCAGCCCCACGGTTCCGTCCCCGCCTCCGTGTGGAGCTCCTCCTACGTCGTCTTCCTCGATGACCCTACGTAAGACAGGCATTCCTGCCTGTCCCGTGCCTGTCCACTTTGATCAGGAAACTTTCAGCAACCCGACAGTCAAGAATGTTTGTCCCACTCAGCTGTGCGAGAATGTGCCAGCACCATGCTCAACGGCCGCGAGCTCGCCACATTTCGCAAACAACTGCTCAGCTGGTTCCGCGAATTCCAGCGTGACCTGCCATGGCGGGGGACAAAGGATCCCTTTTGCATCTGGGTTTCGGAAATCATGCTCCAGCAAACGCGCGTCGCCGCCGCGATTCCTTACTACGAACGATTTCTGCAACGCTTCCCGGATGTTCACGCGCTCGCCGCTGCGCCGCAGGAAGAAGTGCTGCGCCTCTGGTCGGGTCTCGGGTACTACAGCCGCGCGCGCAACCTGCAAAAAGGGGCGCAGCAAGTCGTTGCGAAACACAGAGGACTTTTTCCAACGCACCTGGATGACGCCCTGGCATTGCCCGGCATCGGAGTCTACACCGCCGCGGCGATTCTGAGCATCGCCTTCGGCGAAAAACTCGCCGTGCTCGACGGCAACGTCACACGCGTCCTTGCGCGTCTCGGCGCAATTCGCGGCGACCTCCGCGAGTCGCAGCGTTGGCAAGAGCTGCAAGAAACCGCGGATTGCTTGCTCGAACCGAAATCCCCGGGCGATTGGAACCAAGCCGTGATGGAACTTGGCGCGACGTTGTGTACTCCAAAATCGCCGCAATGCCTGCTTTGCCCAGTCGCACAATTCTGCGAAGGGCGCAGGCTTGGCATCGCCGAATCCTTGCCCGAAAAACGGAAGAAACGTGCCACGGTGCAAGTAACTCTTGCCGCCGCGGTATTCCTAGATGCAGAGGGCCAGACGCTTTTGTTGCCACCGCCGAAAAATACAAAAGAGAAATCCTCCGCCGATCACGTGCCAACGCTGGTATCAAGAATGTGGCACTTCCCGACGCTCTCGGTGACCGGGGAACCAGCCGGGAAGCTGAGCGCGTTCCTCCGAAAACTTATGCCGGGCGCTCAAAGCCACAAATGGAAATTCGCCCCGGCCGGCAAGGTCCGTCACGCGGTGACCTACCGCGCCATCACCGTCTTGCCGTTCCTTATCAACATACAAAAACTCCCCCGCGTCCCCGGCGCGAGACAGGTTCCTCTAGACAACGTCTGCAGCCTCCCCGTTTCCAACCTCACCAGGAAAGTCGCCCGCGCCGCCCTGGCAGCGGCGGCTTCCGTTCCAGCCAAGCACTGAGAGTTATCCTTTCGCCCAGCCTCGTTTCTGCCGCGCCTCGCAGATGCTACGATAAAAAGTCTGCCATGGCCACGTCCATCACAACTCCGAGTAAGCCCGCACTGCCCGCCGAGCGTTTCTTCCGCACCTCGCTTTCACTGCTCATCCTCACTTCGACCGTAACGCTCGTGAGCACCGGGAAGCTCGACGTCATCACCAGTTTTGCTGCTCCACTCATCGTGCTGTACAAGGGCTTCCGCTCGTGGCACGGACGCCCCGCCGAACTTTCGCAGCGCTCCGCAACCTGGTACGTGCTCGCTTACCTGGCGTTCTTCCCCGTGGACGCCCTGTTTCTCTCGCGTTTCTCTGTTGGAAATTCGTCCAATCCGCCGCTATTCGCCGCGCTTCTGGGGGTGGTGCATTTTCTGATTTTCGTCACCGTCGTCCGCTTCTATAGCGCTGTCACGGACCGTGACGCGCTCTTTCTCTCGATGCTCTCTTTCGCCGGTATTCTCGCCGCAGCCGTTCTTACCGTCGATACCACCTTCCTGATTCTTTTTTTCATCTTTCTCCTGTTTGGTGTTTCCACTTTCGTCGGGATGGAATTACGCCGCGGAGCCGTCGGCGCGGTTTCGCCGGCACTCCATATGCACCCCGAGCGCGATCGAAGATTGAATCGCGCGCTGAGTCTTTCCGCTCTCACTGTGGCCACGGGATCCATCTTTTTAGGGAGCGTGCTGTTTTTCTTTTTTCCGCGTTTCAGCGCCGGGTATCTCGGCCGTGCCAGCTTCAGCCCCTCGCTCATGTCCGGTTTCACGGAAAACGTCGAGCTCGGTCAAATCGGCGAGATCAAAAAGAATTCCGCAGTGGTCATGCGCGTGCAAACAGGAAAACCGATTGGTTACGACCGGCTGCGCTGGAGGGGCATCGCGCTTAAGACTTTCGACGGCAGACGGTGGACCTCCTCGGAGCACAACCCGCAAAGATTGCAGCCGAGTGAAGATGGCTGGATTCACGTCGCAGATTCGACATCGAAGACGGATCCGCATGAGCCGAGCATGTTCTACACCGTGTACCTCGAACCTCTGGCCACCGATGCTATTTTTGTTCCCGGCAAAGTCACCCGTCTTCGCGGCAATTTTACAGGCGAAGGCGGAAACTCGTATGCCGGGATGCACCGGACTTCAATCCTTCGGGATTCTACCGGCACGCTTTTGAATCCCTCCCACAATTACACGGCCGTACGCTATGCCGGTATCTCAAGCTTGCCTCCGCTGGATGCGGCCAAGCTCCGCGCGGCTTCAACGGACTATTCGCCGGATATCACGGAAACGTACCTGCAACTCCCTCAGCTTGATCCGCGTATCACGGAGCTTGCCAAGCAGATCACGAAAAACGCCCGGACTCCTTTCGACAAGTCGCTGGCGATCGAAAGCTACCTGCTCAACCGTTTCACGTACACCTTGAATCTGGCCGGGAAACCCGGAGACGATCCGCTCGCTCATTTTCTTTTTGAGACTCGTGCCGGCCACTGCGAATATTTTGCTTCGGCAATGACCATCATGCTGCGCACGCTTGGCATTCCTTCGCGTGAAGTCAATGGCTTCCTCCCGGGCGAGTACAACGACTTGGGCGGAGATTACATCGTCCGCGCAAGTGACGCGCACAGCTGGGTGGAGGTCTACTTTCCCGGCATGGACTGGCAAACATTCGATCCCACGCCGGCGGCTCCCGAAAACGAGACCGGCTTCCTCTCGCGCCTAGGAAAGTACGCCGACTGGATGGAGATTACCTGGAGCGAATGGGTAATCGGCTACGACTTCGCCCACCAATTAGTTCTGGCGCAGAATCTGCAGCGGGACTCGCGAAATTGGAGCGAATCCGCGCGCAATTGGTTCGAACGCAAGCAGCGCGCGGGTAAGAAATGGATGAAGTCGCTGCAGCTTCAGCGTGGCGTGCTGGGCTATATGCTGCCGATCGCGCTGGTGCTCTTTTTAGTAGCCCTGCGTTTCAATCTTCTCGCTGAACTGAGCCGGCGCGTCCGTTTGTTCTTTCAATTGCGCGGATCCAAAGTGGTCCGCGCCGATCCCCAGCTTGCATCGCGGCTCTACGCGGAACTGCTTCGAATGCTCGCGCGCCGTGGACTGATGCGAAGTGTGTCGCAGACACCGTTCGAATTCGCGGCCGCCGTGGATTCCCCAAATCTGGCGCCCGCCGTGCGGGAATTCACGCAACTGTACGGCCAAGCGCGCTTCGGCGGCGCGCCTTGCGATACTACTCGCTTGCGCCAGCTCCTCGACCAGATTCGCACGGCATTGCGCGGGCGCTAAAGACAATTTACTTCCTGCCAAGAAGGGACGCAGCGGTGCTGCGCCCTACAAATACGCGAATGAACGGCGCGTGTTACAATTTAAAATTGCGCAAAGGCGCAAGTTTACAGCCTATGACCAAGGTCGGATTCGTCAGCCTGGGATGCCCCAAGAACCTCGTGGACAGCGAGGTGATGATGGGTATTCTTGCGCGCGAAGGCTACGAAGTGACACCGCGCGCCGATGAAGCGGAAATTCTGGTCGTCAATACGTGCAGCTTTATTGAAGCAGCGCAAAAAGAGTCCGTGGACGCCATTCTTGAAATGGCGGAGCACAAGAAATTCGGCGCGGCAAAAAAACTGATCGTGGCGGGCTGCCTAGTGGAACGGTATCGCGCGCAGATTCTGGAGCAAGTCCCGGAAGTGGACGCAGTCATCGGCACCGGCGAAGTCGAACGCATTATGGAAGCGGTGGAAGGCGATCTTCGCGCGCTCCCCGCGCAGCCGCCCGCGTTTCTCTATCACGACCTGACTCCGCGCATGGTCACCACGCCGAAACACGCGGCGTACATCAAAATCGCGGAAGGCTGCGATCATCCCTGCACGTTCTGCATCATTCCGCAGCTACGTGGCGCGTTTCGCAGCCGCCGATTCGAATCGGTGGTGCGCGAGGCGGACAATCTAGCAAAGGCCGGGGCGCGGGAAATCACGCTGATCGGGCAGGACACTACTTCATACGGCGAAGATCTCGGCCTGCGGGACGGCCTGGCGCAACTCCTTGAAAAACTCGCGCAAACCAGCGATTTGTTGTGGGTGCGATTTTTGTACGCCTATCCGAATCGCGTTACGCAGAAATTGCTCGACACCATCGCGGCGCATCCGCGGCTCGCCAAGTACATGGATATGCCGCTGCAGCACGCCAGCCGCAACGTGCTGGCGCGGATGAAGCGCGGTTCGAACGGCGAGGCGTTCTTGAAATTGCTGGAGCGCATTCGAACGACAATTCCCGGAGTTTCACTGCGCACATCGTTTATCGTGGGCTTCCCGGGCGAAAGCGAAGCCGATTTCGAGGAGCTGTGCGATTTCGTAAGAACCGCAAACCTCGATTGGATGGGCGTCTTCGAGTATTCCGACGTGGACAATGCGGGAAGCTACACGCTGGATGAAAAAGTGGACGCGGAAACGATCAGCGACCGCCGCAACCGCTTGATGGCCATTCAGAAGAAAATCTCCCGAGAGAATCTGCGAGGGAAGTATTTGCGCGCAAAGTCCCGCGCGCCCAGGGACCGCACTTTCACGGCGCTGGTCGAAGGCCCTTCGAAAGACAATCCTCTCGTCTGGGAAGCCCGCCTCGAAGGCATGGCTCCGGAGATCGACGGGAAGCTGTACCTCACGGACATTGAATTGCCCAGCGGAGAAGTCGCGGAAGCCGGCGACATCGCCTGCGTTGAAATTACCAAGACGGACGCCTATGACCTGGTCGGCCGGGTCACCGAGATTCTGCCCCGGCCTGCGGAAGGGGCCGGCGCGGACGCTGGGCCAATGCCGCCAGTTGCGGCCGCCGAAAAACTTCACCGCATCGCTACCGGGGCGCCCCTTCGCGTGCTGGGCTGAGATATACTCTTCTTTCGAATATGACCTTTTCTTGACCGCTGTGGTTTGTGCGACCTTATTATGAGGTTTCTCAACCCAGAGGCCACAGAGAACACAGAGAAGAAACACTCGCGATGAAGCACAAATGCCCCATCTGCAAAACGGAGACGGACTCTGCGGTCCACGCGGACTTCCCTTTTTGCAGCGAGCGCTGCCGGGGGCGGGACCTGGGCAACTGGGCCAGCGAGAAATACGTGGTGTCCGAACCAGTCTTCAATGAAGAAGACACCGGTGAAGGCGAGGGGAATACCATCGTCCTTCCGTTGGACAACGATCTGGACAACCCGAATGACGCCGACCACTGAGGCCACGGCAGCGCCCGCAGCACCGCCCAAGAAACCGCGGCTCGCACTCGCGCTGGCCACGGCTCTTGGCGTCGGTTACATTCCCAAGGCGCCGGGTACATTTGGGTCGCTCGTGGGTGTTGCGACCGCCTACCTCTCGGCTGTTTTTTTTCTGCGGCCCACGTCCTTTGGCGGATTGCTCCCTCTGCACCCCGATTCCGACGCGGTGCTAACGGATAATCACTTTCTCGTTCCGGGCAGCGACATTCACAACACCATACTGGCCTTGCCAGTGTTCTGTGCCCTGGCTCTCCTTGTCCTTCTTGCGGCGATTGGAGTGTGGAGTGCTTCCCGGGCGGCCGCCTACGCGAGAATCGAAGACCCGCAATTTGTGGTTATTGATGAAGTCGCGGGACAGCACCTCGCTCTCCTGCTCCCCCTTGTTCCCATTGCGCTGCCGCATTTTACGGCGCACATGGACTTCTCCGTCTTCGCGATTTTCTTTGCGCTAAGCCTGACAAATTGGAAATATCTTTTGCTCGGTTTTATACTTTTTCGTGTGTTTGACATCTGGAAGCTATGGCCGATCCGCCGGCTGGAAAAACTGCCGGGTGGCTGGGGAATCATGGCCGATGACTGGATGGCGGGCATCTACGCTGCAATTCTGCTGCGTGTCGCGCTACACTTTGGTCTGTTCACGTTTCACATTGGTCTGGTATGAAATTCGGCTTCGGCTCGTCGGCAGAAAAAAACGGCATTCCGCACATTGAGAGAGTTGCGCCCACGGCGGCTATTCCTGGCGGAGAGATCACCATTCACGGGCGCGGCTTCGTCTCGAACGCGCAGCCGCGCCCGGTGGTATTCTTCGGCGAAGCCGAAGGCAGCATCGCGCTCGCCAGTGAGAATCGCCTGGTGGCGCGCGTTCCGGAAGGCGCGAACGGCGGAGTGGTGCGCGTCGCCACGGCGGGACACGAAAGCCAGCCGCACCCGGTACACATCGGCCTGCAAATCGCGGACAATCTTCATCCCGTGGCGAATCCCGCGGTTGATCTGGACGGCAACATTTACGTCACGTTTTCCGGTCCGCGGGGCCAGCGCGTTCCCGTTTCGCTTTACAAAATTACCGCGAATTACAGCGTGAAGCCGTTCATCACTTCGTTGATGAATCCCAGCGGCCTGGCGCTGGATCGCATGGGCAATCTGTTCGTCTCCTGCCGCAACGACGGGACGATTCATCGCATCACGCCCGATGGCCGCGCCGAGCAGTGGATTGAAGGCATGGGCGTCGCCACCGGCATTGCGTTCGATCTCAAGGGCAATCTCTACGTTGGCGACCGCAGCGGCACGGTTTTCAAGATCAGCCCGACCCGCGAGATCTTTGTTTTTGCCACGCTCGAGCCTTCCATCGCCGCCTATCACCTGGCGTTTCATCCCAGCGGCGATCTGTACGTTTCCGGGCCGACGACCTCCAGCTTTGACCGCATCCACAGAATCACGCAGGGCGGTGATGTGAGCGTTTTCTTCCGGGGCCTCGGGCGGCCGCAGGGCCTGGCTTTGGATCGCGACGGAAATCTCTATGTGGCGGCCTCTTACGCCGGGCGCCGCGGCATCGTGAGGATCACGCCGCAAGCTCAGGCCGATGTCGTGCTCAGCGGCTCCGGCATTGTGGGCATGGCGCTGCAGCCATCCGGCCGCGCGATTCTCGCCACCACGGACGCTCTCTTCACGCTCGATTGGGACGTGCGCGGCTTGCCATTGACCGGATAATTGAACGGATGAAAGCGGAAATCATCGCCGTTGGTTCGGAACTGCTGACTCCGGACCGCGTGGACACCAACTCGCTCTTCCTGACCGAAGAGCTGAACAAGCTCGGCATCGAGGTGGTGCGCAAATCGATCGTCGGGGACAATCGCGACTATTTGAGCGCCGCATTCAAGGAAGCGCTGGAGCGCGTCGAGCTGGTCATCGCGTCGGGCGGGCTGGGACCCACGGAAGACGACCTGACGCGCGAAACCGTCGCGGAGCTTCTGGGCCGCAAGCTGCACCTTAACAACGAGATTCTCCGATACATCGAAGGCCGATTCCGGCAGCTCGGCCGGGAGATGCCCGCAGTGAATGTGCGGCAGGCGATGGTGCCGG
>Ga0179587_10000380_pt1 | contig 18623 bp, 17 predicted proteins | sample CZODoug2_1_08_16_FD_185932 | JGI IMG/M metagenome (GOLD analysis project Ga0179587, IMG submission 185932) | Vadose zone soil fungal communities from Angelo Coast Range Reserve, California, USA - CZODoug2_1_08_16fungal | ecosystem: Environmental > Terrestrial > Soil > Vadose zone | place: USA...
ATCCCCTGTGCAACCAGGAACATCAGGAGAACCCATCGCAGTGCAGCCCAGCTCATGAATAGTCGATGTCTCATAGTGTGATCTTTGTGCTGCTCAGATCCAGAAAAGTGTAGCGAAAAGGGGTCGTTATGTCAACCATTTTCTGCTATGAATTTGCCCCTTATCTCATTCAAAGTAAACGCTTTAGTCCTTCCTAGTACGGTCGTAAGGGTGTCGACAAGTTGCTCACTGGCCCCCGGGTCAGCAAAGCTGGCCGTCCCTACCTGTACCGCCGAAGCGCCTACAGCCAGGTAATCAAGCACGTCTTCGACCGTCTCGACGCCTCCAAGACCGATAATTGGTGTTTTGACGGCCTTCTTCGTTTCCCAAACCAGCTTCAAGGTAATGGGTTTAATGGCGGGGCCGGACAAACCCCCTGTAGGGTTGCCGAGGCGGGACTTCCCGGAGCGGAAGTCGATGGCCATTGCCGGGTAAGTGTTTGCCACGGTTAGGGCGTCGGCTCCGGCTTCCTCGGCGGCGCGAGCAATAAGTCCAATGTTTGTAACAAGAGGCGAGAGTTTCACCCAAAGGGGGCGCTTTACGGCGGCTTTTCGGGCGGCACTGACGACTTCGGCGACGCAGGAAGGATCGCTGCCGAACTGCATGCCCCCTTTCTTGACGTTAGGGCAGGAGACATTGAGTTCGTAACCGGCCAGTCCCTCGGCGTCCTCCAGGATCCGGATTACCTCGACGTAGTCCTCAAGCGTGTAACCGAAGACGTTGGCGATGACGGCCGTATCGAAATTTCGCAGTACCGGGAGTTTTTCGGCTACGAAGGCCCGGACCCCCACATTCTGGAGGCCAACGGCGTTCAACATACCGGAGGGCGTCGGGTAGAGCCGGGGGGCGGGGGCGCCTTCAATGGGTTCGCGGGAAAGGCCCTTGGTGACAAAGCCTCCGAGGCGGTTCAGGTTTACGAGGTGGGCGAATTCGAGGCCGTAACCGAAGGTTCCACTAGCGGGGAGAATAGGATTCCGCAGGCGCAACGCGCCAATTTGGACACTCAGATCAACGGCCTTCGCGGCACTCACTTCGGGGAAAAGAATATCACGGTCCGCGGATTAATAGCTCAAGAGCTGCGCAACTTCCGCGTAGTTCGCTTGTTCTTGATAGTGCGGTCCGCGCCGGCATCCAAAAGCACCTTTACTGCTCGCACGTTGTTGTACGCCGCTGCCGCCATCAGAGCTGTGTTGCCCCTGTGGTCTTGCGCGTTTACGTTTGCGCCCGCACTCAACAAAGCTCGTACACTGTTGGTATCCCTCTCCGCTCCTGCCCAGACAAGGGCTTGGCCTAGATCTCTGTTATCTAGCTTTCCCTGTGAGAGTATTTTCTGGGTTTCATATCGGTCTCCAGCCGCCACGGCTCGCACCAGCCGCGTCTGCGAGGTGTCAAAATTTCCGTAGAGTTGAGGAAAGACCGGCAGGGATTCATCGTCCAGAAGATCAATCCGAACAGCTGCGGGGACGGGCCACCAGCGCGAGGGATGCTGGTGCGGCGGAGACTCAAACCAAAAACCACGACGACCGCGTTTCAAAGCAACTTCTTTGAGTTTCCCTTCAAGTCCACTCGTTTGGAAGAATTTGATTCGCTCTGGGTTCGTAACCTGCGAATCAGGGTCGTCATAGCTTGTGAAGTACATGATTCGCGCGATTTTCAAAAACCTTGGGCCGAAGAACCACGTAAGGTGAATTTCTAACTTTGCGGATTTCACTCCGCCGCGCTTCATTTCGTCCATCCAGGAGTAGTGAATCCCGTCTCCATGAGCTCCGTTCTGGAGAGCCTGGCGAAGAGTGCTGTCGGCGGGAAGAGCGTCTGCGACTTCGCGCAAGTGTTTTTGAGACTGAGATGAGACCTCTGTGAGGCTCTGGGCTAGCTGGAATCCCAGTGCCAGGATACCGGCCAATCTTCGACCAAATGAAACCATGAGAACCTCTTGCGCCGCATCTCTCCGCAAATTACCACAAGGGCCTATGGATTTGCAGTTGGTACGGGCTTGCGAGCCGCGGTCTTCTGGGAGGGATGCCTGAGGGCTTCGGCGAGGGGGTGGCCGTCGCGGGAGGAGAGGGTGATGCCGCAGAGGGCGGCGAAGGTTGGGGCGATGTCGGCGGGAGTGATGGGCTGAAAGTATTGGCCGGGTTGGATGCCGAAACCCATCAGCAGGACGGGGACATGCTGATCGTAGTTGTAGGGGACGCCGTGGCCGGTGCCGTAGGAGCGCGGCTTTCCGGCGGGAGTGGTGTCCAGAAGCCAGTAGGGCTTTGGCAGGATGAAGAGATCGCCGCTGCGGCCAGGGAAATAGCTGAGCGCGAAGGCGCGAAGCGTAGGGGTTTGCGTGGCGGGGCGGTCGCGCAATTCTTCGGCGCGATAGACGGCGGCGACGCCGGGGGCGGTGCCAATGGCTACGAGGACGTAGCTCATGGCGTTCGAATCGGCTTGGAGCTTTTTGTAAACGTCGGGGGCGAAATAGACATCGCTGCCGGTGATGCGCGCGACGGAAGGCTTGGGATAATTGAGGGATTCAAGGGCTATTTCGATGCGCTGCTGCACTTCGGGGAGGTGGAGGACGCCTGCATCGGCGCCGGTTTTTTGCATGTCTTCGGGAATGGGCACGACGCCGTGGTCGGCGCTCAGCGCGACGACGTAATTTCCACGGCCGACCTTCTGATCCAGGTGCGCGAAAAGATTGCCAAGATCCTTGTCCAGGCGCACAAGGATGTCCTGGATTTCGCGGCTGCGGGGGCCGAATTCGTGGCCGATGTAATCCACCGAAGAGTAGCTGACGGCTAGAAAATCAGTTCCCGCGGCTTTGCCAAGATTCAGCGCGTCCACGGCCTTCTCGGCAAGTTCGGTCAGAGCTGTATCGGCGTAGGGGCTGGAGGCCCACTGCTCGTAGAAAGCGCTGTCAGGTTCACTGACGCTGGATTTTCCACGGAGTGGGTGCGGAAAAGTGAGATCCCAACCTTCGGGCGGAACGGCGCCAAGAGCTTTTTCGCCGTACCAATACTCTTTTTCCGGAAGGGAAAGCACCCACGTCTTGCCGAAGTCGGCCTTCGCCGGGTGCGACTTGGCTTGTTCTTCGATGAACGGCTGCGTGCCATAAACGGTTGACGTGACCCACGCGCCGCCGTCGAACCAGGTGGCGGCATCCGCTTTGTGTCCGGCCATGGTGAGGGCGGCGCGGGCCTTCAGGGAGAAGGTTACGATGCGCGTCGCGCCGCCGGTCTGAAATTTCAATTCTTCGGCAAACGAGGGCACGGCCATGCGCCAAGCAGTGTCCGCGCCCTTCGGAGTGGCGCCGGCATAGCCGATGTTCTTTACGCTGGGATCGGGGTCGGAGGTGCAAGTCACCATCTTTTGTTCTTTGCGGTCCCACCAAGCGTTGGCGACCATGCCGTGGGTGGCGGGAAAGGCTCCAGTCGAAATCGTGGCGTGGCCGACACAGGTTTCGGTGGCAGCGTAGGGGTAGGCGGCGTCTCGAAACCAGGCGCCTTCTTCGACGAGGCGCTTGAGGCCACCGCTCCACTGGCCGAGGAATTTGTCGACGTAGTCGGCGCGCATTTGGTCGACAACTAGGAGCACCACCAGCTTAGGCTTGGCGGGCGCTGGCGACGCCTTGGCGGCGGCCGCGCGGGGCCGCGGGGTCTGGGCCGCAGTGCGCGGAACCAGAGAAATGCTGCCCGCCAGGAAGAATGCCGCTGCAATCATTCCGAGTTGAAATGGGATCCCCTTCCACACAAACGCATTCAGAGCCTTAGCCAACGCCGCCTCCCCAAATCCGCCGAAGAGTCTACTACGACCTTGTTACAGTTCGATCGTCACTGACTGGATTGACCGGGGCGCGGTCAGGGATGATAGGATTACCCGACCATGCGCATCGTTGAAAAGGCACAATTGATGTCCGCGCCGGAGGTTGATCGGACGCTGCAGCGGCTGGCGCACGAAATCGTGGAGAAGAGCGGTGGAACAAAGAACCTGGCGCTGATCGGGATCGTGAGACGCGGGGTGCCGCTGGCGAGGCGGATTGCGCAGGCCATGCGCGGGATCGACGGCGTGGACGTTCCGGTGGGCGTTCTAGACATTACCTTGTATCGCGATGACCTTTCAAAAGTGGCGCCGCAAGCGGTGCTGCGGTCTTCGGACATTCCCTTCGGCGTCGATAACATGGACCTGGTGTTGATCGACGACGTACTTTATACCGGGCGGACGATTCGCGCGGCGATGAACGGGCTGTTTGACTTGGGACGGCCAAAGCGCGTGTCGCTGTGCGTGCTGATCGACCGCGGGCACCGGGAAATGCCGATCGAGGCGCAGTACATCGGGCGCACGGTGCAGACCAGCGACACGGAAATTATCGAAGTGCAGCTGAAGGAGATTGACAAGGAAGAACGCGTGGTGCTGGTCGACCGCGTCGAGTAGATTGGAAATTTTGATGGAATTGCCTGGTTCCACATCCGAGAAGGGACATTGAATTACAGCTTCCGCGATTTGCTAGCCCTCGAACCGCTCACTGCGGACGAATTGAGTTTTCTCCTCGATCAAAGCAAACCCTTTCAGGAAATCCAGAAGCATCCGCTGAAAAAACTGGCGACGCTGCGCGGGAAGACGGTGGCGCTGGCGTTCTTTGAAACTTCGACGCGCACGCGCATCAGTTTTGGGGCAGCCGCGTCGCGACTGGGCGCGGATTCGATGAACTTGCAGGCCGAGGCGTCCAGCCTGAAAAAGGGCGAGACGCTGCTGGACACGGTGTTTAATTTGAATGCCATGAAACCGGATTGCCTGGTGATGCGGCACGCGGCTTCCGGCGCGGCGCATTACGTGGCGCGGCACCTGGACATTCCGGTGGTGAACGCGGGCGACGGGACGCACGAACATCCTTCGCAGGGGTTGCTGGATGCGCTGACAATTCGCGACCGGCTGGGGACGATCAAGAATCTGAACGTGACGATTCTGGGCGACATTCTGCACAGCCGCGTGGCGCGTTCGAACATTCATCTGCTAGGAAAATTCGGATGCAAGTTTACTTTGTGCGGACCGGCGATGTGGGTCCCGCACGAGCTGGAGAAAATCGCGCCGGGGACGCCGATTCGCTGCGTCTACCGGATCGAAGAGGCGCTGGACGGAGCGGACGTTATTATAATGCTGCGGGTGCAGACCGAGCGGCTGGATGATCCACCGCTTTCGGCGAACGATTACGTTTTACTGTACCAATTGAATGCGGAGCGGCTGCGCCGGGCGAGCCCGAAAGCGATTGTGCTGCATCCCGGGCCCATGAATCGCGGGATCGAGATTACCCCGGAAGTGGCGGACGGGCCGCAATCGTGCGTGCTGGAGCAGGTCACCAACGGAGTGGCGGTTCGCATGGCGATTTTGTATCTGCTGATTAGCGGCGCAACGGAGACGGACGCGCATCCAGCGCTGGAAGTGAAGTCCAAGGGATCGGCGAATGCTTCTGATTAAGAACGGGCGGGTGATCGATCCGGCGCCGAAGACGGACGCGGTGCTCGACGTGTTGCTGGATGGAGAAAGGATCAAGGAAGTTGGGCCGGCGGGGAGAATTGCGGCTCCGCAAGGGACAGAAGTATTTGACGCCAGCGGATTGATCGTCGCGCCGGGATTTATTGATCTTCACGGGCATCTGCGCGAGCCGGGGCAGGAGTCTTCGGAAACCATCGAGACGGGGACGCGGGCGGCGGCGCGCGGCGGGTTTACGGCGGTTTGCTGCATGCCGAATACGAGGCCGGTGAACGACAACGCTTCCGTTACGCGGTTTATTCTGGATCGCGCAAAGGACGGCGGGAGTGTGCGGGTGTGGCCGATTGGCGCGGCTTCGGTGGGGAGTAAGGGCGAGGCCATTGCGGAAATCGCGGCGATGAAGGAAGCGGGGATCGTGGCGGTTTCGGATGATGGAAAACCGATCGCCACGGCGAAGCTGGCGCGGCAGGTGATGGATTATTGCCGGTCGCTGGAGCTTCCGGTGATTGAACATTCGGAAGATGTTTCGCTGGCGGCGGGCGCGGTGATGAGAGAGGGAGTGACTTCGACGCGGCTGGGTTTGCGCGGGATGCCTGCGGCGGCGGAATCGGTTTGCGTGGCGAGAGATGTGCAGCTCGCGGAAATGACCGGGGCGCGGCTGCATGTGGCGCATCTTTCCGCGAGAGCTTCGCTGGAGCAAGTGCGCTGGGCAAAGTCGCGCGGGCTAAAGGTGACCTGCGAAGTGACGCCGCATCACTTCACCTTGATTGATGAGGATGTGCAGTACGATGCGAAATTCAAGATGAATCCGCCGCTGGGGGCGCGGGAAGATCGCGAAGCGCTGCTGGCAGGATTGGCGGATGCAACGGTGGACGCGATTGCGACGGACCATGCGCCGCATGAGCCGGCTTTGAAAGACGTGGAGTTCGATCGCGCGCCGTTTGGGATTCTGGGATTCGAAACGGCATTGCCACTGGCGCTGGAACAGTTGGTAGGGAGCGGGCGGCTTTCGCTGATGAGGATGGTGGAGCTTTTTACGGCGGGTCCGGCGCGCGTGCTGGGGATGGAACGAAAGATCGCCGCGGGCCAGCCAGCCGACCTGACCATTTTTTCGATGAATCATACATGGACCTACCATGTGAAAGAATCGCCGAGCAAGTCGCGCAATTCGCCATTCGATGGGCGGGCTTTTAAAGGGGCTGCCGCCGCCACGATCGTGGGCGGACGGGTCGTTTACAAACAATAGGAAACAAACGCGGCAACATCGAGAGCGCAGAGAACATCATTGCGGGACAGGCTGCCTTTTCTGCAGCATTCGCTGGATGCAGACACCCGCGATGCCGGCGGCTAGGTGTTTGAGAGTGTGTCCGCTAACCACGTGCGCCAAGGAGAAAATCTGCCGGTCCGCTGCTTCGCAAATCTTTGCGACGACGTAAAGAGCGCCAACTACAAGCAGGTCCGTGCCACGCGTGTAGCGCGGTGGCAGCAACAAAGCAATGAAAAGAGCGAGAACCGCGTAAAGCTGTACGGCCAAGTAGAATCGCAAGTCGCCGACACCTTGCTGTTCAGATGAGTACCACTGAAGGACACTCCCGATGCCGATGGCGGTAAGAACTGGCAGGAGGCGGAGGCCAAGCTTTACCCTAACGCGTTCCGCAATCAGGGCCGCCACGAGCGGCATGAAAACAACGGTCATCGGAAGCCGGTCCCAAACAAGGCGCGTATTGTCAGGAGCTAGATGATAGTAGGCCGAGCCGAAAGCCGTCAGCAGCAGGCCAAGAAAGATGAAAACGTATGGCCAACGCTCGTGAACATCGATGAATTGCTCCCGGCTAAACTTCCGGCTCAGAAAAACCAGACCCAACATTCCCGACACCAGAAACAAAAGGTTTGAAGCAACGTCGCTGAAATTTGGAATGCCGAGCCAACTTCGGGTGTCGGCAAATTGATGGTAGGAAAGGGGCTGGGGCGTTCGAGGAAAGAGAAGCGTTGCAGTTCCGACAGCGATTGCGAGTGCCAAAAACAGCCAAATGCCGGCGCCCCGCGAAAGCATCGGGCGCATGGGAATCAATGAGTAGTGGGTTCGGCGGCGGGGTGCATGCCGTGCTGGGGGACTTCGTGGATGCCGCGGGCGGGCGGTTCGATGCGCTGGCGGTAGAAATGATCGAGGGGCACGCGGCCTTTGCCGATGGCATAGCCTTTTTCGATGGCTTTGGTGACGTAGGCTTTGGCGAGCGTGGCGGCTTCGAACATGGGGCGTCCGGCGGCAAGTTGCGCGGTGAACGCGGACGCGAAGGTGCAGCCTGTACCGTGCAGCGTTTCTTCCTTGACGCGGTCACCGGCTAGCTGAAAGATTTCCGTGCCATCGAAGAGCACGTCATTGGCGCGCTCCATGTGGCCGCCTTTGACGATTACGGCGCGCGCGCCCATCTCCACGATCTTGCGGGCGGCGGCTTCCATGTCCGCCACGTCTTTGATGGTCATGCCGGTCAGAACTTCGGCTTCCGGAACGTTCGGGGTAATGACGCTGGCGCGCTTGAGGAGTTCGGTGGCGACGTATTTGATTCCGGCGGCGTCGAGGAGTTCCGCACCGCTGGAGGACTTCATCACCGGGTCATGGACGACGTGCGAGAATTTGTGGCCATCGAGGAATTCCGCCACAACGACGGCATTGCCGCGATTGCCGAGCATTCCGATTTTCACAGCGGAGATGTCGCAATCTTTAACCAGGGTTTCAAGTTGCGCGCGCAGTTCCGCACTGGGCGTGTTGTGAACGGATTCAACGCCCTGGGTGTTCTGGACAGTGAGAGAAGTGATTGCGGCGACGCCGTAGCAGCCGTGCGCGGCAAAAGTTTTCAAGTCGGCGGCGGTGCCGGCACCGCAGGAAGGATCGAATCCCGCAATCGTTAACAGAATAGGCGGCGCTGGGTGGCTGTGCCCGTTCGTGCTCATCGTAATTTTTTACTCCAACGACGAAAATAGCCGGTCTCGTTGAGAAACGGACCGGCACTTGCGAATGTACGCGCGCTGTTTGTGCAACGCAAGAAAAAACTTGATGATATTCTTGTCGCGGAATGGCAGGGAACCTTGCCGCGGCGGGCTGGCGCCATCGTTTATTGCATTCTGGAATAAGAACTATGAACTTTACGCCGCGCCTATTCGCACTTCTGACTTTTCTACTCTTTTCGTGCGGCACAGTGCTTCAAGCTCAGACGAACAAGCTGCATGCCGTGGTGGAACAGCTCCGCGCCATCGACACGCGGAGTAAGGGCAATCCGTCGGGTGATGTGCCACCTGGCGCCCAAAAACTGCTGCCCCAATTGAAAGCCGGGCTGCGCGAGATCATTGGGCGCACAATCAATGAGCACTACTCTTCCTCGCCGGAAATTCTGCACGACCTTATCCTCTCAGACTTGAAGAAGGTAGGGATGGAGGCACTGAGCCGGGTACAACGAGATGGGTACTACACGGCAGACGGTGACGATTTCGGGTATCTATCTGATGTGACCGTGCGCCAGCCTGAACGGCATCCGGACCTGGTGGCTGTGGTGACCAACTTAACGATTCCATGCGGCAGCGATGCCTCCCTGAATCTGTACCGCCGAACTGGGACGACGTGGCAATTGATTTTGGTGGCGGAATCCAACGCGTACGCGGACATCAGCGGAGCGCAAGGCTCTTTTCAATTTGCAATATCGCCGCCGGATGGCGAAGGGAATTGGTTTGTGGTTGCGGCGGACGTGAACCCCTGGTGCAGTTCCAACTGGCAGCAGCTTCGCTACAAAGTCTTGCGCCCGGGTGAAGATCCCCAGCACTCACAGGTGCTGCTCGACGAACGTACGACTATTTATCTTGGCGTCGACCAACCCTATCGTCTGACGGTCAGTCCGGGCGGATTCGAGATCCGCAACGTCGCCGCGCAGGGCCTCGATGACAGCATCATGACGCGCTTGCATGTCCAGAAGTATGAGGTGAACGGAAATCGCGTGACACGTGTCCCGCCTTTGGCACTGGCTCCCGAGGACTTCCTGGACGAATGGGTTGAAATGAAGTGGGAGAGCGCCTCTACGTGGGTGTCGAGCACGGACGCGGCGAAACTTCAATATTGGCATAGCCGGCTGAGTAAGGACGGACGCGCGAAATTGGATACGGAATTCGCCTTTGTCCAACCGTGCCCGGGGGCAGCGAATATCTGGAAGTGGCAAATCGGCTTGCAGTTGGAAGGGACCGGTGAACATGATCTGCCGGGAGACTTGCCGGACGAGCTCTTTTTTACCATCAGCAAGCGAGACGGCGCGTTTTACGTGGAGAGTATCGGGAAAGACCGTCCGCCGGGGTGCCCCGGCGATGCTCTTCCGCGTGGAGCGAGGGACGCGCTCCCGTAAATTGTGACGGCGCGGGATGACTGCAGGCGGCTTCGCACAAATTACGGGAACAATCCGCGGACGAGGGTGGCTTCGGAGACGCGGCTGACGGCGAGGATCATGGCACCGGCGCGCGGGGGAACGTGATGCTTGCGCATGGTGTCCACCATTTCGTGGAAGGCGCGGACCATGATCTTCTGCAGACGCGCATTGACTTCCTCGACGTCCCACATCAGCCCTTCCTGGTTCTGAACCCACTCAAAGTAACTGACGGTGACGCCGCCGGCGTTGGCGAGGATATCGGGCAGAACGATGACCCCCCGGCGCGCGAGGATCTCATCGGCGTGCGGAGTGGTGGGGCCGTTGGCGGCTTCGGCCACGATGCGGGCCTTCACGGCTTCGGCGTTATGCAGGGTGATGACGTTTTCTAGCGCAGCGGGCACCAGGATGTCGCACTTCATGGTTAGCAGTTCGTCGTTGGTGATACGCGACGCGCCGGGCATGCCGACGACGGTGCCGGAACGCTCCTTGTAACGAATGGCTTTGATAGGATCGATACCGCGGGTGTTGGTGACGCCGCCGCGCGTGTCGCTGAGGGCGACGATTTTTGCTTTCTTTTCGGCAAACAAGCGCGCAGCGGTCGCGCCGGCATTGCCGAAGCCCTGAATAGCGACGGTCGCTCCGCGGAGCGAGATTTTTTTCAGCTTGCAGGCTTCTTCGACGACGTAGAGAAGACCGCGCGCAGTGGCTTCGCCGCGTCCTTCGGAACCGCCGATGGAAATGGGTTTGCCAGTGACGACACCGTGCGCGGAATGCCCGATGGTCATGGCATAGGTATCCATGATCCAGGCCATGGTCTGCGCGTCGGTGTAAACATCCGGCGCGGGAATGTCCATGGTGGGTCCAATGATCGGCAGAATCTCGCTGGCGTAACGGCGGGTCATACGTTCGAGTTCGCTCTTGGACATGCGCTTGGGATCGCAGATTACGCCGCCCTTGGCGCCACCAAACGGAACGTTGACAGTGGCGGTCTTCCAGGTCATCCAAGCCGCGAGTGCCTTTACTTCGTCGAGCGTGACATTGGGGTGATAGCGGATGCCGCCCTTGCCTGGCCCGCGCGAGACGTTGTGCTGCACGCGAAAACCGGTGAACACCTTCACCTGACCGTTGTCCATTTTTGTGGGCATGGAAACTTCCAAGACGCGCTTGGGAGTGCGCAAAATCTGGCGCAGGCCGGGATCGAGCTTCAGGAATTCCGCCGCCATGTCGAACTGAATCTGCGCGATACGAAAAGGATTCAGGTCCTCGCGGGGAGCGATGCGGGGCACCATGGGGGGCGCACCGATCTGTCTTGTGGGGGCTGTGGGCTTTGCGACCGTGGCCATAGGCGTCGGTCCTTTCGTCTAGTCGATTTGTCTAAGAAGCTCTGTTTTCACTTGGCCCAAGTTCAAAACCCGTTTTAATGAGAATCGGTCTATCCGTTGGCCGCAAATTTCCTGGTGCTGACGGCGTAAGCATCGCGGCAAGCAGGGGAGCAGAAGTGCAGAAGCTCGCCGCCTTCCCGCAACGGAATGGAAAGCGCCTCGTCCACGTGCATGCCACATACGGGATCGCGTACCAGCCGGCGCGCCGCTGAAGAAACCGGAATGCCGCCAGCGGAATCCGCGGTTTGCGGCACCGGAGCCTGGCCATTCCTCAGCATGCTGCTGACAACACGGCGCAAGAACCGCAAGCCCCAGGAAAGGACGAGCAACCAGAACAAGAACCTCACGACGCGTGCAAGGAAGTTCATCATATTGATTGTGCGCTGAACCGGCCCCATTTGCCTAATAAGCCACAATCGGGCCGTGATGGGAGTGTATGCAAGGCGAAAAGGGCCCGTCAAACGAAAAGGTGTGATTTCAAGGGGTTGCGAGGGGAATAGCACCCTGCCTTTTGCGAAAAATGGTCCTGACTCCACGCTAAACCATTTAGTTACAATAGCTTACGACGGAAGTTCGCTATTTTCGCGTTGCGAGGGAGCCAAGGGTCAAATTCTTGCAATTAGGGTGCGACAACGGCTACCCGACTGCCGGAATCCGGTCAATTCCCATGTAGGGGCGCAAGACTTCAGGGATCAGAATCGAGCCATCCGCTTGCTGATAATTCTCCACGACGGCGATCCAGGTGCGGCCGACGGCGAGGCCAGAGCCGTTCAGAGTGTGAACGAAGTCACTCTTGCCGCCCCCTTTGGGTTTGAAGCGAATGCCGGCGCGGCGGGATTGAAACGCTTCGCAGTTCGAGCAGGAAGAAATTTCGCGGAATTCGCTGCTTGCAGGCAGCCAGACTTCGAGGTCGTAAGTTTTCGAGGAGGCAAAGCCCATGTCTCCGGTGCAGAGCAGCATGGTGCGGTAGTGAAGCCCGAGTTTCTGAAGTATGGTTTCCGCATTTCTTACCAATGATTCGTGCTCTTGGTAGCTTTTCTCCGGGTGCGTGAATTTGAAGAGCTCGACTTTCTGGAATTGGTGCTGGCGAAGGATGCCGCGAGTGTCTTTTCCGGCGGCGCCGGCTTCGGAGCGGAAGCAGGCTGTCCAGGCAGTGACACAAATAGGGAGTTTTTCTTCGGGAATGGTTTCGTCGCGGTAGAGATTGTGGAGCTCGACTTCGGAAGTTGGGGTGAGCCAGAAGTCGGTGTTTTCGAGCTTGAAAAGATCGGCGGCGAATTTCGGCAACTGGCCCGCGCCAGTGAGGGACGCGGTATTTACTAGAAAGGGCGGCAGAATTTCTGTGTAGCCGTGTTCGCGGGTGTGCACGTCGAGGAAGAAATTCGCGAGGGCGCGCTCGAGGCGAGCTCCCCAGCCTTTGTAGACGGCGAAGCGCGCGCCAGTGATTTTCGTGGCGACGGCGAGATCGAGGATGCCGGCACGCTCGCCGACTTCCCAATGCGGCTTGGGAGCAAAATCGAATTTAGGAGGTGCGCCCCAGCGGCGGACTTCTTGGTTGTCGGCTGCACTTGCGCCGACGGGCACGGAGGAGTGCGGAGTATTGGGAATGGTGAGAAGCAGTTCACGTTGCGTGGCGTCCAGATCGGCGATGCGTTCGTCGGATTGCTTGACGCGCTCGGAGACCTGCTTCATGTCGGAGATGAGCGAGTCAGCGTTCTGTTTTTCCTTCTTGAGGCGGGCGATTTCTTCGCTGGCTCTGTTGCGCACTGCCTTGAGCTGCTCGGTAGCGGTGATGAGTTCGCGGCGCTCTTTGTCGAGCTTGCGAAAAGCGTCCAAGTCGAGGACAGTGCCGCGCTTCTTCGCCATATCGGCAAACACGTCGAGGTGGTCCCTAAAATAATTGAGGTCATGCATGAAGGTAGAAGGATACCGTAATCCGCTGGGCGCTTGTAGCGCTGGCTTGCCGGGAAGTCTCGCCGAAAGAGAATGCTATTTGGCGCGCGGGACTTCGCTCATCAGTTGATGGATGTTCCCTTCGGAGTCGCGAAAGGCAGACATCCAGAGATCATAGGTTGGCATGGGCGCAATCAAGCGCGGCGGGGCTACAATCGGCACGCCGGCGTCCACAAGCCGCTGATGGGAAGATGTGAGATCGGAAACACGGAAGTAGAGGATGGAACTCGGATGATCAAGTTCCGGCGTTTCGGCGGGGCCGAGCATGAGCCGCACGCCGCCGCAATCGAAGAAAGCAAGGTTGGGGGCGGTGAAGAGCAAGGGCAGACCCAGCGTGTCACGGTAGAATGCGGTGGCACGAGCCAGATCGTGGACGATGATGGAGATCTGGCCGATATTCTTGATGCCGAGGCTCGAAGAAGCGGTGTTCATGGGTGCTTTACCTCCGGGAGCAATTTAGTTAGCATAGCTAACTATATTCTATGACGGGTGTCAAGTCCAAACGTCTTGCGGGCGGGGAAACATTCGAGACCGCCGACCGGCTGCACTCCGCCGCCATCCATCTGCTGCGGCGACTGCGGGTGCGCGACCGGGAAAGCGGCGTGGGCCCGGCGCAGCTCTCGGCCCTGTCCGTGCTAGTGCTGGGGGGAGGCCCGCGGTCGCTCGGCGAACTAGCAGAGGCGGAGCAGGTCCGCCCGCCGACGATGAGCCGGATCGTCGCGGGATTGGTACGCGCGCGACTGGTGCGCCGCGGAAAAACGGAAGACGGCCGGCGTGTGCGTCTCGAAGCAACCGCGAAAGGGACCAGGATCCTCCAGGAAGGGCGACGACGACGGGTGGAGTCGCTGGCGCAGGCGCTCTCTTCATTATCGAATGAAGACAGGGAAAGGCTGCGAGAATGGATCGAACATCTCGAAAAGGTGATTCGGAATCTCTGACACCGGTGCTTCTTGGGAAGTACTTCCGTACCAAAATAGCGAATGCCCCCGGAGCGGGAAGTACTGGAGACAATGAGACTAGAGAGCTATCGACGAGAAAGATGGTGGAGCACAAACTACGCAAGTAGTCGGGAGTTGTTTTGGTTTTCTGGAGTGGTACAGCTGTTAGTCTACTCCTGTTTGTCGTCTTGCTGCTCGCGAGCGCAGCAGAACGGCCAGATAAACCAGACTGACTTCGGATTACTCTATCCTCCATCCCACGCCCGAGCGGCCGCTCCCCCCAGCGGCCGCTCATTTTTTTGCCGTGAAATATCATTCAGCAAGACAGGCAGGGCTTGATGGCTAGGATGGAGGCGGGATTCGTTGCGCAAGGTCTATATAGAGCGGTGGTCATAATGGCAATCGCGGATGCCAAGACCGTGCACCGTTGCTGAGGTTGCCGAGTGGATGGGTACCGGAGTGATGCCGCAAATGAAAAAGGGGGCTGGTGCAAGCCCCCTCTTCGTAATTGACGCCCCAAACCGGTCACCGAGTCGAGGATCGGTTCCGGCCACCCCGGGAAGCCAATCTTTTTAGTAAACAAACAGAGAGCAAACCGCATGCCAGCGCTGATTGTTCCGCGGATAATGCTTGACTTGATTGAAAGCACGGCGGTTAGCTTCCGGGACGGTCGAAAAAGCGGGACATCACTTCGCGAAAGTCTACAAAATCTCACAGAATAGGGGCGGGACTCTCCATTCTTTGGGAGCGTTCCCCGTGCTGTTTCCTGTCCGCGCTATGTACACGCGATCCGTCAATGGCCAGGTGGTGAAGACTGGGAGTGAGATGCGTAAAAGGAAGAATATCGTTATTGTGAATTCGCGGGGAACTGCGCGAGTTTTCTGAGTTGGTGCAAGTGTTTGCAGGAGAGGGATCGCCTCTACTTTTGTGAATTTCCACACCGCGAACTAAGAACTGATCAGCTCATTACAAGTGAGCGCTGATACCGCCGCCAGAGGAGCCAGACGGGGAACGACAGGATCATCAGCCATAGCAACAGTGTGGGACCGGATTCGGCGAGAAACAGGACGAGGGCCAGGAAACTCTGGAAGGCGGTGCGGAAGCCATCGACGGTCGCGTTGCGAAGCTGCATTGCGACGGAAGGCGCGGGAGTACTGAGCTGCGCTTTGTATTCTTCGGAAAGTTTCAGGTCAATCGTGCCGAAATTTACGCGACGTTCCAGCGTTTGTTGCTCGGCTTCCATTTGCTCGATTTCGCCGCGAACGCGCGCGATCTCCTGTTCGACTTCAAGAACGTCTTTCACCTTGCCTGTGCGCGTGCGGAGAACATCCTGAAGGCGCTGCTCGGTTTCGCGGGAGTTCTTCAGGCGCGCGAGAAGATCAGTGTGCTGCTGGGTGACTTCTTCGCCGTTTTGCGTTTCCGCCTCGACACGGCCGAGGGCTTTGAGTTCAGCAACTGCGGCGGCGAGTTGCGGCGCCGGAATCCGCAAGGACGCTTGAAGCGTCCGAGCGGCTCCCTGAGGAGTGGCAACGTTCAGCCCTGCGGCATATCCGCTGTGCCGCGCAAGAATGGCGTCGAGCGAACCACGCGCCACGTCGAAATCTTTCGCCACGATAGACAGCGAGATGTTGCGCGCGATCATCGGTGCAGTCGCCTGCGCTTCTCTTGCTTGCGGGCGGCCTGCAGGAAGAGCGAGCCCAGGCGAAGGCACTGCCTCCAGTTGTTCATCCAGGCGCTTTGTGGCGTCAACGCGGTCACCGCCGCCTGCGGTTGCATGACCTGCTTTGTACGGCTTCACATCGAGCGGTTCGACGGCTTGGAGCATCACAGCCTTACTTGCAGTCGCTGGTCTACGGACGACCAATAGATTTGGCATGACCGCCATAAATACGAATACGACGAGCACTAAAGTCAGCGCCGGGGCCCAAACCCATCTGCGAGACAGAGTGTCACGGAGGCGAGAAAAACGCTCTCCTAGCTTCCCCATGAAGGGCATCTCTGCTGCGCCGGAGAGAGAAATACGTTCATTCAAACGCTGGGGTGCCCCTACGCTCCAGGCCGCCATCTCCTTTGAGGTTGATCGAATTGCTTCGGCAATCTGGTGGCATTCGGAGCATTGGTCGAGGTGGGCAGACAACAATTGGGCGCGATCGGCGGAGAGTTCGCCGTCCAGGAAAGCCATGAGTTCTTCAGGAGCGAAGGGATGTGAGGTGATGCTCATGCGCTTTCTCCTTTCTGCGCCAAACTCTGCGGGGCGTCATTCGCCGCGCGTGCGAGAGGCGGCTCGAGTAAATTGCGCAGCGCGGTACGGGCACGGAAGAGACGGGAGCGAACGGTGTTCAACGGAAGCTGCAAGAGGTCGGCGATTTCGGCGTAGCTCAGTTGCTCGAATTCGCGCAGGAGCAGGATCTCGCGGTCCATGGGTTCGAGCTTTTCGACGGCGCGGCGGACCCACAGGCCGGATTCCGTGGCGTCGTGCTTCGCGGGATCGGGGGCAGAGTTTCTTTGGCCGAAGAACGTGGCGCGGAAGGCGGCTTTGCGGCGATGGGCATGGAGAATCTTGAGACCAATCGCGTAGAGATAGGTGCGGAACAGGGCGCGCGGTTGGTAGCGAGCGGCGGCTCGCAACAGGGCAACGAAAGTCTCCTGCGTCAGTTCCTCGGCTTGGGAGGACTCGGCAACACGACGCCGAAAGAAACCGTAGATGGGCTGCTTGTAGCGCAAGAAGAGTTCGCTAAACGCTTCAGAAGAGCCTTGTGAAAAGGCCAGCATGAGCCGTTCGTCGCTCGTCGTGGAAGCGGCCCCGGAATTACCCGCGGCGTTGGCTTCATTGCTGGGCGTCTCGTTCATGGCGGTCCGGGGAAGCGCCTCCGAGTTTAGAACGAGCGCCGGCAGTGCGTCTTGCATGGTAAGCCGTCTAAGTCCTTCACTAAGTGTAATGTCGCGAGAGGCGGAAAAGTTCCCACGGTTCAGAGGAAATCTGCACAGCAGGCGCGGCGCTAGTGCCTTAAGCTGAAAATCACATCAATGGTAGTGTCGACTTCCACGGGTTCGCCGTTAACAAGTGTGGGTGTGTAACGCCACTGCTTCACGGCCGGCAGTGAAACCTCGGAGAGCGAACAATATCCTCGTATGGCGCGGACCTGTCGCACACTGCCATCAGTACCGATAATCGCCTGAAACCGGACCGTGCCTTCCAAGCGCTCTCTGCGAGCCGCATCTGGATAGCTAGGGGCCACCTTCTTGGTATTCTTGGCAGCTTGTACGTTGCCCGGCAATTGGATTCGGGCTGTAGGCTTCACACCCGGAGCGGGTGCGAATTCGTCCGGAATGTTAAGCGGTCCGACATAACGGAAGGCCCCCTCCACGTAGGCAAATATGGAAATGCGCCGAAAGGAACTTGCGCCCATCATGCGCAGTTCATACAGAGGGACAGGCACGATCCTGGCCATGAGCAGGGGAAACGTGAGTTCGCCCGCCATATCATCACATGATTTTTCATACTTCTTTGCTCGAATCTCGCTGAAGCCGTCGCGCGCAGCGGCCACCACTACCGCATCGACTTCTTGGAGAAGAGAATCTTGGTTCCTAGAATAAGCCTCCACGAGCGGCTCATACGCATGCTCGCCGAACACCATTGAAAACCAAGCGCGGGGATTGGGCAGAGAAAGGCTCTGCACCAGCCTTCGAACTTCATCAGGTTGAATGCCCTGTTTGTGCGCCTTGAGCAGATCCTTCGCAAAGTGCTCGAGGCCGTCTTGAGTATCCGGATAAGCAAGAACTGAAGAGGAGTTCGTTCGCTGCGCATTGAGGTTGCTCGGCGTGACTGCGAGAAGCAGTAGAGGGAGCACACACGCGGGAATAGCTGGAGTAATGCCAGAAGTTAGTCTCATCGCGCGTCTCAAGAGATTCAGATCCAATACAAGCACGCACCGAATGGTATCGAAAACTAGCTCAAGCGCCAATGGAGGAGCGCAGAGCGTTGGCGAGGGACTGGCTGAAGCGGTGGACGTCGGCTTCGTGTTCGGCTTCGACCATGACGCGGGCGAGCTGTTCGGTGCCGGAGTAGCGAAGGACCACGCGGCCATTGTCTCCGAGTGCGGATTGGGCTTCGGCCAGGGCGCGGGAGACTTCCGGTAGCGTCTCGAGAGGAGGTTTCGAGCGCACCTTTACGTTGACGATCAGTTGCGGATAGTCCTTGAAGCCTTCGACGAGCGATTCAATCTTGCCGTGCATGGAGACCAACGAGGCAATTTTTGCAGCCGTAAGCAGGCCGTCGCCGGCCGGGCTGTCGTCGAGAAAAATGATGTGGCCGGACTGCTCGCCACCGAGAACATTTCCGCTACGAAGCATTTCCTCAAGAACGTAGCGATCGCCAACGGCAGCACGGGCCAGCGCAATATTTTCGCGGGCAAGAACGCGCTCGAGGCCCA
>Ga0179587_10000381_pt1 | contig 18609 bp, 14 predicted proteins | sample CZODoug2_1_08_16_FD_185932 | JGI IMG/M metagenome (GOLD analysis project Ga0179587, IMG submission 185932) | Vadose zone soil fungal communities from Angelo Coast Range Reserve, California, USA - CZODoug2_1_08_16fungal | ecosystem: Environmental > Terrestrial > Soil > Vadose zone | place: USA...
CGCGTTCGGCGACGCCGAGCATGCGGCCGTCGACGTGCGCAGGCACGCCGCTCAGCATGTGCCGCGGCGGGGCGCCCAGGCGCGCGGGCCAATTCCTGCGCACCAGCTCATGATTTCCGCCGATACCCCCGGACGCCACGATGATCGCTTGCGCGCGATATTCGAACTCGCCCGTGACCTCGCGCGAACTTGGGCGGCCGCGCTCGATTGCATCGTTGGCCAGCGCAGCACCCCGCACGCCGGTCACAGTACCGTTTTCGACAAGGAGCTCATCGACTCTATGGCGGAAACCGAAGCGGAGCAGGCCGCGTCCCTCCGCTGCCCGCGCACGCCGCACGAACGGCGCGAGCACGCCGTGCCCGGTGCCCCATGTGACGTGGAAGCGCGGCACGGAATTTCCGTGTCCGATCGATCCATAGCCGCCGCGCTCGGCCCAGCCGACCACCGGGAACCAGCGCATGCCCATTGCATGCAACCACGCGCGCTTTTCGCCGCCGGCGAAATCGATGTACGCCTCGGCCCAACGGCGCGGCCAGCGATCCACGTCGCGGTCGAAGCCGGCCGTGCCTACCCAGTCACTCAGTGCGAGTCCAGGTGAGTCGCGTATACCCATGTGCCGCTGCTCGGGCGAGTTGACGAAGAACAAGCCGCCGAATGACCAAAAGGCCTGACCACCCAGACTCTGCCGCGGTTCCTGATCCAAGATCAACACGCGTTTGCCGGCATCCGCAATCTCAGTCGCGGCGACGAGCCCTGCCAGGCCGGCGCCGACGACGATGACCTCGTCGGAGTCTTGCATCACGTCAAGTGCGACAGCCATCCCAATACGCGCCCGATCGATCGCTTGTAGGGCGGCCGTATGATCCCGGCTCCCGAAAAGCGTGACTGAACGAATACCGGTTTTTCCTTGGAGAACTGCCGGAAGCCGAACTCTCCATGATAGTGCCCCTGCCCCGACGGCCCGATCCCGCCGAACGGCAACCGTTCCTGGGCGATATGCAGTAGCGTGTCGTTGACCGACACGCCGCCGGCAATCGTGCCGACAAGGACCTGATCGCGAGCCGCACGATTGGTACCGAACCAATAAAGTGCGAGCGGCCGGTCGCGCTGGTTCACGTAACTCAGCGCATCGGCCAGCGTGTCGTAAGGTACGATGGGCAGGACGGGACCGAAAATCTCCTCGCGCATCACGCGCATACCGTCATCGACGTCAAGCAGCAATGTCGGCGCCATCTGCCGATCGGCGCGCCCGATTGCGTCGGTTGACGGCTCGATCTCGATGATGCGGGCGCCGCGCGCGCCGGCGTCTCGCACGAGATCGCGCAGTCGCTGCAAGTGCCGTTCGCTGACGATGCTGGTGTAGTCCGGGTTGCCGCGAAACGCCGGGTATAGCCGGGTCATACTGCTACGCAGCGCCCGAACGAAGCGATCGACGTCGCCGCGCGGGACCAACACATAGTCGGGCGCAATACAGGTCTGCCCGGCGTTGATGAGCTTCCCCCATGCGAGGCGGTCAACCACGCCGTCCAGGTCGCAGGAAGCGTCGATGATCGCCGGCGACTTACCGCCGAGTTCGAGCGTGACCGGCGTCAAATTCTTTGCCGCGGCCTGCGCGACTTCACGGCCGACCGCAGTCGAACCGGTAAAGACAAGGTGGTCGAACGGCATTGCTGCAAAGGCTTTGCCGACTGCGGCGTCGCCGGTGACCGCCTGAACCTCATCAGGCGCAAAGGTCTCGGCGACGGCCGCGCGCAGAGCCTCCGAGAATTGCGGCGTCAATTCCGACGGCTTGATCATCGCCCGATTGCCGGCCGCGAGCGCGCCGATCAGCGGAGCAAGGGCCAGCTGCAGCGGGTAGTTCCAGGGACTGATGATGCCGACTACGCCAAGCGGCTGTCTTATCATCATTGATCGACCCGGCCGATAGGCGAGCGCGGTAGCGACGCGCCGCGGTTTCATCCAGCGCTTCAGGTGGCGTAGTGCATGGCGGATGCCGCTCTGCAGCAACATGGTCTCGGTGATACGGATCTCGGTCGCGGAGCGTGTGCCGAAGTCGTCGGAGATCGACGCCGCGAATTGCCCCGAATGCGTATCGATGAGCCGGGCCAGACGGCGCAGCCTATCCTCGCGCACGCTGCGCGTGGGCGACATGTCGGCGCGAAAGGCTTTCTGCTGGCGTCGCAGGAGCGCCTGCAATTCGCCGTCCGCTAATGCCGGCGTTGACGCGGAGATGGTGGATTCTGAATTCATCGGCCCCCTCCTCCCTCAGAAGTGCGCGGCAACCTCGACGCCCCAAAACCGGGGTGCGCTGATGCTGGCGAACGGAGTTCCCAGCGTGGTGGCGCTGATATTGCTGATGCCCGTCACGTAACGCTTGTCGAACAAGTTGTTGCCGTACAACGCAACGCTCCACGGCACATCCGCCGAGGACCAGCCGATGCGAAGGTCGGTGCGATTCCGTGCGCTGCCAAGTCTGAACGTCGGTGTGACGAGGCAGTTACCCTGCACGACGGAGTCCGCATTGCAGCGGTATTTCCCTCGATAGGCATCCTGCAGAGTGAAGTCGAGGGAGCCGCCGGCGATACCGCGCACGACGTAGTCGAGACCGACCGCCGACGACCAGAGCGGCTCGCCCGTCGGCTGACCGGCGAGATTGGTGCCGTCGGAAGCAATGTAATCCTTATAGGTGGAGTCAATATAGGCAACCGCGACATTCACGCGCAACGCGTCGATCGCCTGCCAGTGCGTCTCCAGCTCCAGCCCTTTGGCATGCTGATCGCTGATCGTCACTTGATACGCGGGCAGATTGCCATTGCCGTTGGACACGAGATTCAGTGTCTGTAAATTGGAGTATTTATAATAGTACGCCGACGCGTTGAGCAGCAGGCGGTAGTCGGCGAAATAACTCTTGATGCCGCCTTCGTAATTCCACACGGTCTCCGGTTCGTAGTGCGAACCGGGCAGGTCGAAGTTGTAGCCGCCGGCCTGATAGCCGCGGGTCGCGGAGCCGTAGATCATCACGTCCGGCGTTATCTTGTAGTCGAGCACCGCACGCGGGCTGGTGTCGGTCCAGCTGTTGCTGGCCAGCAGCGGCGCGGCCTGGGAAATCGGCGTGTTGAACGAAATATTCTGTTGGAAAGTCTGGATCGGAGGAACACCCTGCGCTTGGAACACGCCGAACGCCTGCAAGGTCGCGAGGGTGCTGTCGAGTTGGGTCGCCGTGCGCTCCGGGTTGTACCAGCTGAATTCACGCTGGTCACGGGTGAAGCGCACGCCCGTCGTCAGGTTCAAGCGGTCCGTCAAGTGCCAGATCACGTCGCCGAAGGCCGCATAGGACTTGGAGAGGTTGCGATTGATCATGTTCTCCTGCCATGGATCTCCGAGCAGGGAAAACGGCAGACCCTGGGCCTGCAGCGCCTGGGTCAGGGCGCCATAGAGAGAGACGCCTTGCGTATTTTGGATGATCGTATCGATGCTATCGGTGAAGAAATTGAGCTGGCTCGTCTGGTGGGCGTCGTCGTAGTAGTAGCTCAAGCCGCCGACCCAGTCGGCGAGGCTGTTCTTGCCCGACAATTTGAATTCCTGCGACCAGCTGGAATTGCGCTCGATATTCACGTCGTCAAAATACAAATTGAGGTGATTGGTGCCATCCTGATCTTCGCGGTTGTAGGTGGAAAAATGCCGGTACGCGGTGATTGACGTCAGGGTGCCGAATGGCAGCGGGTGCTCGACGCGCAGCGTGAGGGCGCTGAAATTGCGCGTCTCCCGGCCGCCGACCACATCGTTGTACACCGGCGCCGTACGGGGGTCAATGTAGCTGTTGGGGTCACTCGGCAGCGGCGGCAGGCCCGGTGACACCGGCAAATTGATGAGGCCGACAGCGGGCCGGGCAGGCTGATTCAGGCGTTCGTATTCCCAGGCGAGATTTACCTCAGTATCACCGGGCGCATTCCAATGCAGTTGCGCCCGCGAACCCCAGTCGTCGTCCTTTTCGTAGTTCTTTCCCGTCGCCGTGTCGCGCAACCAGCCGCGGTTGTGATTGTTGACGAAACTGAGGCGAAACGCGACGTCGGAAGTCAACGGAATGTTCACCATCGCATCGACATAGCGTTCCTCATAGTTACCCAGCCGCGCGCGCACCTTGGCTTCCTCGCGATAGCCCGGCTCGTTGGTGACGATCGAGATCGCACCCCCGGCACTGTTGCGGCCGAACAGCGTGCCTTGCGGACCCTTCAGCACTTCGACGCGCTGGATGTCGTTGAACATGAGCAACGCGCCGCCGCTCTTGCCGGCGTAGACGTCGTCCTCGTAGATACCGATGGGCGAATCGGTGCCGATGCCGAAGTCCGTCACGTAGATTCCGCGCAGGCCGTAGTTGGGTTGAGTCGGTTGTTCGCCGCCGACGACCAGGCCGGGAACATAGCCATCCATTTTCGACAGGTCCGTCGCCGCCAGGCTGTCAATTTGTGCGCTGGTCACGATCTGCAACGGAATTGGCACGTCCTGCACTTGCTGGCTGCGGCTTTGCGCGGTGACGACGATGTCGCCCAATTCGGCGGCGGATTCGCTATCGGCGGCGAGAAGTTGCGGCGATGCGCATGCCAGAAGCGCTGCGGCGCCGGCACTGTAAAGTGCGTTTCCAGCCCGGTGGCCGAAGAACTTGATTCGCATCGTCATGGCAATAGTCTCCCTACTGAATTATTAGTCGATCAAGAAACGCAGGCGCCCGACCAGCCGGTAATCCACTCTCGAATGAGCGCAACACCCTCGTGGTGGGTGGTGTTGCGGCCTTGCTCGGGCATCATCACGCCCGTTTCGCTCGAGGTCATGCGGTAGAGCAAAATCGAGTCGTCGGGTCTTCCCGGGACGATATCGAAGAGATGGTCGCCCGTGCCGCGGCCGGCGGCGACCGGGGGCTTGCACATGCCGAGATGGCGATCGTCCGCGGCGAAGATCGTCAGATCCAACGCACTCGTGTTTGCCGGTCCCTTCGGGTTGTGGCAATGGCCGCAATTGACATCGAGATAGGCGCGGGCGCGGGCGGAGAGCGGCTGGGCGATATCGCGCCAGTCGGCATTCTTCGGCGCCGCCGCGCTGTCCGGCGCACCGGTGAGATAACCGAGTGTGGTCCAATGGGCGAGCTGATTCTCGCTGCCGCTCGTATAGTGAAAGTCTCGATTGAGGTGCCGGGCCTTGGGCCCTATCGGTGCGATCTCCTTGGTCTTGAGATCCACGACATGACAGCCCGCGCATTGATTTTCGTTCGGCACGACGTAGGTGAATGCTTCGCGCACACCGTCGTCGGCAACAAGTTCGAGCGGTATCGCATCGCCGGTGCGGGCGAGTTCAGCCTCGGACTGTGCCGCGTTCCATACGTAGGGCAACGCCTCCCAGCCATGTTCGCGGCGCACTAGAATGCGCGTTTCGATCAAGCGCACTTTGGCGAGATTCAAGCCCGCAGCGCGGCTCGCATGGCCGACGAAGTCCGCCGACTGATCGTAGCTGCGCGCGACCGAATTGGAGTCGCGAACCGCGCCGGCAGGCCGCGGATAGTAGAAGGTCTTGGTGATGACCGTGCCAACCGGAAATTCGAAGGTCGCATTTGCGTCATAGATGGCGGCCATCCCCGGCGGCATCCAGATCGTGCGCAGCTTGTGCGCGTAGTCGCTGAAAAGCGGTGTATTGAGGTCGTAGGGGATGACGCCGGTATTCAGCGCGAGCTCGCCGCCGTCGGCATAGACCATTTGCCAATCGCTGAGCTTCGCGGGTCTACCCTCGGCAAAGAAATGCGCGGGGCGTGACGGACGCGAGCAGGCGCCGAGCGCAAGCGCGGCGATCAAACCAAGAAGACTCGACAGCCCTGTCAGGCACCTCAATCGCGCGGCAACTCGACCGCGGCAAGCTTGGGCAGCTCGCATTGGAAAGAGCTCGTGTCCAATTTGGGATGACTGAACTTGTTCGGCCCGTCGGCGTTGAGTACTGCAACGTTGCCATTCTGAATGCAGATTCGCTCGTCAGCCGGAGGCAGGCCGTTGACCAGGGTCTTCGAGTCCTGATAGCCGTCCCAGACAACATCGGGGAAGTGTCCATTCAGGCCGAACATCGCCACCTTGAGCGCCTTCAGCTCCATGCCGTCGGGCGAATCGCCTCCACCGTGGAAGCGGTTGCCGTAGACATAAATCGCGCGCGGATAGGGGTCGTATTTCGGATCGACGCCGGGGCGATTGTAATAGTTGGTCGAATAGTAGCTCGAGATGATGAGGTTCGCGGTTTTGTTGTCGGCGATATCGTTATCGAAGATTTCCACCTTGGGGTTGGAGTTGACCACGACGCCCGAGCCCGCCGGCACGCTGGCCACCGCAGCCCCTTTGGCGGCGAAGTTGCCAAGGTTGTTCTCGGTCGACTTGTTCTTGAACACCCGCGTGGATTGGCCCGGCTGCGAAAGGTTCGGCATGTTGAATACCAGAATGCCGCCGGTGTTGCCGGTCGCCGTGTTTTCGTACACGTCGGCGCCGATCGTGTTCTCGATCTCGATCCCGGCGACATTCCTCTCGGCACGATTGCGCCGTACGACCACATTCTGCGACTGGCCGACATAGATCCCTGCGTCGGAGGCGCCGAACGAGGCGGAATCCTCGATCAGCACGTTTTTGGACTTCACCGGATAAATGCCGTAGGCGCCGTTCGTCGTCTTCGGACCTCCGGTCCATTCCACGCGCACATCGCGGATCGTGATGTTCTCGCCGTCGTTGATCTTGAGCCCATCGCCCTTGCTGTCCTCGATGGCGACGTGTTCGATGGTGAAATCGTTCGCGTATACCAGCATACCTTCAGGGCCGGAGATCTCGTTCTTGAACGAAAGAATGCTTTTATCCGAACCGGCACCGCGGATCGTCACTCCGTTTGCGCGCAGGGTGAGCACGCGGTCGAGCGCATGCGTGCCGGCCGGAATCTCGATCACCGTGCCGGGTTTGGCATCGAGGAATCGCTCCTGCAGCGTCTTTTGGAACGCCAGGTCGTCCGAGGACAGGCCCCGCTGCGGGCTCGCGCTTTCGCCGCAGCCGGCGGCGAGCGCACATAGAATGACGATACCGGCTTTACGTATGACCCTTCCCCTTAAGGCTGGTACTCCCTTAATTTGCCCGTAATCTAGCTGCGGCAAAGAGGGGCGCAGTGGCATGTCATGGGGGGCAAATCGGCCAAGTCACGCTGGCCGATCGTACCACGGGTCGCGCACCTCGATTTCCCGTACGGAATTCAGGGATTTTGAGCCTGCCGCATCGCCGTGGGCGACGCACCGGTCCAACGCTTGAAGGCACGGCGGAATTCGCGCGCGTCGGAAAAACCCACCTCGCTGCCGATGTCGGCGATGCTGAGTGCGCCCGCACTCAGCAACTCGAGCGCGCGCTCGGTGCGCAATTGATCGTGAATTTCTCGATAGACGCGGCCGGCCGCGGCGAGATGGCGGCGCAGGGTGCGCTCGCCGAGGTTCAGGCTGTGCGCGACCTCACCCAGGGTCGGATGTTCGGCGAGGCGTCGGCGCACGATGCGTTCGACCGAAGCGACGATCTCGCTCTGCCGCTTCACCTGCGCGGCCTGATCGCGGCAGATGGCGAGGGCCTGCTGGGCGCTGATCGGATGGTGCGTCGGGAGCTTCATATCCAGCCAGCGCGGCTCGATGACGACGCGATTGCGGCTCGCACTGAAGCGGAGCTCGCAGCCGAACAGCGCACGATATTGCGCCGCATATCGGGGCGCCGGATAGGTGAGTTCGAGCAGCAAAGGTTTGAATGCCGCTCCGACCAGGGCGCGCGCAAGGATCAGCGAACTCGCGAACAATTCTTCACACAGGAAAACCAAAATTTCCGGATCGGCGAAGCACGGCCGCGCCACCAGTGCGACATTGCCGGAGCCCGACGCCTCCAGTTCCACGTCCATCAGTGCACCGCTGACCGCGGCATTCTCGACGCCGATCGCGATCGCATCGCCGAACGTGCGCGCGGTCATCATGGCCAGACCCATGATCCCGAATGAGCCGATCGATTGATGCGTGCCGACCTTGAGTCCGATATCGCCGCACGGAATCGCCCGCAGCGCGCGCTTGATGATGAGGCTCGCCTGCCGGTACGAGACGCGTATTTCGGCATCGTCCATCTGCGCGCGGCTGATGCCTAAGCCGGTCAACCATGGGTCGACTTCCACACCCTCCTCGCCGGCGACCTGCGCAAGAACGGCGAGGATCCCGGTTGGAATCACCGCGGCGGTGTAACGAGCGTCCAGCGGCTTGCCTGAAGCCGACCGGCGTTGAACCGGGGTGATTTTGCGCTGAGTCGTCATGCGGTCATGGTAGCGCAAGGAAGGCATATGTCGCTGTTTTCGACTATCCAGCGCCGCCTGGATATAGTGGCCGACATGGAATCCTGGCTATCCGGACTGGCACAACACGGTTACTCGATTCTGTTCGCTACTGTATTTCTGGAAGCCGTCGGACTGCCGGTGCCTGCGGCGCTTGCCCTGCTAATCGCCGGTGCGGCGGCGGCCGGTGGTTCCCTGCGAGTGTCATATGCGCTCGGGGGAGCTCTGCTGGCGATGTTTACGGGCGACACGCTGATGTTCCTGCTCGGCCGCCACACCGGATGGTGGCTGCTCGGCATGTTGTGCCGAATATCGCTGAATCCGGAATCGTGCATTCTCCGTTCAGCGGATTCTTTCTACCGCCGCGGTCGCGCGTTGCTGGTGGTCGCAAAGTTTATTCCCGGGATCAACACCATGGCGCCGCCGCTCGCGGGAAGCATGAACATGCGCTTCCTGCCGTTCCTCCGGTTGGATCTTGCCGGTGCGATGCTCTACATCGGAGTATATTTTGGGGCCGGCTTCATTTTCAGCGGCGCACTTGTGGCGGTCACCCGCGGTTACCAAGCGTTCGGTCGGGTCATGGCATGGGCTGTGATGGCGCTGGTAACCGGATACGTGGTCTTTCAGGTTTGGCTATGGATCAAATCGTGTTCGCTGCGCGCCGTTCCGCTGGCGGTTCCTTCCGAAGTGGCTCGCGAAATGGCGGTTGGATCTTGCGCCGTTTACGATGCGCGAAGCCACGGCTACTTTGATGCCAGAGCGATGCGCATTAGGGGATCAAAGAGACTGGACCCCAACGCGCTCCACCAGTTCGACGGAAGCTTCGCGGACGGATCGCAGGTTTACCTGTACTGCACCTGCGCACGCGAAGCGACCAGCACCCGGGTGGCTCGAGAACTTCGGGAAAGGCTCGATGAAGGTCAGGTGCGAATCGCGGTCATTGAGGGCGGGCTGCGGGCCTGGAAGAAGGCGGGGTTGCCACTCGAAGCAGTCCCGTCCGATGACATCACGGCACTTCCGATTTTTGAGTAGCGATGAGAAAGGAGATTGGCCGGGCGATCTCGGGGCTAGACCACCCTCAATCGTGAGGCGCGCCGGGGACCTCCTCGTCAACGCTGACATCGCAATGCGGGCAGCGCGGCGCGGTCTTTTCCATGCGCCCGTTCGCGACCAAGAAACCGACGCGACCCATGGGCTTACGGCAATTGGGGCACGGAATTTCGAACAAGCTCCAGATCGCGGCGGCAGCCACAGCCGCCATCACGACTGCGAGAACAAATCTAATGACGAAGACTCTTGGTCCGGAACTCACCAAGGCTCCGGCGGCGAGAAGAAAAGCAATCGTGCCAGTCACGGCTCGGCTGCAGCGGCGCATCAGGTACTGGCGAATCGTCACGACTGGGAATCCTACCTGCATTGTGCGCTTCGATCCACAAGGAGAGGCGGCCATCGGCGGCGACCAAGGCGTCATCCGCTCGGCGGGCGAAGCACCGGCTGGATGCTCAGGCGGTCGGTCGCGCCTCGGTCACAATTGGATGCAACCCCCTATGCCGCGTGCTACCGTCCAATCGACATGGCGACTAAATGGGGATGATATGCACAAGGCCGGCAGTGGGTCGCAGACGGGAACTTGCTAATGCGTCTAAGAACGAAGGAACCCGTGATCCTGTCCTGGAGCGGCGGGAAGGACAGCACGATGGCGGCCTATCACCTGCTCGCTTCACAAAAGTATGAGATATCGGTGCTCCTGACGACGGTTACCGAGGAATTTGATCGGATCAGCATGCACGGCGTGCGGCGAGAACTACTGGAGCGGCAGGCAAAGTCCCTGGGGATCCCGCTGCACCAGATCATGATCCCGAAGGATTGCCCCAATGAGATTTACGAGGGGCGCATGCGGGGGGCTCTCGACCATTTCAAGGCTCAAGGGATCACGAAGATCGCATTCGGGGATTTATTCCTGCACGATGTGAAACAGTATCGGGACGAGCGCCTGGCGCTAGCTGGTATGACAGGGCTCTATCCGATTTGGATGCGCGATACGGAGGAACTGGTGCGGACCTTTATCGGGCTGGGGTTCAAGGCGATCCTGGCATGCGTCGATACGCAGGCTATCGAGGCATCGTTCGCGGGTAGAGAAATTGACTATGATCTGTTGCGAGATCTTCCGGAAAGCGCTGACCCGTGCGGCGAATACGGCGAATATCACTCATTCGTCTACGACGGGCCCATCTTCAAGACGGCGATCGCCTGCAGAAAGGGCGGAAGCGTGATGCGCAGTGAGCGCTTCAACTACTGTGACATCGTATCGGCATGAGTCCCGTGAGAATCGTTTCGTTCCTGCCGGCGGCGACCGAGATGATCTATCTTCTGGGCCTGTCTGACCGTCTCGTCGGTCGCAGCCACGAATGCGACTATCCCGATGAGGTCAAGGAGAAACCCGTCATCGTGGATTGCGCGCTCGATCTGTCCCGGATGACGATGGCGCAAATCGACGTCGCGGTGAGCGAGCAATTGGCCTCCGGAAAGAGCCTGTACAAGGTCGACGAGGCGAAACTTCGCGCGGCGGCCCCGGACCTTCTGGTAACGCAAAATCTCTGCCAGGTGTGTGGTCCGGCCGGCAACGAAGTTTCCCAAGTTCTGAAAACGATGAGCGATTCTCCGAAGATCGTGTGGCAGACCCCACGCACCTTTGACGAGGTTCTCGAAGCCGTACGCCTCCTCGGCAGGGAGACCGGGACAGAAGAGAAAGCTGATGAGTGGGCACGGAACGCCGGCTCTCGAGTGCGACAAATCTCAGCCATGACCAAAGCACTGAAAAAAGTCAGGGTATCCTTCCTAGAATGGGTGGATCCCATCTATTGCGGGGGACATTGGATTCCCCAGATGCTGGAATGGGCGGGAGCCGAAGACCCCAATTCACGGGACGGCACCGACTCGGTCAGAATTCCCTGGGAGCAGGTGCAGGGCCACCGTCCCGAAGTCATTCTCGTGTCCCCCTGCGGCTTCAAGACCTCCAAGGCATTGGAGCAAGCGGCGCTGCTGGGATCGAGACCGGGTTGGAGCGACCTGCCCGCTGTCAAGGACGGCAGGGTCTACGCAGTCGATGCCAATGCCTATTTTGCCCGGCCTGGCCCGCGCCTGGTGGAAGGCGTAGCATTGTTGGCTCATCTGATCCATCCGGACCGTTTTGCCTGGGACGGTCCGCCCGATGCCTACGGCCTGGTGGGGCATGTCAGCCGAGGCGCCGCAGCAGGGCCCTCGCTGCGGCCGGATTGCGCACCTTGTAGCCGCTGATTACGTAGATGTAGACATCGCGGGCCTTGCCGTCCGCCCTTCCGGGCCCGACGCAGTCGAGCCCGTCCACTGCCTCGCCGGAGGCCCAAGCTCGCGCCCGCGCGGCCCACCGATCAAGCGCGGCGTCGGAATAGCCCAATTCCTCCGTCTCCCGCGTTCCCATAATGCGGGCGTAGACGAAAGGCGCGGTGGGGTCCGCGATTTGCGGGTAAGCGGAGTGGGCGGCGATCGCCACGGCGACGCCATGTTCCCGCGCGAGCGCGATGAAATCGGGGGAGCGAAAGCTGTCGTGCCGAACTTCGACGACGTGACGTAGCGCGCGTCCTTCTACTTCCTTCGGCAGAAGCTTCAGGAACGCCTCGAAGTCGGTAGGATTGAATTTCTTGGTGGGCATGAGCTGCCAATTGATTGGACCGAGTTTGTCCTTCAGTTCCATGACGCCGCCGGCAAGGAATCGCGCGATGGTGCGGCCGCCATCGCCGAGCACCTCGCGATTCGTGGCGAAGCGCGGCGCCTTCAAGGAGAAGACGAAACCATCCGGCGTTTCGTCATGCCATTTGGCGAAGGTCTCCGGCTTCTGCGCGCCGTAAAAAGTGCCGTTGATCTCGATCGACGTGAGCTGACGGCTGGCATATTCGAGCTCACGCTTCTGCGGCAATTTGTCGGGGTAGAAGGTTCCCCGCCACGGCTCGTAGGTCCAACCGCCGATGCCGATCCGAATCGCGCCCGTGGTTGTTATTCCGCCCATTTGCTCCCCTTTCGATCCTGACTCAGCGGCGAAGCATTTCAACACGGGTCAGTATAGCTAGTTTTCCCCTCCGCAATCAGTCACAAAATATTCATGAGCATTGGGGAATAGAGTCCGCCCTCCGAAAGTCTGCTTGGCACATGAGCGGCAATGCCGCTTTTGGTGCGCGAGGCGTCATTCGGTAAATCCACGTCGGGAGACTAATTCCATGAATAGCAGATTCCCTGTCATTCTTGTTGTCTTGATCGGTCTGCAAATACCCCTAACGGCGCGAAGCGCGCCACCCACGGCGGCCGAAGCGCCTGCGGGCTTTGACACGCCGACCCTGGTCTTGAATCCCGGTTCCAAGAGTTCCAGCAACGGTCTCGTCGAGCCGTCCGGCGACACATTCGTTCTGGATCAGCAAACCTACGAGACCCTGCACGACGTCAACAGCGGACTGGGCCCCGTCTACAATGGGCGCGCCTGTGCCGAATGCCATCAAAATCCCGTGAGCGGCGGAGCCAGCCAATTTACCGAGTTGCGAATCGGACATCGAGATGGAAGCGGCACCTTCGTGAGTCCCATAGTGCCGATCAACGACGGAGCGAATCAGATTGTCGGCCGCTCCATCGTCAACGACCGGGCCGTCGTTCCGCAGGCGCAGGAGCACATACCGGTTACGGAAGACATACGGGCACTGCGCGCCGCGCTCAACACGCTAGGGGATGGATTCGTCGAAGCGATTGACGACAGCACGCTGCTCGCGATTGCCGCATCGCAGCCGGTGAGCACCGACGGGCGAATTCACGGCGAAGCGATCCAGGTTCCAATCTTCGAATCTCCCGGTCAGACGCGCATCGGGCGCTTCGGCTGGAAGGACCAGCACGGCAGTCTTCTCTCGTTCACCGCCGATGCATATCTAAACGAAATGGGAGTGACCAATCGGCTGCGCCCAAAGGACACCACCTCCATCGGCAAAGTCACGGCGGATCCGGAGGATGTGCCTGACTCTCTCGGACTGGCCGACATCGATCATTTTGCGCAATTCATTCGCGGCACGAAGGTTCCCCCGCGCGATTCAGCCCTCGCGGGCACCGCAACCGCTGTGACGGGGGCGCGCTTGTTCGAGAGAATTGGCTGCAGCACTTGCCATGTCTCGTCGATCACAACCGCAGCCCCGGGAACCGTCGTCAACGGCGGAGAGTTCGTGGTGCCGGAGGCACTGGGCAACAAAATCATTCATCCATACAGTGACTTCCTACTGCATGACATCGGGACAGGTGATGGCATCGTACAGACAGGGCCGCAAGATACCGCGAACAAGCTGCGCACAGAGCCTCTCTGGGGCCTGCGGATGCGTCCCCGATTCATGCATGACCTGAGATCGCTGACTCTGCACAATGCCATCGAACGGCACCAAGGCGAGGCGGAACACGTAATCAGGGACTTTCAGCGGTTGACCGAAACTGAAAAACAGGAGCTGATCGGCTTTCTGGAAACTCTCTGATCTGGCTATTCGAATCTGTACCACTGGCACGTGACGTAACTGGCGTCACGTGCCTCGGCGCGACCGCGGATTTTTATTGATGATCTGTGGAATATTTTCCGCGCTCCGCGAGTCTTGCTCTTCGGAAAGGCGGAGCCCTGCATGCTCGCGCCCAGATTCCGTTTGACTTTACCGGAGGAATGAATCATGTCACGGCTCTCCACGTCGCTCGCGACCGCGTGCGCTGTTCTGTCTCTCAACATCTGTCTTTCCGACCGGGCCGGGTCGGCGGCGGTACAGGATAATCCCGTTATACAATGGAACAAGACACTGCTGACGATCGTACGCACTCCGGGTGCGCAGCCGCCCACCGTTCATCCAACACGCAGCTTCGCCGTAATGCATGCCGCCATGTATGATGCGGTGAACGCCATTGATGGCACCCATCGACCCTATCTCGTGCGGCTCGAACGCCTATCGCCGCGCGCTTCCCATGACGCGGCGGCCGCATCGTCGGCCCATGAGGTGCTTCTCGCCCTATACCCGGCGCATCAAGCGGCTATCGACGCGCAATTCGAGCAATCTTTGATTCAAATACCGGACGGGGCAGACAAGGCCGAGGGTGTTGTCATTGGGAAGGCCGTTGCGGACGCCATGCTCGATCTTCGTAGCGACGACAACTCCGCCTCACCGCCAATTCCTTACGTTTTTGGCGACGATCCGGGGGACTATCAATCGACGCCGCCTAATTTTCCGAAGCAGCCCGTTTTCACGCATTGGTCGCGGGTGACCCCGTTCGCGCTGAGGCGGGCAAATCAGTTTCGCCCGGGCCCGCCGCCGGCACTGACGAGCGAAGAGTATACGGAGGCCTTCATTGAGGTGAAGTCTGTCGGGATTGCCAACAGCACTAGCGTCACGGCCGATCAGGCATTTACGGGCAAGTTTTGGAATGGGGCGATTCAGAACTACTGGAACGAGATCGCGCAGACGGCGGTTCAATCGCGGCAGCTCACAACGGCGCAGAGTGCCCGGCTGTTCGCCCTCCTTAATATCACCATCGCAGATGGTGTAATCGCATTCTACGACGCCAAGTACACCTATAACCTCTGGCGGCCGATTACGGCGATTCGAGGCGCCGATGCAGACGGCAATCCGTCGACAATTTCCGACGTAACCTGGCTGCCGGAGGTGGGCAAGACTGCGGCCGATCCTTCGTATCCCGGAGCCCATGCGGTGATCAGCGCCGCCGGGGCGTCGGTTCTGCGAGCGTTTCTCGGCGTGAACCAACTTCAGTTCCCTGTCACATCTGAGGTTGTTCCGGGAGTGGTTCGCACGTTCAATTCCATTGCCGCGGCCGAGCAAGAAGCGAGTCTTAGCAGGGTCTATGCCGGTGTACATTTCCGCACGGATGAGGCGGCGGGCGAGCGTTTGGGACGCGCAATCGCGGATTTTGTCGTCGCCAATTACCTGAATCCCGTGGACCGACATGAGTATCGTGAAGCGGATCAGTGACGAACATGACGACGCGACCACCCGCCGGCCGGAAACTCGGCGGGAGGGTCGTCACGGCTTCATCGGCGCGCGCCTGACCGGTTGCCGAACGACTGAGCGACGGGAATAAGATCGTGCGCTGCGCCGGCGGACCGGGCGGCTGCGACGTCGATGCGGGCGGGGTCAACAGAAGCCGCGCCCGCAGCGGTGTTCGTGTTGAAATAGAGGTCCTTCGTCCCCGGGACGACCTACACCTCTGCAGCGAACACTGACAATTGATACGGAGACGCTGCGGTTTGCGCCAAAGCAGGTGCGGCGACTACGGGCGTTCCCGCCGCCTTACGAACGCTTAATGGGGGTCAACGCCCGCGCCAGGCCCACGTTTGGACTCATACCCTAACGAATCGGGAGCCAAATGCGAGCCGCGCCCGCCTTTCCTCGCAGGTTTGCCGGCCGCTGCGTCAGCGACGCTGCGGTCATCGTGACCTGCAGCGTGCTGGCCGCCTGCGCGACCCCGCCGCCGGGAGGGTCTCATCCTGCTGCGCACCCGGCCGCCGGATCGCATCGCACTGCGGATTCAGGGTCACTGTGGCTCGATCGGATCACCTTTGGCATCGATTCGCAGAGTGTCGCGGCCTATCGTCGGCTCGGGCGCGCCGGATTTCTCGACCAGCAGTTCGATCCCGATCCACATCCGCTGCCGCCGGCCATCGCCGGCCAGATCGCGACTCTCGAGGTCGAACACCTCGATGCGGCGCAGGAACTGATCGCGATCAATGAGGAGAACAAACGCATCAACGGGTTGGCCGATCCGGCCGCCAAGCAGGCCGCCCGCAAGTCCCTCAACGACCGCGGCAACCGCCTCGCCTACGAAGCCGCGCGCCGCCTCCTGCTCGAGGCGGTCTATTCGCGCGATCAGCTGCGCGAGCAGATGGTCTGGTTCTGGCTCAATCATTTCAGCGTCTTTCAAGGCAAGGCCAATCTGCGCTGGCTGGTCGCGGACTACGAGGCACGGGCGATTCGCCCGCGGGCGCTGGGACACTTTCGCGACTTGGTCATGGCGACTCTCGCCCATCCTGCCATGCTCCAATATCTCGACAACGCGCAGAACGCGGCCGGCCATGTGAACGAGAACTACGCGCGCGAGCTCATGGAGCTGCACACCCTCGGCGTCACGGGCGGCTACACGCAAAAGGACGTGCAGGAGCTCGCACGCGTGCTCACCGGCGTGGGCGTGGCCGGCGGCACGCCAGCGCATCTCAAGCGGGAACTCGAGGGCTTCTACCGCCGTGATGGGGCGATGGAGTTCAATCCGGCGCGTCATGATTTCGGTGCGAAGACCCTCTTAGGCGTGCCCATCACTGCGCAGGGCTATGCCGAGATCGAGCAGGCCGTGGATCGCCTGATCGCAACGCCCGCCTGCGCGCAGTTCGTGTCGCGCAAGCTCGCGATGTATTTCGTCGCAGATCAGCCGCCGGAGGCTCTCATTAAACGTCTCGCGACGACGTTTCATCGCACCGACGGCGACATCACGGCTATGCTGCGTGAACTCATCCGGTCGCCCGAGTTCGAGGCCTCTCTCGGCACCAAGTTTCGCGATCCGTTCCACTTCGTCGTCGGATCGATCCGGCTCGCCTACGAAGGCAGGCCCATCCTCAACACCCATCCGGTGGTCAACTGGCTGAACGGCCTCGGTGAGCCGCTCTTCGGCCACCAGACGCCGGAAGGGTACCCGCTCACCGAATCCGGCTGGGCGAGCTCCGGCCAGATGAGCCGCCGCTTCGAGATCGCGCGCGCCATCGGGTCGGGCAGCGCAGGTCTCTTCGAACCCGAAGACGGCGTCGCCAAAATCAGCGCCGGCTTCCCCAGGCTCTCCAGCCGCACCTACTACGAAGAACTCGAGCCCCGGCTATCCGCGACGACCCTTGCCGCGCTCGACCAGGCGACCTCGCAGCAGGAGTGGAATACGTTGCTGCTCGCTTCACCCGAACTGAATTACCGATGAGCCTCTGCCGCAAACCGAGGTGGCGCATGAACCGTCGTGAAATCCTGATTGCCGGCGGCGGCCTCGCGGCGAGTCTCGCCAGGCGGCGTGTGGCATTCGCCGCACCCGCCTCCGGACCGCGCTTCCTGCTGGTGTTCCTGCGCGGCGGCTACGACTGCGCGAACGTCGTCGTGCCCGTCTCGAGCCCGTTCTACTACGAAGCCCGACCGAACATCGCCATTGCGAAGCCCGTGCGGGAGGATCCGGCGACGGCGCTCGCGCTCGATGCGGACTGGGCGCTTGCTCCGGCGCTGCGCCCCACGATCGGCAGCCTGTACACAGCGGGACAGGCCGCGTTCGTCCCCTTCGCCGGCACCGACGATCTCTCGCGCAGCCACTTCGAAACTCAGGACAGCATCGAGCTTGGCCAGCCGCTGCAGGGGTCGCGCGACTTCCGCTCGGGGTTTCTCGCCAGGCTGAATGGCGTGCTCGGCGACGGCAGACCGATCGCATTCACCGACGCACTTCCGCTGTGCCTGCGAGGCCGGGTGGACGTGCCGAACATTTCGCTCCGGAACGTCGGCAAGCCGACATTTGATGATCGGCAGGCCCACCTGCTGAAGAGCATGTTCGAGGGCCATCACCTTGAGCCCGCGGTGGCCGACGGCCTCGAGCTCCGTGCCACCGTCGCGCGCGAGATGGACACCGAAATGCAGGACGCCAATCGCGGCGCGGTCACCACCAAAGGATTCGAACTCGAGGCCGAACGCGTCGGACGCCTGATGCGCGATCAATACCGAATCGGGTTTCTCGACGTGGGAGGCTGGGACACGCACGTGAACGAAGGCGGCGCCCAGGGCGCGCTTGCGGCCAATGTCGAGAGTCTGGGGCGCGGTCTGCACGTATTTTCGCAGACACTCGGCGCCGAGTGGCACAATACTGTCGTCGTGGTTCTCTCCGAGTTTGGCCGCACCTTCCACGAGAACGGCAACCGCGGAACGGACCACGGACACGGTTCAGTGCACTGGGTGCTCGGTGGCAGCATCGCCGGCGGCCGGATGGCGGGCGAACAAGTAAGAGTGGCGCGCTCGACGCTCCTGCAGGACCGTGACTATCCTGTGCTCAACGACTACCGCGGCGTGCTCGGGGGTCTGTTTCGGCGGCTCTGGGGGCTCTCGCCGGCTCAGCTCGAACAGGTGTTTCCCGGCGCGCCGCCGCTCGATCTGAAGCTCATCTGAGTGGCATCGCACCCGCCAGCGTGCGAGC
>Ga0179587_10000383_pt1 | contig 18591 bp, 23 predicted proteins | sample CZODoug2_1_08_16_FD_185932 | JGI IMG/M metagenome (GOLD analysis project Ga0179587, IMG submission 185932) | Vadose zone soil fungal communities from Angelo Coast Range Reserve, California, USA - CZODoug2_1_08_16fungal | ecosystem: Environmental > Terrestrial > Soil > Vadose zone | place: USA...
AGGTTCGCAATGGATGGACTGCTACAGCGAGACTGGGTGATTGTCGATGCACACGAGAGTGGTCGGCTCGGGGTATAAATGCTCGGAGAGACAAGGGAAGGGGGCATTGCCTGGCTTTGACAAGGTGTTCCTTGGGTGTCCACCGAAAGATCTTGGGTTGTCGCAGCCACAGGGATAGGTGGAAGAGAACGTTCTGTATAGATCGGGGTGATCGAAAGGAGTGGTACGGACATAGTCGAGGCAATCACATCTTCCGATCGGGATGTATCGAATGCTTCCTCTGTAAGTCCCTGATTCCGTCTTTTGGGTTCCTGTGAAGGTAGAATAGCATCCCTGCGTCTCTAAGGGGTGTTATCGACGACCGTAAATAGATGATCTTACCATATGGCACTGACCCATTCAGCTCGTTCTCGTACGGATATTGCCGCAAATTTCTCCCTTGGTCTTCCCTCGAATAGGATCTCAAATACCTTGAACTCTTCGGTATCTGGAAGAAGAGCACATTCTTCCGCATCGAGTTGCTGGGACGACAGCGATCGAACGTCTGTGCAGTTAGACAGCTGGATAGTATGAAAGGATGGGTTTCCGTGGGAAGTTAACCAGGAGATCACCATCGTATTGCTTTCAACAGTCACAGAACAAGCTGTCCAAACGGGAAGAATAGGAAAGCTGGATGAGGGTTGGGATGTGCGAGAGAGGTACAAGAGTGGACCTGTACGTTTCCTGCCAGGGGGCTTGAAGTCGAGGACGGATGAAGATGTCAAAATCTGCCCAGGAAGATTGATGGCAGTTGTGCTCTCGTTCAGCTTATACTTTCCGCTGACATTGACCTTCTTGAATACGGAAAATAAATTGCGAAGGGACTGGCGAATCGGTGATTTATCTTTCTTTTGGGAGGCCAGAAATGTTAGACTTTTCTTGGGCGCTAAGGCAGAGGGCGGAGCTTTGGCACCACTGGGTGACGATTGCACAGCCGGTTGACTGCTCATGGATTCATAGCGATCGATTAACAACCTTGTGGAGCGATGGCGATGGAGAGTGTCCATCCTGCGTGGGCCAAGCATACAAGCGAAAACGGGGATGAAGTGGTGTGTTACATTGGCGGCTGACGGGGAGAGAGAGTCGCGTCAGCCAAACATGGTCAAAACAACACGTCGCGTCTGTCACACATGACCGTGACATTGCTCTTCAACTTCGTTCATGCAATTTACTTTGGATTCATCTTCACTTAAACGTAACCAACCACCTTTCCCTATGTCATGTCACTCAGAAACAATCAGCTTTCACAAAGGCCCTCACCTGTCTTTCTAAATACGGCGACGAACTTGCTATCTATGCAACTGAGGGCACCCTATCACTTTCTGCGACTAACTCTTCGAAATCTGCATACTGCCGCTTCAAATACGAGAAACAGTTCTTCTCGAAATACAAAATCGGACAACCAGGTGTGGCCTTGCTGGATAGCCTGGAGCAGATGTCTGTCACAGGCCAGCTGTTGACTAAGGTAATTCTCAAAATTTTAATCACCCTCAGCGTTAATCTACTACTAGTCACTTCTATCAATCTTGAAACATCGCACCGTAGAAAAAGCTGTGGAACGGTGTGAGATGTCGGTCGTCGAGGCATCTCAACCAACAGAGAACGAAGAACAGGATGGTCTTGAAAGCAAGCTCGTGGTACGGCTACATTGTAAACATGGTAATCGCTCCTATTCTCTCAATAATATTTGGTTCTGAGAGGGTAGTGTTGCTCCTAGGTGTCACTAAGACGCACCGGTTACCTCTGCTAACTCCGACAGCACTCATGGCACCTGGGTTGCCAGACGCACTACATGAATCGAACCTAACCATTGGCCCGAGGGCCGTGAAAGACATGATAGAACATTTCCCACTCTCCAGAAGCACTAAATCTGACCCTCAATTAATCTGGAGCTTTGGAGAATCTGAAGTGGAACTCAGGAGCTTGGAATCTTCATTCGATGCCAAAGGTTTGTTTGTCTATCTGAACGTTCCACTGTGATATTGACTCTAACCTAGGCAAGGTTCAACTGAATACAGAACTGACAATAAGTGCAGAGGAATTTGATGTATACAATGTTTATGCTGCTCCGACGACAATCGCATTCCATCTGCGTGAATTTAACGTGAGTGACACCGATCAGATTCGAATAAATGCTCAACTTCCATGTCTAGGCTACTATCGCCTTTGCAGACTCTATGTCTTTGCCCCTTGATCTTCGTTTTACTGATCCTGCTGCCCCGCTTTTTATCGACATCGAAGGAGACAATTCGGAGAGCCTGTTTGTCATCTCAACTAGTCAAGTTCACGGAGCAGTAACTGGAGCTCCGAGTCAGCATTATCAGCCACCTAACGATATGAAACACGAGCGTCAGGATTCTCCGACAGAAGTCAGGAACAAGAGACCCATGAAAGCTGTCCAGATAATCGACCGAATGATACCCCCGTCACATTCTCTTCCTCGGTCTGCGCCAGCCGCAACGTATAGACCAGACCAAGAAGCGAGTGGCAATAAGCTGCCACCACATTCAAACCGTGGTGTATCTCACGAGCCTTTGTTTTTGCCAGAATCCTCTCAGCTGTCAGTTGCTCGTGAGCAAGCCATCAGATCATCAGGGTTAGGAGTTGAGAACATGAATGCGGATGAATTGGCACAGATGTTGGATGGAGAAGGGGAAGAAGTAGCATTTGATTTCTCATCCCAGAGGCCACCGAATGAAGTCTATCAGACTTCACAAGAACAAACCGAGGACCCGGACAACTTTGGCCTACAAATCGAAGAAGGGGAATTTGCACCCACACAAATGTCGGACAGCTCAAGGGTAAGTTTGTCTTTATCCACCTTTTGAAGACTTGATGTTCTTACGACCCATACAGATGTTCCAGCCTCTGTTCAAGGACTGATATTGCTGGTCAGAACAGTTCTGGATAGTAAGTAGGTACTTTACCCTAGCTATCATGAAATATTTTTATACATGCAATTATCGCTGCTGTGCTCCTAAGGTCAATGTTAATAGAACAAGATGTCGTCTTCGTCGAGTGAAAAATCAGGCGCTGGCCATCGTTCCAACTTCTCGATTTCTTCCAGAACGACATTTTCTCGGAGCCAATCGTACTGTCGTAAGGTTGATGGGTGGTGACTTGTACCTAGACGAAGCGTGACCAGAGGACACCCGACTGCTTCTCGATTTTGAACGACGTCCTTGATCAAGTCATCGTCGTACAAATTTAGAAGAAACGTTAGAGTATGTAAGTCTGGCCACGGGATGTCTAGCTCCTCTACCGGTTGTGCAAGCAGCGACAAAATCAAGGGCGTGGAAGGGGAGTACGATGTAGTGAACTTTGTTATCGCAGGAAAGGCACGGAAAACGTCTGCGTATACATGACTCGAGAATTCGAAGTCACAAAACGTGAGATGGTGAAGCTGAGGGAACTTGAACATGTTAGGAGATGCCCAAAAGTTTTCCAAATCAAACTCTTGGGCATCCTTCAGCACCAAAGAGTCAAGGCAAGCGGCGTTGATGCCCAGTAACAGGCTGCTATATATCATGCCGCTGATACCACAGATACGCAGTGAACGCAAGTTGGGCAATTCAATTGGGGGTATGGTAGTAGGCCAAACGGGTGAATCCACGATGTCACCGTAGACGGAGAGATGGGCGAGGAACGGCGACGCAGTTAGGATCTGGAGAAGTGTTGTGTAGTGAATTGGTAAGGGCAATGTCTGATCAAGGTGCAAAGTGGTCACTACACTAAGTGGGGGCCGAAACAACGGCACGGCAAGACCTCGGAGTCGTACAAAGGAGAGCTTCTCAGCACCTCCCCGAAGCACGACCGTATTAGCCGCGAAGGCCCCCTCAACTTCTTCGACAGAAATCGACAGATGTTCCAGCATTGGCGCATCTCGATCGCAAAAGGGCCGAATAACGGGTTTATCCATCGTTTCATCGACGGTTTTGATAACGAGTCGATGGTAATGGTTCAGTTGGGGAGAAATGACGCCCAATTTGGCCAGCTCATTTGTGCTTGGGGTACGCGTACCAAAATCAAGCCGCACCCACAACCCACAACCATTTGACCGTGATATATAGGTCGTGATTGACTCCATGGAATGTATACGTGTGATATCAATTGATCTCCAAAGCTTGCAAGTGCCAATTGCAACGGTTCGAAAGCGTGAGCTGACGTGGGTTATCAAGATCTCGAAAGGCGAAACTGACACATCGTCGATATCGGAGTCATCAAGATTGTGAAGTTCGCCTAATTCAAGGGCTTGCCCAAGTTCGAATATCCATGATAGGATTTCTGGGGGTAAAGCGTAAACAGGGACGCGGCTATTCAGGTGTGGAATATGTAAATTTGCAATTTCGACATCAATAGAGCGACCGGGTTTCGACCGTTGATTATCTGCTGTTAACGCGAAGTTGGTTATGGATGCCATAGCCGTTATTTTGGGAGTCCTGGGACAGGTAACGTCCAATTTGGACTCTTAGAACGCGGGGTACCGAGTGGGTAGGGAAGAGGTTTGGGTGTAAACCTCGTAATTGCCGATGAATAGAATACTGCGCACCGTGGACGCATGGCGAAGTGAGGATGACAGCGAACTGCTTAACTTGAAGATCTGCGCACAGTGCGAGCTCTTTGGGACTTGTAAAAGATGAGCGGGGATTCAAAACGTGCGAAATATGGATCACAGAGTCACATGAAAAAGGTAAAGTGTACAAGGGATCAGTTACCGATCTTTTATTATAAAAGTACAGGTTGGATTGAATTAATTCTGATTTCGTTCACTTCTGTGTCAGCTGGATCTGTAGCGACGCACCGCAATTAGTATAAGCTCGCCACAGGTTTGAAAGGCTATTCTCACTTCGGCCTTGGTGATCGTCCTCAGCTCTCCAGGAGCCGCGACTTTCCCGGTCATTGCACTTATGCCCGTCTCTATGGCTCTCCCAATTGTCCCTTTAGTTGGCATCCAATACCTTATTTCTTCGGGGACGACTTCGATGATGGAAACACGTGGGTCGTTCTCGTCGCCCTTGTGGACGCCATCTTTCAGATCACCAAAATAGGCCGCAACACTACGAGGGGAAGCAGAGCGTTCAAAAGCAAAAATAAAGATGAACTGACTATGGAGACCAATGCCTCTTGATTGATTCTCTGTCTTTATCAATCTTGGCCTTTCCACAGAACCTTTGCAGGCCCAAGCGAGCGATTACACGCAGCAGACGAGCAAAAGGAAAGAACTCACGATGCCCACGCGGTAGTGTCATGGTCGAGGAAGCTAACATTAACATTCGCGTCATTTTGTATTTCCTCAAATTTGTGGGATGCATTGTTGGCCAAGAAGATGAGAGTAAGTTGAGTCTCGCTATAGGCTAATGTGGATGTGAGTAGGCGCATACAGAGTGAATTTAGAGAGGTACGTGAAGCCGGAGTCATGGCACGAGAATGGAAACTTCCATTGGCGGAACGTGTGGTGAGCATGCCGATCTTTGCAGATTTGAGGATATGGTGAAGACCTTGACGAGGTTAAGGGGCAAAAAGTATAGAAAAGGTGGGAGACACACCAGTTATTTTTTCCAGTGGGGTGAGATTGTCATTTCTTGCGGCAGCAGTGTAAGGGTCAAGAGTGGAGGACATGATGGAATCTTGTGAAGGATTCCATCATGGTTCAGTGGACTTATATATGTCGAGTTCCCGCTTGACGTCATCAGGTGTCATAAATTAATGCGAAAATTAGAAAATATATATATGCATCTACTGCAATCCAATCGATGACGGTGGCGTCATTGTCGCTGGTACTGAATCCAAATTAGTATATACAATTTTTCAAAAATCAAAACTCACGAGGAGCCATCTGCGGCCGCTGTCCTTCGCTAAATACTCTAGACAGCAACACTCCAACCCCCTCAAATACACCAAGTAATATACCGCAAGCAATTGCAGAACCCAGTGCAGACTTCGGCCCACCTATGTCTCTCATCAGCCCGCCAGTCTTCGCATGTAGGTTATGTGCACTCACTTCTAGCTGCTAAACAACCACCCGTCATGAAGCCGGATATAATGGCATTCCATGCATCCTCTTTTTGCCGGAATCCCTTCACAGCACAATCGAACGTTGAGAACATCCCGCCCCACACGCCAAAATTGCCTCCTGTGACAGGTGCCCGTGCCTTCATAGAGGATATTGCGCCAACGAAGCGCTCGCCCTACGTGACTCATTTGAAAACAAGAAAGCAATGGTTTTTGGCGGTACGACGTACGCGTGGGGAATTCCTGGCACCTTTAATTCCATACCAGATACCGCCGCCAACAGCGCCCATAGAAAATGCTCCACCAAAATCACTGAGAATCACCCACGGGCTATTGAGAACGTGTAAACACAATGTCCTGAGATGGGGATACAGAATGCTTACCATGGATCTCGGGTATGATCTGCGTGGGCCATGGTATTGAAGGCAAAAGGATTTTAAGGGAAAAAACGGGAGATTGTTTTAGTGCTAGTACTAACGCTGTGAAACTTTTTCTTGCACGTGGTAAAGAGATAAGCCATGTGACTCCTGACGCGACTATTTAATTTGATTGTTGGTTTTCAATCACGTCTGTATGTAACTCTCATGTCTAGACCCAGACTCAAGCAACGTCTCTTCGTCGATGTTCCCCCATCACTCTTTCCTCTTTCTCGATACGTTCCTCTCTCTCGTAAAGAAAATGCGCCCTTGCAAACCCTGTTATCCCGCAAGCGCAAGCTGTCTGATCCTGACCCTTCTCCCAGCACGAAGAAGCAAAAACTCGTGGCTGGAACGCCTAGTTCCATACCCGCGCCCTTGGTGTCTGCCTCGAATGCTTCTGCTGATTTTCCGAACGGCTTCATCTACTGTCACCAATGTTCCCGCAAGCGTGATATATCAGGCGTGTGCACCAACAAACGCGTCTCTCACTTGTTAGTTAATCATCCGGTTTATTTAGCTGCTATCCACTGCACTGTGAGGGAAACTATCATCTCAAAGGACAAATCCACCACCAAAGAGCAACGTTGTAAAGTCAAGTTCTGCAGATCTTGTTTGAAGAATCGTTACAGCGAAGATCTTGATGTTATTATAGCTCGAAAGAGCACAGGGAAGGATAAGGGACACGTTAACACGGAAGCTTACATTTTCAAGTCTGTCAGCCAGCAATTCACTCTGCTTCCAGCCTTATGATGTTCTTCTCCAGATGCCCCAAATGCCGTGACATTTGTAATTGCTCCCGCTGTAGAAAGTCAAAGGGCCTAGAACCGACCGGGTCAGTTGTTCTTTCGACGCTTGTTTTGAAAATTACTCACGTCGAGAGTTTCACTAGTGTTATGCGTAAAGCCGGAGCAGGCTCAGCGATAGATAAAGTGCCTGAGAAGCGACAGCATAAGCCGAAGGAAAGGGCAACTATCGGCTCTGCCGCATCAATGCAAGGCTCCCCACAGAACAAAACCCTACGAAAGGCGATACCTGTACTGAAATGGGTCGAGATTCCGGTCAAGTTTGATCGCAAGGAGGCTGAAGCACGGTTTGGAATTAGAGAGTTTATGATGAGATTTGCATGCATAATGGAGCCCTCCATTGCGAAAACTCATCTTATGGAGTTGGAGGATATCAGTGGAGAGTGCCCCGAAGATGACGAAGAAATGGCTGGGTGGGTAAGCGAAGCCTGCGTCCGTTCGATCATTTTGGGAGTTTTGGGATTACTTGCCAAACAGAATGATGAGAGTCTTGCACAGGTTTGCACCATTTCCTTGGTTGCGCGGTCTGTCAACTTATTTGTCACTGTCAGCTTATTGCCACAGCCATAAAGGATATACGTACGATGGGGACTAATTTGAACAAAATTTGGGCTATTCTCTCTAGGCTCCGCGAAACCGCCAATCATGATCCCCAACGCGGAGTACATCTGTCTATCCCTAACCCCCTACCGCCTCCGACATCTTCCGCCATGCACAACACGCGCAACATGCGGAGTACCCGCGATTCCAACAGGGCTGCTTACACGCAGATCGTGCAGTCTGCTCAAATGATCCCGGTGGTTGAAGCGCTCATCAAGAATGCAATCCATACTGACGCAATTCGCGAAGAGCTTGATGACGGTGTCAAAAATGGAAAAGACTTGACGAAAAGGGTTAAGGAGTATTGCAGAAAGGAAAACGAGAAATGGGAGGCGGAACGAAAAGCTCTTAAGGCATCCCAGAAAGATGACGACGTAACTAAAGGATACCCGCGCCAGGTAAGCTTACCTATTTTGCAGGTGTTTCACGCGTTAATCGTGGAGCGTCTTCAGATGAAGATTGAATTGGAGGGGCAGCAACGCCGTCTCCGCCATCTTGAATATGCCCTGAAGCTTGTCCTTCCTGGATTCGCGCCGCGATTCACACCACTGGGAACCAATAGTGAATGTGTATTTTATACGCTTTCTCCTGGGATTGCCGAGAGGAATGCCGCACTTGATTTTATTACCGACATGACCACTGATCCAGGTGAAACAGAAGGACACGTTAAGAGACCGAGAGGAGCGATGCGCAGGCAAACAGCAGGTGGCGAGGAACGCGGTGCTATGAACCAATGGTCCTGGTTTGTGGCGGTCTGGGGAAAGGAGCCTGTCAATGGAAAAAGACTCCCGAAAACGTCGGAGCCCCATACTGATGATAAGGATTCCAATGATGCTGAAAAATGGTGGGCGGTTTATGAGCCTGAGGAAATTCGGAAAGTCGCTGAATGGGTCGCCGTCAAATCTGGAATAAATCAGAGCGGCTTGCACGATATTTGCTCGTCTCTCGTAAAAGGTTTAAATGACTATGCAGCACTGTTGGAGTGGAGACTATTGGAGAATAGGTTTGATGCAGGTAATGCCAGTGAACATCATCATCATCATCATCAACCTGTTGCTTCCAAGTGACCAGAAGCACAGAATAGATTGTCTCGAATATACCAAGGATATCATTGCTCTTATACCTGACCCGGCCTAACTGTAATTTGCGTTAAATTCTGGTACTTGGCTTTGACTACTGTCAAACAATGTAGGAGTATTACTGTCAGAAAACTGGCGGACCATCATCGACTGTAAATCATCTGGCGTCATTGGACGCTCAATAAAAAGTGATAACTTGTTCGCAAGACGAGTAGCCAAAATGTGTTTGCACTATTGTTAAAGTGTTAGCAGCACAGGTCGGCGGTACTTGGTGTAAACTTACCATTATGTGTGACCTAGAACCCAATACGGCATAAGAAAAGGCAGGACAGGTACAGTAGAACGGCATAGGTCCCAAATCCATGTCCAAAAAAACACTATATGTGGCAGTTGAGCCAAGGACTTCGTACTGTGGATAACCCTGTGGAGGGACATATTTTATTACTGTTGTCTGTAATAGTGTCGAGAATCGCGTTATGGCCATGATTGAGCTCACCGCTTTCGCAATCGATGATATCCAAAGCAGCAAGAATGACGTTCTCTGGAAGGATACACTGGAATTTGCGCAATAGATCATCAGACACTATACCAGAGGTTTGTCCGATAACCATGATCATTAGAATGTGATGAACATACGCGTATTAGGTGCTACTGAGTCAATAACTGCGTCTGCAATCCGGGAGAGCTCATCGGATGGCATTACTACGATGTTCCAATTTGGAAGGGATAAGGTTCCAATATTTAGTGTTCAAGACGTTGTCAAACAATGTAATTATTTCTGTGTAGTAGAACATGGGCTCATCGTTATGCACTATCTAGTCGTCTTTGCTCAGGCCCACAATGACTTTCGCCTTCCAGAGCTGCAATCTATAGCAGAACTTCATGGATTTGATTTTGCTTTGGCACCAGCCTCAAATGATCCTGGCAGACCTTACATGGTAATCGACCTTGCTGAGGAAGAGCATGCTCGGATTCTAGCAAGAAGATGCATTCTAGTCAAGCAAGTTGAATACTTGATCGGAGGCCATGTCATCTGACTCGCCGCAGGTCGGTCTATGAATGTTATAGCCAGGGCAGTAGCTACGAAGAACTGCATCGATGCAATCGTAACAATCAGGCTCTATGGTCCCGTTACATACCCGACACTTCATTCAAGTTTTTTGTTACTGCTTACAGCCACAAAATTCCTTGTACGCGTCAGCGTGAGGTCATAGAAAGCTTTTCTTATATGGGCTTACTCGGAAAAATCGACATGAGCGACCCTGAAATCGTCTTTGGGTGCTTTGAAGAATGTACGTGGCTCTAAAGAGTCAGATTATCGCTCAGGTTTCTAAAAGTTGTTTCAGATCATGACCGCCACAAAATTGCCCGAAACAGCTACGAGGGTGACGGTCAATTTCAACAGGTGTTTTTTGGAAGGTTGGTATGTCTGTTCGACTAATGTTACTCGATTCGTAAAATCATAATTCCCATCCATTTTTAAGATTGAAGAAGGGTCGGCGCGTTCGTTGGTTCGGAAATTTGACGTCAAGAAACGCGTATACTACGGGAATACGTCTATGGAGGCAGAGATGTCATTATTGATGGCAAATCAGACCTTGGTAGGTAGAGAACAGTTTGTTTTTTTGCTCGTCGTCATGTTACCTTTTTCGTTCTTCCTAACAAGGCATCACCTGGAAAATTCATCTATGACCCTTTCATGGGAACTGGGAGCACAGCATATGTTAGTTATCCGTTCATTTTCAGTGTTGCATGCTGACACCTAATATGATTCTAAGCCCACCACACATTTCGGTGCCCATGTGTTTGGATCAGACATCGATGGCCGGCAAATGAGAGGCAAAGGTAATTTTAATTCAAGCTCAGTCCAGCAACGGTTTACGCAAGTCGTAGGAACGACTCCTGGGATCATTCGCGCGGCAAGTCAATACGGCACTGCATGTCGCATTGTAGACCTTTGTACTTTTGACGTGACGAGGAATCCCTGGCGATGTGGCGGCCTATTTGACGCTATCGTCACCGATCCACCATGTAAGAAGGGGGCAGTCCATCTTCCAAGCCTTCACTCTTACATATCTATCTCTTGTCAGATGGCGTGCGTGCAGGGGCCAGACGGATAGGGCGGAAGAAGGAACTTAGTCCATCACGATACGCAGGATTCTTGGAACATCAGAAGCTGCCACGACCGTACGTCGCTCAGCTCCAGATTATCTTCACCATCCTGCAAGCTGTTGAGTTGTTCTTGTAGTGATGACCAACCTTACATTCCTCCAACCAAACCTTATGAATTTTCACATCTTGCTCTTGACCTTGTTATCCTGGCCCGGTATCTTTTGAAACCAGGCGGAAGACTCGTCTTTTTCGTGCCAACAGTGACCGACGAGTATGAGGAAATTGACATCGACCAAATGTTGTGTGACGGTATGGAAGTCGTAGCAAATTCATTGCAGGATTTTGGATCTTGGGGTCGTCGGGTGAGTGGCTAGTTGATAGCCAGCATTGACATCACTCAATTGGCAGCAGCTAGTCACAATTCGTAAAACCACTGCTTCTGAGTATCCTCTGCCATCCTTTGAACCGGAGAAGGAACTGGCTGACACACAAGAATCTATTCGTATACCTGCTCACAAGGACTTCCGCGAAAAGTACTTTCAAGGCTTCAAAAAGGAGCATTACCGTTCTGCGTAGATGTGATTCGGAAGCAAGGATCAGTAGAGTCATTAATCTTTCGCTGTATTACAGATGTTCGACAAAGTGGGGTAATCAAAGTGGGGTAATCCTCATATAAAAATACAGGGTATAGAGTATCACATCCCTTCTCCCGTCATTCTCGGAAGGATTGACTGTTGAAGCTTTTGTTCGTCAAGCTCTTTTCTTACTTGTTTCCCTCTGAGAAAATACACCGAGGACGCAGCAACCATGATGAAGGCTCCATTAAAGATCAGAGCCCGACGCATATTGAGCGGTGGGTTCGCATCGGGGCTTGCGCGCAGGGCAGCTTCCGCTGGGTAGATAGATAAGCATTAACTCGACATAGAAATGGTTTTACGCACATAGTGTAAATATCACTCCGAATGCGTTGCCACTTAAATTTCTGATGAGTGGATCCTGTAGGAAAACGATGGAGGCAATAACATACGCGAACCATAAAGCTGCAGAACTAGCATTTGCATTTCTTGTGAGCTCGCAACCAAGCTCGAGTCCAACCGGTAGCATTGTTATAGAGCAGACGCCCAAAATCGCCATGACCGCAAACAAGCCTCCGAGGTTATGAGGCTTCACTATAGCATTGCATAAGCTGGGCAGAAAAGTACCGTGCACATCCTTACCAGCCCAGATGAGAGAAAGCCAGGCCCCTGCTACGGCTGGTACCAACATCTTTGAGGTGGCTGCAAGATGGTGAGTGAACACGCGGTCGAATAGTGGGGCTGTGACAATCGCCGCGAGTATCCCCGACAAAAGCAGGCAAGCTCCTAATATACCACTGACATCTGCACTATAGCCCACTGGTTGCTAAAGCAGCGTGAGAATGGGTAAAGCTATGGGAGGAACATTCTTACCATGATCTGAGCGGTCAGGATTGCAAATGTATTTGTTCTGCAAGGGAGAAGGCAAATAATGTAAGTGTTTGAAACAATGTACGAGTATTAAGGTCCCAACCCGCCGACTAGAGTACCAAAAATTAGAATGACAATGCTAAAGTCAATCCGTTCCTGGACAGTCATGAATGCATCTGGTGACGTTTGCATACCCACCATAGCACGTATGAGTGACGACAATGGGCGGCACGGCTTTGATGCAGCATAAGCTGACAATCAAGGAGTTACAGCGAGCCACACAAATACAAGAGTAATCTCACTCGGAGGGGTCGGAGGAGCATTGGGAATGAGAAATACGAACGGCAGCGCAGAGCTGGATATGATGCCGAGGACGAGGATCTCAAGTGAATGTTAATAGAAGACTGGAAGAGTATTTCAGAGGGGTGCTGACTGATTTTCTAGTATCTCCAACAATCGGGCTCAAGAGCTGACCCAGCGCTCCTCCGATCGGATTTGCTGTTCAATAAATGATAACAGTCCAAGAGTAGGTGAGAGGCGCCTTACCGATAGCAACAATCATTGTAGCGGTAGTCCTTCCCTTCAAATCAAACCAAGCTTCGGAATATATTGGTCCAGTGATTTGAAAGACTGGTTGGGCAATCGACGCAAAGAACTATGAATAAAACACTCAGGGGAATTGTCGAGATCTCATCGAGATCTTTGGAACCTACCTGCCCTATTATTAAAAGCGTATACGAGCCTTTTACTGGAAGGCTCAGCGCTGTCCCAGCGTATCGCAACCATGCCGAAAGGAGTAAGGCTGCTGTGCCCATCTCACACTATAAATCATTAGTCGAGGTAGGTCGCTCGCAAGGGGCTGGAAATGACGCACACATCTTCTGATTCCATGCTTCGATACTATTGAGGGAATGATTAACGCGGTGGGTAGATAGACACAAGCCACGATGTTCCCGAGCCAAGTCACTTCATCTAAGGTGAAGCCAAACTCTGTTACCACTGTGTAAAGCACCATATGAGGAACAAATAATAGTATTTGATTTTCTGACACACTGTTATTGGAAATAGGGCCAAACCAGGGCCATGCCATTGCGGATACAATGTTCATCACGACCTGATTGGCAGTAAGGATACTTTCTGAAAAGCCCGTTATAAAAACTCACAAGACTCAGTATACCGGAAAAACGACGTTTGTAGAGCCTGTAATTGTACGACGGAGGCATAGCATGATTCAGAGTTTCGCTTGATAGTTTCTTGAAATTCTTCGAATCTTGGGAAGTCTCCCGAACATGTCCTTTCATGGACATCTCGAAGATATCAGCCATGTAGTCACGGTATGAGGGGTGCCGTCCTGAGTGATCCTATGTACATGGTGGATTGGCTTGGCGGGAAATGAGTTTGAAAACCATCGGACTTTGAATACTGTTCCCCTTATGGATAAAGCTCCTATATACGCTATGATCTTATCTTATCTTACTGTCACACGGCTGCGTGACGTAGATCAACCTCTTTACCTGTCATGAGCGAGTACTGGGTCTCGAAGAAGAAGTACTTCTGCAGATACTGCGACATATATATCGCCGATGATGCGCCATCACGCCAGCAGCACGAGAATGGCTTGCGACACAAGGGCAACGTAGAGCGCTTCATACGAGGCTTATACAAGGGCAGCGAGAAGCGCAAGAAGGACCTGGACGAAGAGAAAAGAGATATGGCAAGGGTCGAATCTGCGAGTCGTCCATTGCTCTCGTACGACTTGACTGTCTAACAATATTCACACCCTAGGCTGCTCAAGCTGCCTACGCTCAAGATGTGGCATCCGGACGTGCGAAAACTATGGCAGTCCCGTTGGCATCTACATCATCCACTCCTCGGAGGCCGCCTCCTAAGCCTTCGAATCTGTATGCTAATTACTCTACTGCTGCATCACTAGGTTACAGTGATCCTGACGCGGAGAGATTCACAGCCGAGATGGGGCGTCGTCGGACTGAAGGAGTCGCGGGCGACTGGCAGGTGGTCACAGCGTCGCCCACCACGCCTGCTGAAACATTGGAGCCTGCTGCTGGTCACACACTTAAGCATGGCGCAGAATTCGCGGTAGACGACGAAGACGGTCGGCAATTCAAATTGCGAAAGAAGACACTAAACGTCGGGTTAGGTGAAATCTATGACCCCGGAATAATACCCGTCGCGCTGAAAAAGAAGGAAATAACTCCTCCATTGGAAGTTACTGGTATGCCTTCTGTTCCAACCGATACCCGAAAATGGACTCCAGTCCAGTGGAGACGCCCAGGCGAAGTCGCCAAAGAAGAAGATGTGGTGGGTGAGCCTTTAGCCGCGAAGGATGATTTGGCATTAAAAGCGGAGGAGGAGCCTGGTGTGATCGTGGAAGATGCCCCTGCTTCCATTGGCGACCAAGTCTTGTATTCTTCTGGCAAAGATTCCTATAGTGATATTCCGACAGCAAAGTCAGAAGATGCAGAAGTACCCACCCCCGATGCATCGGGCAGTATGTTTCGAAAACGTAAATCGCGCTCCAATGGAAACAAAGGGAAAGCTTGACAGATGTCAGCTTCATCTACAACCTGGCTTAAGGAAATGGTGATATTTCTGTTGCTATTCTCACCGTTTCGACGGAGAGCGGAACTGGCAAGGATGGCTGATTGAGGGTCGAGTGGGCGGGCGATCCTTGTGGTTTTAAGGAGTGGTCTCGATGGCCTCAGAGCCCAAACGGACTTTTCCTATGTCATGCCCATGCAATGATATGTATCGAATCGAAAATTGTTTGGGCTCAGGAGAAACAGGGTAAATGTACAGAAACCAACTAAAGATGGACCATCGCGAGCAGTGTAAAAGAGCGGTGATGAAAACACAGGAAATATGTACGCTAATCAGATTGATGCTGCAGACTGTATGACTACAATGGAGAAAGTGAAAGTATGAGAATCCCACTGTTGAAAACGTCGACGCGGCAGGGTATTTTGTACCTAAAGGAAGGCAGTGTGAATCAAGGGCCAGTAATGACATTTACGTTGTGCTCACGTTTGCATCTCCCGCATGATTGCTTGCTTTAACACAGGTATCCCATTTCGGGAGTGTAAGCCTTTGCCCACGATGACCTTCAGGTCAGGATAACCTTTTGTCAGAGCGTCCCTAAGAGCTTTCTCTGTTAATTTAACTGCTTCAGTGACACGTAACCCATGTACATCAATCGTTTGTGGCGTAGTGGAGAAGTTGCGGGCTATAATAATGGTCAAATTACCCCTTTATGGAAGGGCGCGAGGTATACTTACCTTTAATGAATCGTCTTGCGGCCTTTTCATGCAGCTTATTCACTCGCGCCTCCAAGACTCGTATATCCTCTCGTAAAAACAGGGTATCCCTTATTCTGGTTTCTTTCAAGGCTGCCTTCAGTTCACCGTCTAACAAGCTCCTCCGTTTCTCCTCCTTCCAGGCTTCCTGTCTGAAGAATTCTCCCCTGGAGAACAGTGCCTTGGAGTTTCCAGGAGAGATTACGCTCGTCGCTTCGGTTTCTGTTGGGAGGGTTTCCGCTTCTGATAGTTGGTCAAGATCAGGAATTTGATCGTTGACAACTTTTGGGAAGCACTCAACGGAAGAATTCAAAAGGTTGGAAGAGGGCAAATTGCTGGCGCCAGGGCCCACAATTGGGATGGGCAGTGGTGCAATATCATCCTCAGTGGACTGAACGTCTCCTGTGGCACCAAAACTAGCGGGCAACTGCCGATCAGAAAAAAGAGGAGAAAGCGCTTTTTGATGTGCAGTAGGGGTTCTGAGCTCATCCCGATCAGTGAGTTCCCAATGATGTGCACCCGGCGTTCTGAGTTCGTCTGGCTCGCTCGCTGTGTCAATTTTCCATTCCGACTGCTGCGACCGAATGGCTGCATTGGGAACGGGAAGAGGAGCAGATGGCGACGAGGGAGATCTCAATGGATCATCGTTGTCAAGGACGCCTGTGCGCGCCCTGTCGGCACGAATGTAGGTGGTATTAGGGACTGGGAGGATGGGGACGGAGGTTGTTACAGAGGGAGCATACGAGGGGGTGGGTTTATCGAACACAAGATGAGGGCGAGCATGATCTGCCTCGGTCCATGAGTCAGGCTTGTCCAGATTGCCGCTCTCGTCACCGGACAACTCTTGGATGGTTGACAACCTGTGGTGTGACATTGTGTCACTTTCCTGAGTATCGGTTCCCAGCATGGCAGGGGGTGTTGGCAGAAGCATGGGTCTAGGGGAGGATGAGCGGGAACGGGAATCGGACTCCGGACTATATTGGAGTTGTTGCTCAGACGTAGGAGAAACCACGTTTGTCTCCGATTCTCCATCAAGAAAAAGGCTCGGGAGAGAAGGTGGTTGGTCGTGTGTCATCTGGGTTGGTATCATATTAGGCGAAAGATGGGGTAAAGGAGTGGAGGGCAAAGGGGGATTCAAGGGGGAAGGGGTTGTTAAGTGCCGAGGCTGTGGAGTATGGGTGTGCGCGACGATGTATCGCCGACTACGTTTATGGGAAATGGGGCTGAGCGTATCGGACGCGATGACGGTAATGGCAGTCCAAAGTATGACTAGTATCATCCTCGTTATATTCTCAGTGAAGAACAAGTCTACGACGATCCGGAGTCCACAGGCAAGATAATGATCAAGCGAGGATGATTGAATGGGAAGATAGCGGACAAGTGCGCCTTCACACAAGCCCAAGAAAGCAGGAGTGAGGGGGCCGTCAAGATTGTTGAGATATAGACGGAAAGCAAGGCCTGCTACAGTTGCGATAATAACGTCCATGGAGTGTCGAGCAAGTGCTAGATATCATCGCAAGTGAAGGTGGTAAGAGTGCAGAACACACGGAAAACTCGAGGCTTCAGTCACATGACTCTATTAACGCGATCACATGCTACTTCAAGTCATTTGAACACCGTCTCTTTCATGCCTTCTCCTCTTAAAGGTCCCTCCAACGTCCCCCCATCCAGCGATCAACCACCTCAAGAATATAGACCATATCAACCAGGACAGTACCTTGCCCCCATATTGACAGGGGAGACGCTTCAACTGGAAGAGCAGAACTCCCAGCTGTACCACAATAATCATTCCAATCCGTTCTCTGATACGTCGGGACCTATCTTACAACATCACACTCTTCATGAGTCGGAAACCCTTTATGCCGGTTCGGATTCGGACCACTTCCACCATGATACTGAAGCTTACGCTTCAGCCATGTATTCCCGCTCCTCGTTTGTCACTCCAAGGTCCCGCTCTCCTACTCCTGCCGTCGATGATGAAGACTATCATCTCAACGGCTACGGTGCGGGCCATTTACACCCTATTCATTATGATATCGAGAAGGCCGCTCTTTACCCTCACTTCCCATCTGATGGATATTCCAATGTACTGCCACAGACGGTGGTCTATGACCCAGTACCAGATACACCCACATCGATGCGATCCTCACTACCTGAAGCACCCCTGGAGACGCGACATTTTGGCCCTGCTCCCTCTGGACGTGTCGCTCGCCGACACAAAACAAAGAAACGCGTCCAACTGACAAACGGAAATTTCGTTTTGGACTTGGATGTTCCCCCAAGGCTGATTCTTCCGAGACGAGGGGAACCAGAGACCATGAAGACCAGATACACTGCAGTGACATGTGATCCAGACGACTTCGAGAAGAAAGGCTTCTTTCTTAGACAGAATGAAAATGGGCGGAGAACAGAACTGTTTATCGTCATAACAATGTACAACGTATGTCCGTGCTGTCTCCTCTCTTCGTGCTTCTCGAATAATGATTCCATCAGGAAAACGAGTTTCTCTTCTGTCGGACGTTATACGGCGTGATGCGGAACATAGCACATCTTTGTTCAAGGAAGAACTCTCAGACTTGGGGCCCAAATGCTTGGGAGAAAGTAGGCACAACTGAAAATCTCGTTACGTTGGCTAATCTAAATCCATCTAGGTTGTGGTCTGTATTGTTGCCGATGGGAGAAATAAGGTTCATCCGCGCGTTTTGGATTGCCTCACTCTGCTTGGTGTTTACCAGCCCGGTGACCATATGATGCGCATAGTTAATGAAACC
>Ga0179587_10000384_pt1 | contig 18566 bp, 16 predicted proteins | sample CZODoug2_1_08_16_FD_185932 | JGI IMG/M metagenome (GOLD analysis project Ga0179587, IMG submission 185932) | Vadose zone soil fungal communities from Angelo Coast Range Reserve, California, USA - CZODoug2_1_08_16fungal | ecosystem: Environmental > Terrestrial > Soil > Vadose zone | place: USA...
GGATCACTAGCCGGTGTTGATCGCGACCGATGTCCGGGACGCCGGAATGGCTACGCTCGAAATGCAGCCCGGATGGCGTGATCATTCCTTCGAGCAGGTGTAGCGGCGTGCGTGACGCGCCGACACCCTGCGTGGCCGGGGGCGCCGGAAAGATCTTGACGACCTTGCTCTCGAACAGTGAGGGCTGGCCGTAGCCCGCAAATCCCGCACCCGGCACCTTCATCCATGGCGGCACCGCAAGCGGCTCTGCCGATGCGCAGGACAGGCCCGCGCCCGCCGCACCAACAACGAGCGCGCCTTCAAGAAAGATACGGCGGCTTAGAATTCCATTGCCCGCCGTCGGACCGCCTGGTTCGGCATTTGTTTTTCTAACCATGAGCGTGTTCCCTTTGCCGTGAAGTTGCCCACTGAGGCGCAGCCTGCACCCAGGGTGAGGTTTCATAGAAGCAGGCAGTCGCTAACGAAAGATACCGAAGGAAACGTCGAAAAACTCCGAGATTTGAAAAAGGGGGGTGAGCTATGATTGACCGCCTGCGCCTGCGGCGTGCACGAGGTCTCGAAGTGCAGGCGGCCGAGTTTTTGCGCCCAGGCCGCTTCAAATGAGCCTGCTAATAGCGCTGTGACGAACGTTCCCAATTTTGGTTTCATGGCGCTCCCTCGTGGCGGTCAAAGTAAGCATTTTCGCGCAATCATCGCCGTGTGCCCGTGCGCACGGGAGTGCTCAGTGAGCGACCGGCAAAGTTATTTTTCGAGCTGTATTGTCACGATGGCGAGAGCTTCATGAGAGCGAGCGCAGCGCGGCCGTTCGGGCCATAGGGATTGCCCAGCGATTCAGCCATCTCTACATGAGCGTAGTTTGGCGTTTCGATGAGCTGCACCGGTTTGCCTGCAGCCTTAACCGCCGCGGCAAAGTCGCGGCTCTGGCGCTGGAAGTCGGGCGTCTCGAAGGTGCCGTAGGCGACAATTATCGGCGCGGATAGCTTGTCGATGTGGCGCTGCGAACTCATCGCGTCCGCCATCGCTTCGGTGAAGTTCACGTAGGTGCGCCGCCACGAGAGTTGCACCGGTGCCATCTCGTACATTCCACTCATGCAAAGTCCGCCCTTCACCGTGTTGTCGGGGAGACTGAACTGCCGTTGCCAATCGGTGACGAGCGCGACGCCGCAGAGGTGCCCGCCGGAGGAAAAGCCGCCTATGTAGACTCGGTCGGGATCGCCGCCGAAACTCGCGGCGTTCTTGTAGACCCAAGCGATGCCGCGGCGTACTTGCGCCGCCATCACGCTGAGGTCTCCGCCCGCCTCCTTCACCGAATTGAAGTCCAGGGCGACATAATGCGCCCCAGCATTGACGAACATCTCCGCGGGGTAGCCGCTGTCCTTGGCCGAGCCTACCATCCAGTTGCCGCCATGGATGAAGATGAAGATTGGCGCCTTTGCGCTGTTGGTGCGATAAACATCGAGCTTTTCGATCTCTGTCGGCCCGTAAGCGACTCGCTGGGGCGCGCCTATACGGGCGCGCACGGCCTCGCTGTTGGAGGCGAGGCGCTTTAAGACCTGGCCGATGAGCGGCTCGTAGACTTCATTGTCGTATGAGGCATCGAGCTCGACCTGATCATAATCCATGAAGACGAGCGGGCCCTTGTGGTGCGGCGGCGGGCCGACCCGGCATTCCTCCGCCATGGCCGGCACGGCCGCGATGGTAGCGGCCGCGCCGAGCATCGTGCGCCGGGTGATTTTTCGGCCACCTGAAGCGATGTTGTGTTGCATCGTTTTCTCCTCAATTGGTCAAAGGGCTCGAAAACGCGTAGCAAATGCGTCGTCAGAACATAGGGAAACCAAGCACATAGTGGGCGTCGAGGTCGGCCTCATTGAGCGAGAAAGTCGCATTGCAGCGTCCCGTTCTGGCGTCTTCGCTGGCTCACGGCCTCAGCGCCGCGCCTCTGTACGTTAGGGCAGGCCCCCGCGCACAGGCGGGTCGGCGATAGGCCGTCCAGGCCACGGCATCTTGGGTCCGAGCGACCAGCGCCGCGTTGGATGCGCGCGCGGCTGCCTTCACGTTTTCGGCACAGGCGTGACTGATCGCCGGCATATCGCGCTCGATGACATATCTGCGCATGGTTGCAGTCTGCCCGTGTCGATCGCGCCGCGGAGCCTGATCGACAGCGGGCTTGGCGTCTATCCAACGCTGGCTTAGACTATCCGCCAATTGCCGTTTTCTCGGGCCGGAGCTGGTTATGCACGTGCCTATTGATCGCAGTCCCCTGCATCGCCATACGGAGCTGCACAGCAACGATGCGGTAAGTGTCGCAGCGCTGTTGCGCAGCAAAGACTTCGAGTTGTTGCTGCCGCGACGAGCTGAGACCGATGGGGCCGCGCGGATCAACGCGATCGATTTGCCGAATATTCACCTCTGCTATGTCAGCTATGGTACGGAAGCGATCCTGACGACAACACCGGCACGCAATGACTATCGTGTCCAGTTGCCGTTGGCCGGCCGGTCGGTCACTGTAATGGACCGGATGGAGACTGTCTGCGAGGGCACCCAGGCGGTCGTCAGTTCACCGCTCTATGACCAGACGATCCAGTTGAATGCCGATTGCCGCCGGCTGCTGGTGTACTTTGCCAGCGAGGCTTTGACCCGCCACCTCAGCGTCATGTTAGGGGAGGGCATCATCGGCAAGGTGCGGTTTGCGCCCTCCATGGATCTCGCCGAGGGTGCCGGTCGGAGCCTGAATCGTTGGATCGCGCTCGCGGTGGAAGAGCTCGATCAGAGCGATGCGCTGCTCTACAACCCGCTGGCGCTGGCGCAGTTCGAACAGCTTCTGCTGACCGGACTAGTGTGCGGCCAACCGCACAACTACAGCGAGATGTTGCATCGGCGCATCATGATATCGCCGCGCAGCGTCAAACGCGCCATCGACTACATCCGTGCCAACCTGCACCTGCCGATCACGGCCGAACAACTCGTCGCCGCTTCCGGCGTCCCCGGCCGTACGCTTTACGCGCACTTCCGGCAAACCACCGGGCTCGCGCCACTCGCCTATGTGCGCAAGGCTCGCTACGAGCGGCTGCGCCAGGAGCTGGTTGATGGAACCGGAGAAAGTCTGACCACTATCGCGGCGCGCTGGGGCTTTGAGCACATGGGCCGGTTCGCGCAGGGCTATCGCGAACTGTTCGGCGAACGCCCGTCCGAAACCATACGGCGCAAATAGGACCAGCGGCGCCCAATGAGGGTCGCCGCAGCACCGAGTTCACAAGATCGCTTTGCGCTCTACCCGTTCTTCGCCAGCACCGTACCCGCCAGGTAGAGCGATACGGGATCCTGATCGTTGGGCGCATATCCACGCCTCGCGATGACATCACCGCGTGGCGACCAGCGCAGCCTGGTCCGGCCTGTTGTAGGTTGCAGGGGGTGAGTTAACGGTTCCCCACCAATTCCGTGCGCCGGTCGCGCCCTAGACGATCAGCGCGATCTCGCCGCTTGTGTTGGCGTGGATTGGCTCTCGGCGCTCCATGCGCGCATGACGCCGGCGCTCTCGTCATCTATCGGAAAAAAGCATTCGACGCGCAACTCTTGCAGCGTGATGTCCTGCGGAGTTCCCAGCGTCGCGATGGTCGTGAACAATCGCAGGTTCGTGTTGCCCTTGCGGAAATGCATGGGAAGCACCGGCGTCATCGCCAATTCGGCTGGCGTGGCGGTGATGGCCGTCCGCACCCCGTCATAGCCGAGCAGCCGTTCGTGAAGTGCCGCCGTCTCGGGCGTGCCGTCAGCGGCGGCGTCAGCTTCCACGCTGCGGACGAAGTAGCGGACCACGTCCGCCCAGTTCACGAGATACGGCCGCAGCACGCCAGGTGAGACCAGCGCATCGGCCAGATTGACCGCCGTGCCGGGCGCCAATGGCCCGACCAGGAATTCGATCAGGCGAACCGCGCCCGAATTGCTCCGCAGCAAATTCCAGTGCCGGTCGACCGCGACTGCGGGAAACGGCTCCTGTTGGGCCAGCATGTAATCGAGCGCGCTGCTGATTTCGCGAAGTTCCGGCGCGGCAAGGTCGGTCTGCCGCCAGACCGGAGCAAAGCCGGCGGATATCAGCAGCGCATTGTGCTGGCGCAACGGCACGTCGAGGGCGGCCGCAAGCCGCATCACCATGTCACGGCTGGGCGATGCGCGGCCCAATTCCATGAAGCTCAGATGACGCTGGGAGATTTCCGTAGCGGCGGCGAGATCGAGCTGCGACAGGCCCCGGTGCCGGCGCCAGCGGCGGAGGCTGGCTGCAAAGCTTGCTTGCGGCGACATGAGTACCTGCCAGGTAGTTGCGGAGACGATGGTGTGCCGCGACACTGCCACAGGCGGGCGCGGCGAGACACAGGAGATAAGGGGGTGGGTGAATGGATCGGGGTGACGATCGCATTGGCTTCGAGTTGCCTCGGTGGCACCGCGGCGGCCATTACCCGCTACCTGGTTGGCAATGCCGATCCGATCACGCTCGCCATCCTGCGCTGGGGCATCGGCTTTGCATGCCTGCTGCCAACAGCGCTTTTGCTGGGGGTGCGATGGCCGCCGCGTCGCGACTGGCCGGCGGTGGCCCTGCTGGGGATGTGCTTCTTCGGACTGTTTTTCGTCCTCTATAACATCGCGATCGGCTTTACGACCGCGGTCCGCGCCAGTCTCGCGCTGGCGACGCTGCCGCTCCACACCATGGTGATCGCGGCGCTGCTCGGCATCGAGCCGTTGACGTTGCGGAAATCGGCCGGCGTCTGCATCGCCGTGCTCGGCGTCGTGGCCGCGCTGGCCTATGGCCTTGCGGCGGCTCCGTCCGGCGCGTGGCGCGGCGAACTCATCATGACCGGCGCGGTGCTGTGCATGGCCTTCTATAACGTCTGGTCGCGCCCCTTCATCCAGCGATCGAGCGCGCTCGGCTTCCTGACCGTCGGCATGGGAGCGGGCGCCGCGGCGCTGATCGTGGTGGGATCGCTGACCGGCAGCGTCACGGTGTTGCGCGGCTTCGGCAGCCCGCAATGGATTGCCGGCATCTATCTCGGAGTGGGCGGCGGCGCGCTCGCGTTCATATTATGGGTGATGGCGCTCGAGCGCGCGACGCCGACCCGCGTGGCCAACACCATGACCGTCAACCCGATCGCGGCGGGATTGCTCGCCACCCAGCTGGTCGGCGAGCCGATCACGGTCAATCTTGTGCTTGGGCTCGGCGCCGTGTTCGCCGGAATCTGGATCGCTACGACAGAGATCGGAAAACCGTAACGCCCGAATCCTGCCGGCGGTCTTCAGGGTGATAAAATCCGTCAAGCTCTTCACGGGTCGGGCAGGAAAGTCGTCGTCGTTCATCGCGACCATTCGGCCATTGAGCCAGTATGACTTCCGGAGAGTCGGCGGTTTCGAATTGTTCGGATTGAAAGGCGGTTTGCTGGTCGGCCTGGACCTGGTATTTCGCGGCCTGTGCGAGCCAGTACCATTTTCGCTCGGGTTCATCGAGCGCATGCTGACGGCACTCGGCTTCCAGTTCGCGTAAGCGGGCAGCTTCTTTCATCACGAATACCACAGCATCAAAGTTAAGACATACTTGCCTGGAGCCACCGGAAAACTGGTTTCCAATTATCTTATCCCGATGAAAAAAAGTGTGCCCGGCGGCAGGGCAATTTAATGAAAGTTGGAACAGATCACTGCGGAAACACTGGATTTCCGCATGGGTAATAGTCTTTCAGGTCGACGTTCTCGTAGGGGAGCTTGTCCAAATGAATCGTTCCGAGAAATGGCTCGGTCGGCTCGACCAGCAGGATCGTCTTCGCAAAGCCGTTGTCGTGGAAGCCGCGTCTGAAATGAACGCGCGACTTGATCGCCATGATCTCGAACGCGCCGATGTCCAGACCCAGGGCCTCGAGGGAAAACGGTTCCATGATCTGCACGAGATAGGTGCTCAGAACGAGGACATTGCCGCGGCCGAATTCGATGCTGACCCAGAACTGGCCGTAGCCTTCACCTGCGTTCAGGATCGTGCCCTGGATGCGCACCGGATCGCCCGCGGATTCGTCGGCCAACCCGCCGACCTCCATGTCAAATGAGTCTCCGGCCTTTGCGCCTTGATCCCTGAGTTTGGCGATGGCTGCGGCGTCGGTGACGGTTGCGATCAAGGTGTTGGACAAATCCTGCGCGATGATCTCCTTGAGGAGCCAGGTCGCATAGCCCGAGCGGTCGCTGTGATCGGCCAGCACGACCGGCGTTTCTCCGCTTTGCACGGCTTGTTTCGCCAAAGCGACACCTTCCGGAATGCTGTGGATCTTGGTCGAGGTCAGCAGGGCCTTGCGTTGACGCCACGTCGTCTCGGCCATGTCGCGGCAGACGTTCGCGGCAAGTTCGGGATTTCCGTTCGTCAGCACCTGGATGGTCATGCCCACATCGGGCACGTCGGCAAACGGGAAGCCGAAGAACACATTGATGTAGACGTCCGGTTCGCGGGCTTCCCAGACCAGCGCCCGTTGCACCAGGTCCATCCATGGCGATGCGCCCGTCCACTGCAGGACTGTGGGTGAGATGATCGGAATCTTGGCGGTTACGTGCGCAGGCTTGTAGTCGCCCCTGATCGCCCGCACCAGGGTTCGCGCCGCACGCTCTCCCTGGAGGTAGCCGTCGTAGTGCGGAAAATATTTCACCGCAAACGCCATGTCGGCGTATTTGAGGAACTCATCATCCTCATTGCCGTGGAGATCGAAGGTCGCGGCGATGAACGCCTGGGGCCCGACCGCTTCGCGTACCCGTCGCGCCAGTTCGGCTTCCGGGCGCGGAACGCCGCGTACGGCCATGGCTCCGTGCAGGCAGAGATAGATGCCGTCGAACGGCTTGTCGGCCTTGATCTCGGCGATCATGCTGCCGACGAAGGTTTCATAAGCGTCTTGAGTGACCCATCCGGATCCCATGTAGGTTTTTGGCCATAACGGCGACTCGATCCCGACCAATTCGACGCATCCGAATTCCCGCGCCATCTTCACAAAGCCGCCCATATACGACTTGGGATCGAATTTCAGCAGCGCGTCTCCCTTGGCAGGCGAGCCGGGATAGATGAAGTCTTCGAGCGTTGTATCGTTTTTGAGAAACGTGACCGTCTCGTGAGAAAAATGCAGCACGCCGATACGCATCGAAGCCTGACTCATGACCGCTTGTCCTCCACGTCGACCGTGCCGCACTCGGCTTCGGTGAACTTCCTTTGGCGCATTTTGCTAGCAGGGCAGGGAGCCCGATCAGTTGCGCGGGGTGGAGACGGGTGGGGGACCCAGCCCGATCGGCTTCTTCGGCTTCAGCGTTCCGACGTAAAACGACAAGCCGGCCACCAGGAAAAGACAGACGAGGTACACCGCATAGGATTGCGGCGGCGTGATTGACCACCGCACAAATTCCCGTATCGCCGCTGCCGGGCCGGTTTGCTTTTCCATGCCGGGGTTTTGCTTGAAACGACGCTGATTTGGAAGGGCAAATGTATCAGGCGGCGTGCGCGCTCACGGCGCCACCGGCTGTTTCCGGAGCAGGGACAGCGCCAGCAGGGCCGAGAGGCTAAGGGCGGAGGAGACGATCAGGATGCGACTTCCCATGGTGTCGATCAACAGACCGAACGCCAACGGCGCCGCGGCCTGCGCCATCCGCGCCGGCGCGCCGATGATGCCCAGACGATAGCCATAATTTTGCGGGCCGAAGATCGCCAGCGGCAGTGTGCCGCGCGCAATGGTCAGGATGCCGTTGCCAGTGCCATGAAAGATCGCGAACGCGCTTGCCGCCGCTCCGCCCACGAGCATGACGATGGCGGCGCCGATCGGATGCGTCAGGCACGCCAGCCGGGTCGACAGCAGCGGGTGGTAGCGGCTGAGAAAACTCGCCTCGACGATGCGGGCAAACACCTGCGCCGGGCCGATCAGTGCGCCGGCCGACACCGCCTGCAGGGTGGTTGCTCCCGCCGCTTCGAGGATCCGGGGCAGGTGCGCCGCCATCGCGCCTGTCACGCTCCAGGCTGCGGCAAACGCGAACGCCAGCAGGACCATGGTCCGATCGATCGGGATGTGAGGTTTGATGGATGCCGCGACAGCCGCCTTGGCGCCCTTCACCGCGGGCAGCATGAAAAAATTCAAGGGCAGGCCGATCAGGATATGTGCTGCCGCCCAAGCAAAGCAGGTGTTGCGCCACCCGATGCTTTCCAGTCCGAGCGCCGTCAGCGGCCAGCCGACGGTAGAGGCAAAGCCCGCGATCAGGGTGATGCCGGTGATCGAGCGCCGCGCCGCGTCGCCATAGATGCGTCCCAGCGTGCCGAAGGCGGCGTCGTACAGGCCAAATCCCATGCCGACGCCGAGCAGCAGCCAGGCCACCACCAGCACCGCGATCGAATAGCTGGCACCGAGCAGCGCCAGTCCCGCGGCAAGCGTCAGATTGGAGATCGACAGCACCGACCTGCCGCCGACGAGATCGATCTGCCGGCCGACGCGAGGGCCCAGCACCGCCGATATCACCAGCGACGCCGAGAACGCGGCAAATACCCAGTTCGAGGAGACGCCGAGGTCGCGCGCGATCGGATCGGCCAAAATCGCCGGCAGGTAGTAGCTTGAAGCCCACGCCAGCGTTTGTGTCGTGCCGAGTGCCAGAATGATCGGAAGCTGGCGCCCGCTCATTTGTTCGCGATCTTGTTCCCTGCCGGCGTTATCCGCTCCCGCATCCGGTTCTGCCTTGCTGTTGGTATTTGTGACAGTCATGCAACGGTCGTCAAGCCGCGCTTGGCACTGCGCGGCAAACCTTTCCGAATACCGCGAACACCCGCTTGACCCGGCCCCTGGGACTGCCCCGATAAGGACAGCGGTCAGCCAACAACGAGGTGATTCGTGAGCTCTTCCGCCCAATTCCTGAACCCCTCCGCAGCCGCTCAGCGGCTGGGCGTCTCCGCAAAGGCACTGCGGCTCTATGAGCAGCACGGCCTGATAAACCCCCGCCGCACTGCGGCCGGATGGCGGGCCTATGGTCCCGAGGTGATGGCCCGAGCCGCTGAGATCGTAACCCTGCGCACGCTCGGATTAAGCCTCTCCCAGGTAGCGCGGGTGCTCGGCGATGACCCTCAAGGCTTGGAACCGGCCCTGGCCGCGCACCAGGCGACACTCGAAGGCCGGATCCGCCAATTGGCCGGCGCGGTCGAGAAGGTCCGTGACATCAGGGCCGGTCTCGCGCAGGGCAAGTCCCCGACAGCTGGAGAACTGGTGCGCCTCTTGGGACCTACCGCCGGGTTCAGCTTCGATCTTCCCTGGCCTTGGGGTGGCGAACGGTTCGAACTAAGCGACGTGCGACCGTTGAACTATATCATCGGTCCGTTGGGCAGCGGCAAAACACGATTGGCCAGGCGTCTGGCTGAAACCCTGCCTGATGCCGTCTTCCTGGGTCTCGATCGGTTGGAGCACGGCAGCACGGCGGCCCAGGCGCAACTGGAGGCCGACCCGGCACTCCAGTCCAGGGTCGATCAGACCTTGGCCTGGCTCGTTGAAGACGGTGCCGCGGCCTCGGAGGCCCTGGTTGCCCTGCTCGTCGGACTGGAATCCGAAGGCGCGGCTATCGTGGTTGTCGACATGGTGGAACACGGGCTGGACCAGGCCGCCCAGGAGGCCCTGATCGCCCACCTGCGCCGCCGCGGGCCCGGCGCGCGGCCGCTTTTCCTGCTCACGCGCTCTTGCGCGATCCTGGATCTGGCCGCAGTGGGTGCCGAAGAGGCGATCATTTTCTGTCCCGCCAATCACAGCCCCCCGATCAGCGTCGCCCCATATCCCAGTGCCCCAGGCTACGAGGCGGTTGCCACTTGTCTGGCCTCGCCCGAAGTGCGGGCGCGGACGGAAGGCGTCATCGCGTGGAGACCCCAAGTGGTGTGAGGCCGCTTCTCGCACAAAGCGAACATTTTCGAATGACCGCTCGTGCACAAAGCAGACGTGCTGAAGGCGAACCCGGATGTCTGCTTCCGAAGGTAATGCGGACATCGCCAAGGCCAGCGCATTCCGGATTTATGGGTTCACGCCATGGGGCATGTCCGGCTGACGCGCCAGCGGATGCCATAACAGCGCGCGGACGATAAGAGGAATCCCGATAGCCGCAGGCAATAGCCAATATGCAATCGGAGGAAGTTCTTTCCAGAGCGGCAGGCTGTGCCCGTTGTCCACGTAAAACGCGATCAGGAGCAAAACGTAAGACGCTCCCATTCCAGTGATGTGCAGCCTGACCCAAGAGCGCCAACGATACCGTCTGGCCCCGCGGCCTAGATGAGCCGCCGCCATCGACAGCGCTCCAAGGATAAACACGTGGTAGTCCTCCGCCCAGCGAACAGCCGCCAGGCTGGCCGCGGTCAGGAAGACGCCAGCCAAACACCAATAATAGATCGTCCCATACCGGGGATGGCGACCTCTACGTTTCTGACTTAGCATCGCAGCCGCACCCGTGACCGTGCAGGCGAGCCCCAGCAGGATATGAACCCCCACGACGGTCAGAAACACCGGGTTGGTAGACGGTATAACGATCCCGAATAAATTCGTGCTTCCATCGCCCATGGAATTCCGACTCCGCGGTGGATATATGGAAGCCCACCATCAAGTGACAGGCGGCCCATGCAGTTGGAATCAACGCTTACTTGCCCGAACTGCGGTCATCAGTCCGTTGAGGCCATGTCGACTGACGCTTGCCAATTCTTTTACGACTGCAAAGGCTGCGGGGAGAGACTTAAGCCCCTCGCAGGCGATTGCTGCGTGTTTTGCTCTTACGGCTCGGTTCCTTGTCCGCCGATACAACAGAGTAAGGGATGCTGCTAGAGCATGATCCGGAAAACCGGTATCCACTTTTCCGGATCATGCTCTAGGCGTAGTCGAAAAGCGCCATGAAGCCGAAGTCCATATGCAGTTGTTGGTGGCAATGGAACAGAGTCAAGCCGGGATTGTCGGCCATAAAGTCGACTTCAACTTCCTGATATCCCCCCAGCATGACGACGTCCTTCAGTATGCCGGCGGTGGACTTTCCAGCTATCCGGATCAATTCAAAGCTATGCCGATGCAGATGGACAGGATGTATATCGTCACTGGCGTTGCGCATGCGTAGTCGATAGCGTTTCCCTTGGCGCAGATGAAACATCGGCTCCATTTTTTCCATTGAGAACGCCACGTCATTGATGCGCCATTCGTTGAAGCCACGATTGGCAGCCCTATTTTCGGTAAATGTCATCTCAATGGTTTCGTCCGGTGTTTGCTTGATTGGGCTCGACCTACCGAAACGCGTGTAGTCCCATTTAAACGGTGCGGGCTTGATCCATTTCGGCTTTCCGGTTTTGCCGGCATACTCGATTACGATGCCCATGCCCCTTATACGGTCGTCGTCCGCAACGTCGGCCATCACCCATACTCCCGGATGGTTCATCTCAACTACCGCCGAGATGCGTTCTGCGGGCCCCAGCCACAGGCCCGATACTTGCGTCGGCGTTGGAACGGGATTGCCATCCAATGCGACCACCTCAAAATTGTGTTTAGGCAGTGCGAGACTGCGGATCTCGGTCGCACTGCCGTTTACGATATGAAACAAGACACGCTCACCCGCGTTCACGCGAATTGGGTCGCCATGACCCAACATGTGGCCGTTGATCGAGAACAGGCTGTAACCGACTTCGAAGCCAGGTGGTGTAGCCTTGGCCAATGAGGCCCGCGTGGCTGGCTCGCCAATTTCTTCAAGCGCCTTGACCCGAGTAGCGGGTGCAAGAAAATCCATGGCCATATCGCCGCCGCGACTGAAGGCGGGCTGAAATTCCTTCAGCATCAAAAATACTTCGCGATCGTAACGGCCCGGTTCATGTTTCGGCTCGATGTAGACCGCGCCTACTTGTCCGCCATATTGTCCGCTGGACAGATCCGCACCGGGCGTGAGGTGCGTATGATAGAACCGCAGTCCCGCCGGCCCCGGCGTGAAGGCAATGCGGCGCATGCCATGCGCAGGAATGAAGGGCGTTCCTTCTTCAGAAGCACCGTCTACATCCACGGGTAGGTTTTGCCCGTGCCAGTGCAACTGCTCGGGCGTGTCGGTATCATTATGGATATCGACAACGACCTGCTGGCCTTCCTTGAAGCGCAAAAGGGGGCCCGGAAACTGTCCGTTATAGGTGGTGGTCGAAATGATGCGATCCGGCGCCAGTTCCACGAGCCCGTTACCGATCCGGATCGTGTGATCTGCTGCTCCTTGAGGCGATACCGGTGTGCCACCGGAAGACTGAGCCTCGACCCGTTTGGGGAGGGCTGCCGAAAGCGCTGTGAGCGCGCCAGTTTGCAGGAGCAGCCGCCGATCAATTGTCATGAGGAGGCTCCGTCGCGGCGGCCAATCGACCGTTACAAAATTACGCTATCGAAATACGATAGTCTTGTCACAATGCGCGATCATCCGGGATTCCAAGTGAACTCGCGCTGCGTACAGCGAGATATTGGGCGACTTTGGAACCACGCAATCAAGTGACAAGTCGCTCATGCAGCTGGAATCAGCGCTTACCTGCAGAGTGCAGCCGCCGGTCCGCTCAGACACGGAATTTTGGCAGCTTATGCCGAACGTTGGAAAATGCAGAATTGAAACCGCTGAATGGCGCCCCACGGCGTTGCGTGTTCATGCCGACGGGCATCGATCAACCGAAACCCTTTTCCCAGTTCCGCCGCAAGGCTCGCCGCGTCGTATCGGTTGACGGGTAGTCCGCTGCATCGTTCCGGACCGTCGATGGCGAAGGTACCGATGACAACGTGTCCGCCGGGTTTGATCGCTTGCTTCAGGCACGCGACGTAGGCCGCACGGTCACTGTCGTCCGTGAGGAAGTGGAAAGCTGCCCGATCGTGCCAGATGTCATAGGTTTGCGGTGGCTTCCATTGGGTCACATCGGCAGCCACCCATTGCACATTTGGTTCATCGCCGAGCCGGGTTTTCGCAGTGGCCAGCGCCGCCTCCGAAACGTCCAGCACCGTTACCTGATGGAGTCCGCGCGCGACCAGGCTATCAACAAGACGCGATGCGCCGCCTCCGATGTCCACGATGGTCGTTTCAGGCGTTGGCTGCGCCAGATCGATCAGTTCAAGCGATGGCGCAGGATTTTCCTGAAACCAGCTGACTTCATTTTCGCTTTTGGTGGTGTAGACGTTTTCCCAATGGGCTCTACGGCTCACATCCTTCATGAACAGCCCTTTCGCTCGCGTTGATGCAACGCAAGGCCTACATGGTCACGCCTCCCATACTTGACAATAAGCACATCTCATCGTTCGGCGCCCTGGCGCCGCTCGCGCATGGCCCGGGAAGACCGCGTGCCGCAACGCGCCTTCATGCGGGCGCGTCAGTCGGCTTGTCGCGTCGACGCTTGTGCGTCCTGGCCTCGATTGCGCCGCCCGTTCGCAATGCGAGCAGTGCATTGCGGACGATTTCAAGTGCGGGCTCGTTCGGCTTGTTGCGATGCTCGATGAGGGCGAGCATGCGCGAAAGTGGTGGCCGCAGCGGCCGCACGATGAAATCGGACAGGCGTATGGCGATCGAAGCCTCCGGCACGATGGCCATGCCGAGATTCGATGCCACAGCACTCTTCAACGCCTCGACTGTCCCGAGGGCGGTCGGCGCTCGCGGCGGCGACGCATGCCCGGATAGCCACCCCATGACGAGCGAATGAGCCGCGCTACTCGCTTGCTCCACCAGCAGATTCTGCCGCGCAACATAGCCGGGTGTGATCTCGTCTGGAACGTCTCGCGTGCCGAGAGGAAATATCGCCATCATCACCTCCGGGCATAGCGGCGTGATCTTGAGTTGCTTCTTCTTCTGGATCGGCAGATTCACCAGCCCGAGGTCGATCCTGTTCTGGATGATGTTTTCGACGCTGTTCGGCGTTGGCGCGTTGGTGACGACCAGGTCGATGCCGGGATGATCGAGACGCACTCTGCGCAGGATCGGCGGCAATCGATATATCATTGTTGTCAGCGTAGTGCCGACACTCACGCGGCCGGTCCAACCCTCGCGAAAACGACGCATTGCCGCATCGACGTGATTGCACTCGCGCAAAATGCGCTGAGCCGCCTCGATGAGTTCGCGGCCCGGTACGGTAGCATGCGCCTGCTTGCCCAGGCGCTCGATCAGCCGCACGCCGAAACGCCGCTCAAGTTCGCGGATTTGCAGGCTGATCGCCGGTTGCGTCAGGTTGAGCCGGCGCGCCGCCGCTGAGAAGCTCCCTTGCTCGACCACCTCGAGGAGGGTCCGCAGTTGGTCGAAATTGAGGCCGCGCAACCAAAGTTCTCCTTATCAAAAGGATTGAAACAACAAATTTGCCTTACCTCCGGTCACGTTGCAAGTTCATCAGGCTGACGCCTGAAGCGGTGCGGCCGAGGCCGCCGCCGCGGCCTGCGGCCGTATCAGCCGAAACAGCGATGATAGTGCCCCAAAAGCAGGGGACAAACTGCTCGCCATTCCCAGGAATCCACGCGTTGGATAGGTCACATGAGTGAAGACCATGAGCTGAGCTGCGTTGTCGGCCGCATCTACGATGCGGCGCTGGATCCCGCGCTTTGGACCGACGCACTCGCAAAGATCGCCGGGTTTGTCGGCGGTCGGGCGGGCGCCCTTGGCTGGAAAGACCTGGTGAACAAATTTGTCAACATCGACTGTCACGTCGGCCTCGACCTGATGTACATGCAGATGCATTCGGAAACGTACGAAGAATTCAATCCCCTAGCGACCATACCGCTGTTCGATGTCGGGCAGGTCGTCAGCCTTCCGGAACGCATGCCCTGTGACGATCATTGCAAGGGGCTCCTCAATCAGGACCGGACGCTGCCGCAGGACCGGGGCGATATTGCCGGCGCCGTGCTTGAAAGACCGAGGAAGAGTCGCGACTTTCTCAGCGTCGTCCGAAGCGAGGCGAACGACATGGTCGACGATGAAATGCGCCGGCGCATGACACTTGTCGCACCTCACGTGCGTCGGGCGGTCCGCATCGGCAAGGCAGTTGACCGGAAAGCCAACGACGCGGCGACCTTCGCCGACGTCCTCGACAGCCTGAGCGCCGGGTTGTTCCTGATCGATGCCAAGGGCCTTCTCGTCCATGCCAACACCGCCGGCCGAGGCATTCTCGGTGCTGACGATTTTCTGCGCTCGATCGGCGGCCGGCTGGTTTCCCGCGATACGAAGATCAATCGTACCTTGCAGGATATCTTCGCCAACAGCGGCGACCTCGAGATCGGCAGCAAAGCCATCGCCTTGCTGCTGACTGCGCAGGGGCGGGAATGCTACGTCGCTCACGTGCTGCCTCTGGCCGCGGCAGCACGCCGCCGCGCCGGCGCACCTGGCAAGGTCGCCGCCGCCGTGTTCGTTCGCAGAGCGACGCTGGAAATCCCGTCGTCCCCTGACGTCATCAGGCGGGCCTATCAATTGACGCCGACCGAGCTGCGCGTGCTGCTTGCCATCGTCAACATCGGCGGTATTCCCGAGGTCGCAACCGCCCTTGGCGTCGCCGGTACCACGATCAAGACGCATGTCGGCCGCTTGTTCGAAAAAACCGGCGCCGGCCGCCAGGCCGATCTCGTCAAGGTGGTCGCCGGATTTTCCACCCCGCTGGTGGCCTGACACACACGCACGTTATTTTGAAGATCGTGCCCGCGACGTTACCCGCACGAAATCATGGACAGCCTGATGGTGCCGCCAACGGGTCCGCGCGAAGCGCGGCCCGATGATAAACTCCACGGCGTCTCGAACCATGAGTAGACGCCGGTTTCTCATCCTTCGAGACGCGCGCAAGAGCGCGCTCCTTAAGGATGAGGCCCGCCTCGTCCGCACGTCTTTCGTCGCGCACGATTACGCGGCATAATATGCGTATGGAACTCACGCCGCGCCTGCGTCTGATGAACTGGCTGGTCAGCCAGGGTCTGACGGGCCTGCCCGAGAACGATCTGATCCGCGGCTTCTGCGAGCGTTGCTGCGCCGAGGGCCTCCACGTGTCGCGCGGGATGGTCTTCATCGATACGCTGCACCCGATTTTCGAGGGCCGCGGCTTTCGCTGGAACGACGCAGAGACCAACGAGAGCCCCGCGTTCGAATATGGTTCGACCAATGAGGGCGAAGCTGCGGACGCCTGGCGGAGTTCGATCTTCTATCACATGCTCGAAAACGGCCATAAGGAACTGTCGGTCGACCTTGCCAGCGGCGCGTCCAACAATTTTAAATTCACCGGCGATCTCGCCGAAAAAGGTCACAAGCATCTCGTAGCCTATGTGCACCAGTTCGGCGAGGCCGGCACCATGGGGCAGATGGACTGCTTCTATTCCTACTGGACAACCCGGCGCGACGAGGGCTTTGGCGCGGAGGGCCTGGCGGCGTTGCGCGACCTGGTGCCGGTGCTGGGACTTGCGATCAAATCCGCGGCGCAGGCCGATATCGCCCGAACGCTGGGCCGGGTCTATCTCGGGCGCGATGCTTCCGAGCAGGTTTTGCGTGGGCGCATTTCGCGCGGCGTGACCGAACGGATCAAGGCCGTGCTGTGGTTTTCCGACCTGCGCGGCTCGACCGCGATCAGCGAGAGCATTGGACCGGACGAGATCATCCCGTTTCTCAACGACTACGCGCAAGCTTGCATCGACGCGATTCACGACGCCGGTGGCGAAGTGCTGAAACTGATCGGCGACGGCGTGCTGGCCATGTTCACGCACGCCAACATGGCGGTGGCCAAGCACGCAGCGCTTCGCGCCGAACATCGCTTCCGGCACAACGTGAATTCGTTGAACGCCCGCCGCTCCGCCTACGGACGTCCGACGACGTCAGCCTATGTCGGCTTGCACATCGGCGAGGTGTTTTATGGCAATATCGGCAGTGAGGATAGGTTGGACTTCACCGTGGTGGGGCCGGCGGTCAACGAGGTCAGCCGCATCGCGTCGATGTGCAGCTCGGTGGATCGCGAACTCCTGACCTCGTCAGCCTTTCGGGCCGGGCTCGATGCCGCCGGCCGCGGTTATCTGGTCTCCACCGGCCGGTTTGCGCTGCGTGGCATCGGCCGCGCGCAGGAGCTTTACACGCTGGATCCCGACATCGCGTCAGATGAAGTCGTGGCGGGGAAGTACGAGCGCTATCTGGCGGTTTAGCCGGTCTTCGCCCGCATCGTGTAGAGCCCGAGCGCCAGCAATGATGCCACCGTCAGCACGATGCCGAGCGCGAACATCGCGTCATGCGAAACCGTTGCGGTGAGCCAGACCGCGACCGCCGCGCTCATCATTTGCCAGAAACCGACCAGCGCCGACGCCGCGCCGGCCTTCTCGCCGAACGGGGAGAGCGCCTGCGCGGTGCCCAGGGGATTGACAATGCCCATGCCCAGCAGGAACACGCACATCGCGGCGAGGAACGGCAGGAACGTGGGATTGAAGAGCGAAACCAGCAGCATCGCGACGCTGCCGGTTGCCGCCGCGAGCAGGCCGCCCTGGATCGAACGGTCCAACCCGAAACGCGGCGCGATCCTGGTTGCCAGCATGCCGGCGGCGAACACGATCATGACGGTGCCCGCAAAGAACAGCCCAAGCTGGATCGGCGTGAAGTGCAGCCCCTCGATCAATATCCGAGGCGCTGCCGAGAACATCGCGAACAGCCCGCCCATGATCAGGCTGACGGTCGCTGCCGGAACCAGGAAGCGGCGATCGGCGACGAGGCCGAAATAGTTTTTCGTAATCGCCAGTGGGTTGAGCGGGATCCGGGTCGAACGATGGGTTTCGCCGAGCACCGCGCCAAAGGCGATGGCGCCGACGGCGGCAAACACGCCGACAAAGACGAATTCGGAACGCCAGCCGAAATAATGATCGAGCGCGCCGCCGAGCAACGGCGAGAAGCCGGGGGCGGCCGCCATCGCGATCATGATCAGCGCCATCGCGCGGCCCAGCGCCGCGCCGCTGAAGAGATCGCGGGCGATCGCGCGCGACAGCACCGAGGTCGAGCACGCGCCGGCGGCCTGGATGACGCGGCCGATCAAAAGCCCCGGCAAGTCGGTGGCGAGGCCGCACCAGATGCTGCCGGCGCAAAACACCGCAAAGCCTGTCAGCACCGGCCAGCGCCGGCCGTAGCGATCCGAGATCGGTCCGACCGCCAATTGCCCGATTGCGAATACCGCGAGGAAAACCGTGATCGACGACGTCACCGCCGCGGTCGAGACATGGAGCGACGCCGCCATCTGCGGCAGCGACGGCAGCAGGATATTGGTGGCAAGGGTTCCGGTCGCCGCCAGTACCGCGAGCACCGCGATCTGCAGGAAGGTCGAAGAGACTTGCGGGAGCGGGGCGGTGTCGATCGTGGCAACGGCCTGGTCGGTCATGGCGGCTCCCGGTGAGATATGAGATGATGGATATCATATAAACCGGGCCGGGAAAGCTCCAATCGGGGACACGAGGAAATTGGGAGGCAGGGATGCAAAAAGGATGGGTAGCGGTCGCCTCGTCATTGCGAGCGTAGCGAAGCAATCCAGTCTTTCTTTGCGGCCATGGATTGCTTGTGCGCCAGGAAAGCTGGCGTTGTCCTGCCGGTGAGAG
>Ga0179587_10000386_pt1 | contig 18497 bp, 12 predicted proteins | sample CZODoug2_1_08_16_FD_185932 | JGI IMG/M metagenome (GOLD analysis project Ga0179587, IMG submission 185932) | Vadose zone soil fungal communities from Angelo Coast Range Reserve, California, USA - CZODoug2_1_08_16fungal | ecosystem: Environmental > Terrestrial > Soil > Vadose zone | place: USA...
CAAACACGCCGGCAACGATCCAGACTTGTTCGCCGATGACTATCGGAGAATAAATGAGCGGCATATCATTCTTGCGGTAATCATGGGATCCGGTGCACAGAAACGCGAACTGCGATACGACCGTCATTCGGTGGATCTCAACCGGCGCAAAGTTGTAAATGTTCGCACGCTCGCCGATGGCCACATGATCGTGCAGGTGCAGATTCCACGGCATCAGCACACGGACGCCCGGCAGAATTAGACAATTCGGACCGATGCGCGCACCCATGGCCCTCAATGCTCCGACACGCAACGAGCTACAGGCCTTCGGCAGCCAGCGCACGAGGGGTTCAATCAAGTACGTCCACGCGCCGCGCCGCAATTTCAATCGCAATGGCCAGTCGGTCCTGCTTCGGGAAAGATCAATCGACATGCGAATGCCGGAATCTCCGCGCCGGGCCATGCGTCGCAACGAATCACTCATTGTGCGTGCGTTAAGCCGCCTACATCCAAAGTCGTTGTTTCCTCAGACATAGTCATCAAGATAGACGATCGCGGGGGCGAAGAGAAGACTGCCCTCACGGTGCGATCGCCCTTGGGTACTTTGCCGACAATGGAACAATCTCGCACCGAGATAGTGCCGAGGCGGAATTACATCAGGTCCGCCGTATCAAGTTCCGTAATATATTTATTCTTGGGGAACCAATGAGTTAGGCGATCTATAGCGAGCCATCATCAAGGGCGAAAGACCTCTCCAGTACGCCACCATCCGGCCGATAACCGTGCATGGCGAACGATCGTATGTGGCCGGCGCGCGGCGCCGCAGTCCTGAATCGGCTTCGGATCCGCGGCTTGCTCGCGGTGCTGCTCACTGGCGTCTGCGCGCAGGCGTTCGCCCTCGATCCGTCGCTGCAGCCGAGCCAGTATGTTCTCGACAATTGGCAGATTCCCGAGGGACTACCGCAGACCTCCGTCCAAGCGATCGCGCGAACCCCGGACGGCTACCTGTGGGTCGGCACCCAGGAGGGACTGGCCCGCTTCGACGGGGTTCGGTTCACGGTGTTCGACACCGGCAACGAACCCGCCATCCCGGACAAGTACATCTCAGCCCTGTTCGTCGACCGGGCCGGACGGCTGTGGATCGGAACACGGTCCGGCGTCGCCGTACTCGAGAACGGGCACTTCACCGCGTTCAACAAAATCAGCGGACTTGCGCACGCCTACGTGCGCGCAATCGCCGAAGGCGGGTCGGGGCGTTTGTGGGTGGGAACGGAGAACGGCCTGTTCGAGGTCGGCGGCGCGGGCGCCCACTCGTTCGATACCTCGAGCGGGCTTCGAGATAGCCGCATCCGGACGTTGCACGAAGACCACGCCGGCGTGCTGTGGGTGGGCACCGGGGCGGGATTGCAGCGCTTTGACGGCAGCCACTTCGACGCCGTGCGATTGGGGACGGGAAGCGCGGACGTGCCGGTCACGGCGATCCACGAGGACACGGACGGCACACTGTGGATGGGAACCGGAACCGGAGCGCTGTATCGCGGTGCCGGCGATCACTTCGATGCGGTTGCTGAACCGGGGCACCTGGGCTCGATCGTCCGCGCGCTCACGCGCGATCGCGATGGCGGTTTGTGGATAGGTACCAACGCCGGCGGGCTGGTGCGGTGGCAGAACGGCAAGTTCAGCACGTTGGCCAGCAATCTGTTTGCCGCGAGCGATCTACATTCACTGCTGGAAGATAACGAGGGAAGTCTGTGGATCGGCAGCCACGGGGCCGGGTTACTGCGACTGCGTGATGCGAAATTCGCGTCGGCTGGCGCACCCGAGGGCATGCCGGGCAATCTGGCTTGGACCATCGCGGCGCGCAGCGGCGGCGGCCTCTGGGTGGGGTCTGACGGCGGACTCAGCATCTACAATGACGGCGTGTTTCAGCATGTTGCCGGACCGCACGGTCACGAAAACGTCGCGGTGCGTGCGGTGCTCGAGGACCGGCGAAATGTCCTGTGGGTCGGCACGGAGGGTGCCGGCGCCTATCGACTCGACCAGCGCGGCATGACCATGTTCGACCGGCGCAGTGGCTTGTCCGGGGATACGGTGACGGCACTCATCGAGGATCGGCAGAGCCGCATCTGGGTCGGCACCAACGAGGGTCTCGACGTCATCGAGCAGGACAAGATCACGTCGATGCGGTCCGTGCTCCACGCGTCCGGGCCGACCTCGGTCCACCTCCTATACGAAGATCGGGAAGGGAATCTTTGGGTGGCGACCGAGACGCAGGGTGTGTTCGTGATCGATGCCCACGGCACCCGCCATCTGGGCGTGGCCGACGGCCTGCCCGGCAATTGGGTCGTCGCCATTCACGAGGACGACCGCGGAGTCATCTGGTTGGGCACGACCGACGGCCTGGCGCTGTGGCGCGACGGCAAGCTCATCCCGCTGGCGCGCTTCGGCGGCCCGCTGCGGGAGACCATCATGCAACTGCTCGAGGACGATGCGCACCAGATCTGGCTCACGACCAACAAAGGTCTGGTGTCCGTATCACGCGATGAGCTGGACGCCTTGGCGGCCGGCGGGACCCGGATGCCGGAGTTTCACATTTACGGTCTCGCGGATGGTTTACGCACGGCCGAATTCAATAGCGGCAATACCGCCGCCGGCTTTCGTGCGCAGGATGGCCAGCTCTGGTTTCCCAATATTCGCGGCATCGTGCGGGTGGATCCCCGGCATATTCGAACCAATGCTTTGCCGCCGCACGTGCACATCGAACAGGTCGCGGTCGATGGAGTGCCGCTCGCGCTTAACGACGGAGCGCAGGTTGCTCCGGGTCCGCAGCAGTGGGAATTTCACTACACCGCGTTGAGCCTCCTGGCCCCGCAGCGCTCGCTCTTCAGGTATCGACTCGACGGTTTCGACAAGGGTTGGATCGATGCGGGGAACCGCAGGACTGCCTACTACACCCGGCTTCCGCCCGGGACTTACACCTTTCGGGTAATCGCCAGCAACAACGATGGGGTCTGGAGCAACACCAGCGCAAGCTTTCGCTTTACCCTCAAACCGCACTTCTTTCAGACAATCTGGTTCGCTCTCGCATGCATGGTCGCCATCGTTGCCCTTGCGGGCGCGTGGTACCGCCTGCGGGTGGGGCGCCTCAGGCGTCTGGCGGGCGCTCTTCGCGAGCAAGTGGCGTTGCGCACGCGGGATCTCGAGTTGGCCAATGCCGAACTGCTGCAGGCCAAGGATCGGGCCGAACTCGCGGCCCAGGTGAAGTCCCAGTTCCTTGCCAACATGAGTCACGAGATCCGCACGCCGATGAACGGTGTGATCGGCATGACAGAGCTGTTGCTCGACACCGATCTGGATCGGATGCAGCGTGATCATACGGAAACGATCCGCGACAGCGCCGCCGGTCTGCTCACCATCATCAACGACATCCTCGACTTCTCGAAGATCGAAGCCGGCAAGTTGGATCTGGAGCGGATCGATGTGGATTTACGCGGCACCGTGGACGAGGTCGCGCACTTGCTGGCGATTCAAGCCCATGAGAAGGGACTCGAACTCATCACCTGCATCGACCCGCTACTGCCCGACCGGCTGATCGGCGATCCGGGCCGCCTGCGTCAGGTGTTGCTCAACCTCGGCACCAACGCGATCAAGTTCACGCGTGAGGGTGAGGTGTCGATTGATCTGCGGCTCGTTCGCACCGATGCGACCGGCACGACCATCCGCTGCGAAGTGCGCGACACCGGCATCGGAATCCCGGCCGAGCGCCTCGAATCATTGTTCCAGCCGTTCTCGCAGATCGACACCTCGACGACGCGGCACTATGGGGGCACCGGTCTCGGATTGTCGATCGTGCGTCGCCTCGTCGCGCTGATGGACGGCGAAACCGGCGTCGAAAGCGCCGTGCAGGTCGGCTCGTCGTTCTGGTTCACGGTCCGGCTTAGCAATTCGGCCGGCAAATCCGAGATCCGTGATTACGACGCGGAAGCGCTCAAGAACCGGCGCGTATTGATAGTCGACGACAACGCCACGAACCGTAAAGTGCTGAGCCTGCAACTGACTCAGCTTGGAATGAGCCCAACTTGCGTCGACGGCGCCGAAGCCGCTCTGCTGGCTCTGAACGCCGACGTCAACGCGTGCCCGCCTTTCGATCTGGCCGTGCTCGACTATATGATGCCGGGCTGCGACGGGTTTGAGCTTGGCCGCCGGATCGCGAGCGACGAGCGGTTCAAGACGACGCGGCTGGTGCTGCTCACCTCCGCTTGGGGCATCCGCGGCGCCCAGGACTTTGCTGAATTGGGGTTTGCAGCCTATTTGCAGAAGCCCGTCTCTCAGCGTGATTTGTGCGAGTGCCTGGCCCGCGTCATGGCGGTGGACGCGGCGCAGTGGCACGAGCGCACGCAACCGATGGTGATCGGCGAGCGAACCCAGGATACGTTCAACCGGCGTCGCATCCTGTTGGCCGAGGACAATACCGTGAACCAGAAAGTGGCGCGCGGCACGCTGGAGAGGATGGGCTACAAAGTTGACATTGTGAGCAACGGCGCCGATGCGGTTGCTGCGTGGGAGACCGGGCGATATCAGGTGATCCTGATGGATTGCCAGATGCCGGTGATGGACGGGTATCAGGCGACACGGGAGATCCGCTTGCGCGAGCGCGGCGCCAAACGCATCCCCATCATCGCGCTGACGGCCGACGCAATGAAGGGCGCCGAACGAAAATGCCGGGACGCCGGAATGGATGATTACCTGACGAAGCCGCTCGATCGCGCGTTGCTGGGCGAAACGGTCGACCGGCATCTCCCCGTCCGCCGCTTGACTGCGCCGTCCTTCGAGTCCGATTCTCCCGCCGATGATTCTCCGGTCGACTGGGACCAACTCATGACCACGATGGACGGCGACCAAGGGAGCGCACAGGAGTTGGTGCGGCTGTTCATCGATTCCGGCGACGCGACGTTGCGCGATATCAGTGCGGCGCTGGGCCGCGGCGATCTGGCTGCGGTCGGCTACGCGGCGCATTCGTTCAAGGGATCGAGCGCGAGCATTCGCGCCCGATCCGCGAGCGCGGCAGCCGCCCAACTCGAGGAGGCGGCGCGCGCCGGGGCCACCGATCGGATGCCGCAGCTGGAGGAGCGGTTGCAGCGGGAAGCACACCGGGCGATGGAATACCTGCGTGCGCGCGCGACTTGAGTATTGGTCATGCGCTCGCATGGTGTATACTAATCGGCTGGTTTAGAGTGTTTCGGCTAAGTGGCAGAGTGGTCATGCAGCGGCCTGCAAAGCCGTGTACGCCGGTTCGATTCCGACCTTAGCCTCCAACCACTGCTTCGCGATTCGACGCGCATCGATGCGGACCGACGCGTTGATGACGATCGGCGGCCGCCGCGCTATTCTTGCGCGCATGAAATGAGATGGGAGCGCTCGATGTCCGACGATTCCTCGAACCTGGCCGCTCTGCGTGCTGCGAATTCGCCGAATTCGTTCGATTTGCGCCGCGTGGGGGCGCACCCTGACTACTGGTATCCGGTGGCCTGGTCAGAGGAATTGAAGGCGGGCAGGGCGCTCGGCCGCCGCTTCGCCGGCGACCCCATCGTGGTCTACCGCGGCAAGAGCGGGCAGGTATTCGCATTGGAGGACCGCTGCGCCCACCGTCAGGTGCCGCTGCATTTGGGGGTGGTAATCGGCGATGACCTCAAATGCCACTATCACGGCTGGACTTATAACTGCAGCGGCAAGTGCATCGGAGTGCCCTATTTCGGCACGGAACGGCTGCCCAACGGGGTGAAGAGTTATCCGGCACGCGAGGTGGACGGTCTGATCTTCGTGTTTCCCGGCGATGCGGCGCTTGCGGAGAGCCGTTTGCCCGCGGCCTTGGGTTCGTCGCAGCGGGCGGACTACAAGACCCGGCGCCTCAATCGCGAGGTGGCCTGCCATTACACATTCATGCACGAGAACCTCTTCGACATGAACCATCAGTTCATGCACCGCAAGCAGATGGGTTCGATCAGGGCCCGCTGTCTTGGAAGAAGCCATGGCGAGAACTGGGCACAGGTCGAATACAGTTTTGCGCGCTCCGAGGGAAAGCAGTCGGTGGGCGAACACGTGATCGTGGACTTGATGCGCAAACGCGGCGAACCAAAGAAGGATTTCTCCGACCACATGCGCATTCGGACCGACTATCCGACACAGAGCCTTAGGGTGTGGGTGGGTCGCGACATCAAAACCACCGATGAACCGGTGCTCGACGTGTGGCTGGGATATACCCCGCTGGACGCCGCTCAGCGGACCAACCGAACGTACGGGTACCTATCGGTCAAGAAACCGAAGATGCCCGGAATCATTCATGCGGTATGGCCGCTGGTGACGTGGTTCACCGAGAATATCTTCCGCGAGGACAAGGAGATCGTTGAATACGAACAGCGTGCCTACGATGCCCAAGGCACCGACTTGAACAATGAAGTATTTCCCCCGCTGCGCGACCTTCGCGGCGTGCTGGCGCGTTGCGGACGACCCATGACCTAGGAACGGAAGGGGATTCTACGGCCGCCGAACGTGAGTTCCTGCCTCTCGGGGGCTTTGGTAACATGCGAAGTTTGAGCACGGGGCATTATGTCAGACAGGAATGATCCCGGTTTCCCGGTTCAACGCCCATGGGACGCAAGGCTCGCCCGTTGGTTGGTTGCGCCTTTGCGTGATAGCCGGGTCGTGCCGAATCACTTGACGACGGTTCGTTTGATGGTCGGACTCGCGGCGGCGGCCGCCTTTATTCCCGGAAGATACGGCTGGTCGAACGTGGCGGCGCTCCTGATGGTGCTGTCGAACTTTCTGGATCATACGGACGGGGAGCTGGCACGTATCAGCGGCAAGGGCAGCCGTTTTGGACATCTCTATGATTTGGGCAGCGACGCGGTGGTCACGATCGCGGTGTTCGTCGCGATCGGCGTGGGAATCGAGGACCGTCCCGGGAAGATTCTGGATTTTTCTACTCTCGATGGCGCGGTCGCCGGCGGCGCGGTCGCATTGATCTTCTATTTGCGGATGCGTATCGAGGAGATGGCCGGGAAATCCGCAACCCGCCAGGGCTCGCTGGCCGGCTTCGAGACGGAAGATGCCCTGTACCTCTTGCCTCTCATCACCCTGTTCCACGGCCTCGAGGCGATGCTGGTGGCGGCGTCGATCATTGCTCCTCTTTATGCCGTGTGGACCGTGGTCGAATACCGCCGGGCGGTGCGTCGGTTGCGACCGCTGGGCTCCCGTGAGGTGGCGCAATAAATATCAATGCGTCCAATGCAATTGCCGATCGCTTGCTTGGATTCGATGCAACCCCGCTGCGGCGCAAATTCGTCGAACAAGGGGATTTCCTCTATCTCGAGAATTTTCTCCCGCCCGAGGTCACGGCGGAACTCGTGGCGGCAGTTTCGGCCGTCGGCGGCGCGGTAAACCGCAACTATCTTCCCGGCCACAAGCAAGGCGGAAGCGTCAGCCGGCACACGATCGATGAACTCGCGCCCTTCGTTGCGGAGCTCTATCGGTCTGCGGCGCTGATCGCATGGTTGGAAGAGGTCTCGGGCGAGCGCTTGCTTCCGTCGCCGGCGGAGGATCCGCACGCTTATGCGCTCTATTTCTACACGCGCGCCGGAGATCACATCGGCTGGCACTACGACACGTCTTATTATCGGGGTCGTCGCTTCACCCTGTTGCTGGGCGTGATCGACGATTCGTCATGCCGCTTGGACTACGAATTGCATACCCGCGACCCCGGGGTTGCGACTGTCGCCGGGTCCCTGCGGTATCCCGCCGGCGGGCTGGTCTTCTTCGACGGAGACAAATTGCGTCACCGCATATCGCCGATTGCGCACGGCGAAACGCGGGTCTCGCTGACCTTCGAGTACGTGACCGATCCGAGCATGCGTTCGTGGTGGCGCCTGATTTCCAACATGAAGGATGCGGTTGCCTACTTCGGTTTGCGCCAGGTCTTCCGCAAGGCTATCGGAGCCCGGTCGGAGCGTCCATGACGCGCGCGGCGTCCCTGCTGCTCCTCGGAGGGGTGGCACTATTCCTCGCTGTGCTGGTTTCCCAGGGGGTGCCCGCGATCGTATCGGCGCTGTCGCTGGCCGGCTGGGGCTTGTTGCTGGTCGCGCTGTTTCACGTCGTGCCGCTGGTGCTGGACGCGGCGGCAATTCGAGTGCTCTTCAAGCGCGGCGGCCCGCGCGGTTCGATGCGCCATGCGCTGCTCGCAAGATGGGTGGGCGAATCCGCCAACAGCTTGATGCCCGCGGGGCAAATCGGCGGTCCCTTGTTGATGGCGCGTCATCTGACGCAGCAGGGCTCCAGCGTACACGACGCGGCCGCCGCCATCATCGTCAGCACCACCTTGCAGACCGTCGCGCAGATCCTCTTTGCTCTCATGGGCGCGACACTGTTGGGCGCGCAGGCCGGCCATCTGTCGGAGCACGCTCTGGGAACCACATCGTTGATCGCCAGCGGTGTACTTGCCGTTCAGGTGGCCGGCTTTTATCTCCTCCAGAGGCGGGGGCTGTTCAGCAAGATCATGCGCGCCGGCGTGCGCTTTGCAGGGAAACGGGATTGGTCTCGCTGGGTGAGCCATGCGCGATCCATCGACCTCGCGGTCGAAGCCACGTATGCGCGTTCCGGACCCGTGGCCGCCAGCTTCTTGCTGAGCCTGATGGGGTGGTTGGTCGGAACCGGGGAAGTATTTCTGGTTCTCGATCTGCTCAACAACCCGGTGAGCTGGGTCAATGCGCTATTGCTCGAAAGTTTGGGCCAGGCGATTCGCGGAGCGGCATTTGCCGTACCCGGAGCCTTGGGAGTTCAGGAGGGCGGGTATTTGCTGCTCGCTCCGCTGGTGGGTCTGCCGCCGGACATGGCGCTGGCGTTGTCGTTGGCGAAGCGCGCTCGAGAAATCATTCTCGGCCTTCCCGGCCTGCTCTATCTGCGCCGGTCGAAATCGCAGGCGTAGGCGCGGCGGCACGATCCCCGGCCCATGACGTGAGCTACAATTAATTCAGGAGCGAAGCTGATGAAATCGACCGACGGCACCCTCTCATCCACCCGCGATCAAGCCCATGAGCGTGCGGCCGCGCCGTCGCGGGCCGCGAAGCTGCGCGCGATGCTGCACAGCCCGGAGCTCGAATTTCTGATGGAAGCACACAATGGCTTGTCGGCGCGCATCGTAAAAGAGGCCGGCTACAAGGGTATTTGGGCTTCCGGCCTGTCGATTTCGGCGCAATTCGGGGTGCGCGACAACAATGAGGCGAGCTGGACCCAGGTGGTGGACATGTTGGAATTCATGGCCGATGCCGGCGACCTGCCCATTCTACTGGACGGCGACACCGGTTACGGCAACTTCAACAACATGCGTCGTTTGGTCCGTAAGCTCGAGCAGCGCGGCATTGCCGGAGTGTGCATCGAGGACAAGCAATTCCCGAAGACGAACAGCTTCTTGAATGGCGAGCGCCAGCCGCTGGCGAACATCGAAGAGTTCGTCGGCAAGATCGCGGCCGGAAAGGATACACAGACGGATCCAAATTTTTGCGTGGTCGCGCGCGTGGAAGCGCTGATCGCCGGGTGGGGTATGGACGAGGCGCTGCGCCGTGCCGAGGCGTATCGGCTCGCGGGTGCGGATGCCATCCTCATCCATAGCAAATCATCCAAGCCCGACGAAATCCTGACCTTCACGCGCGAATGGGCCCGCCGCTCGCCGGTCGTGATCGTACCGACGCGCTACTACAGCACGCCGACGGAGGTGTTCCGCAAGGCCGGGATCAGCACCGTGATATGGGCGAATCACCTGGTGCGTGCGGCCGCGTCCGCCATGCAGTCCGTGGCCAACGAGATCCACGCCACAGAGACATTGGTCAACGTTGAAGACCGCATCGTGTCCGTCAACGAGATATTCCGCCTCCAGGATGCCGATGAATATTCCGCCGCCGAACGCGTCTATCTCTCGGCCTCCGGCATGTCGCGCGGAGCGGTGATTTTGGCGGCCACTCGCGGCAGCGGACTCGAAGCAATCACCACCGATCGTCCGAAAGTCATGCTGCCCGTCGCCGGCAAGCCGTTGCTGCGCTGGCTCATCGACAGCTTCAAGAAGGAGAGCATCAACGACATTACGGTGGTCGGCGGTTACCGCGCCGAGGCGATCGATACCGCGGGTATCAAACTCGTCATCAACGAACGCTACGCCGAGACCGGTGAACTGGCATCGCTGTCCTGCGCCGCCGCGGACCTCGAATCCGATACCGTGATCTCCTACGGCGATCTTTTGTTCCGCAGCTACGTTCTCCGCGATCTGACCGAAGCGTGCGCGGATTTCACGGTGGTCGTCGATTCGTCGCCGACCGGGATCAACAACCAAACCGTGCGAGATTTCGCCTACTGCTCGCGCGGCGACGACCGCGGCCTATTCGGCACCCCGGTATTGTTGAAACACATGGACGGCGAAGCGCAGTCCACGTTCCAAAACCCTGCCGCCTCGCCCGTGGCGGCGCATGGGCGTTGGATCGGCATGCTCAAGGTAAGCCGCCGTGGACTCGCGCAGTTCAACACCGTGCTCCGCGCGCTGCGTCTGCGGGCTGAATTCGACGCACTCGATATACCGGCCTTGTTGAACGCCCTGATTGCCGATGGCGCGGCGATCGAGGTGCTGTACGTTCATGGCCATTGGCGTGGCGTCAATGATCTCGAGGATTTCCGCCGGGCGGGCGATTTTGCTCATGCGCAGTCGCCGTCCGGCAGCGCCCAAGGGGCGGGTCTTGGCGGGGCAAATCATGGTTTCGACGGCGCGGACCATGATTGATGCACGGACCTTTGTCGAGGCGGCGCGCGCGCGCGGGTTCGGTTGGTATGCCGGCGTTCCGTGCTCCTACCTCACGCCTTTCATCAATTACGTGCTCGAGGATTCGTCGCTGCGGTATGTGTCGATGGCCAACGAGGGCGACGCGGTGGCGTTCATCGCGGGCGTGGCACTCGGGGGCACCGCCCAAGGCTCCCATGGCCGCGGGATCGCAATGATGCAGAACTCCGGCCTGGGCAATGCGGTGAGCCCGTTGACCTCGCTGACGTGGACGTTTCGTCTGCCGCAATTGTTGATCGTCACTTGGCGGGGTCAACCGGGAGTCGCGGATGAACCGCAACACGCGTTGATGGGACCCATAACCCCGGCCCTTCTCGAGACCATGGAGATACCGTGGGAACTCTTTCCGACCGAAAACGAAGCGGTGGGTCCCGCGCTGGATCGAGCCACCGCATACATGGACGAGGCCGGCAGGCCCTACGCATTGCTGATGCAGAAGGGGAGTGTCGCCGCACATGCCCTCGGCGCGGCCGCGGCCCACGTCGGGCACCGGACGCCCGGGTCCCCGGCCGTGGGGTCTCACTGCATATCGAACGCGCCGCGCCCGTCGAGGGCCGACGCCCTGCGGGAAGTGGTCGCGCGGACACCTCGTGATTCGACTGCCGTGCTGGCGTCGACGGGATTTTGCGGCCGCGAATTGTACGCCATCGACGACCGGCCCAACCAACTCTACATGGTGGGGTCCATGGGCTGCGTGCTTCCGCTTGCGCTGGGGCTCGCGCTGTCGCGCCCCGACCTGCGCGTCGTTGCGCTGGACGGCGATGGAGCGGCGTTGATGCGCATGGGAGCGTTCGCGACCGTGGGCGCGTATGGACCACCCAACTTGCAGCACCTGCTGCTCGATAACGGCGTGCACGATTCGACGGGCGGTCAGGCAACCGTTTCGCCGGCGGTTTCATTTGGTGCTGTCGCTTCCGCCTGCGGCTACGCCTCCGCGCTGGAAACGCATAGCGTCGAGGAGATCGCCGCGTGGCTCGACGCTCCGCGGCTCTCGGGTGCGCGCTTTGCGAGGCTGCACATCAGCGCGGGTACGCCGGCCGATCTTCCGCGTCCATCGGCCGGCCCAATCGATATCAAGACGCGCCTCATGCGTCACTTTCGTCCATCCGGGGGAGTCCATTGATGCTGCTGCTGAATCCCGGACCGGTGACGTTGACGGAGCGTGTTCGCCGCAGCTTGTTGCAGCCCGACCTGTGCCATCGCGAAAGCGAGTTCTTTGACCTGCAGGACGAAGCGCGCGCCCGGCTGTTGGCGACGCATGATTTGGATCCCAGGGAATGGACAGCGGTGTTGATGACGGCCTCCGGGACTGCGGCGGTGGAAAGCATGGTCGCGGCGTTGGTCCCGCAAGCCGGCCGGGTACTCGTGATCGAGAACGGGGTCTACGGCGAACGGATCGCACAGATGTGCGCGCGATACTCGATCCCGCACGACCGATTGGTGGGTTCCTGGCTGGCGGCGCCGGACCTTACGGGCATCGCGGCGCGGCTGGATGGGGCGCCGCCTGCTGCCCGCTTCACTCACGTCGCCGTGGTGCATCATGAGACCACGACCGGAAGGCTCAACGACCTCGAATCGCTGGCGCAGGTTTGCCGGGCGTCCGGAGTGCGCATGTTGGTGGACGGCGTCAGCAGTTTCGGTGCGGAGCACATCGATTTCGGAGCGCCCGCACTGTCGGCGGTGGCGGCCACGGCCAACAAATGCCTGCACGGCGCTCCCGGCGTCTCGTTCGTCGTCGTGCGGCGCGATGCTCTGGCGGCGGCCGCCTGTCGAACCTATTATCTGGATCTTGGCCGCCTCGCGCAGTTGCAGGACCAACGGAATACGCCGTTCACCCCTGCGGTGCATGTTTATTACGCGCTCGTCGAGGCGCTGCGCGAGCATGCCGAGCAGGGCGGCCGCCTTGCGCGTTACGATCGATATGCCGCATTTTCCGAACGCGTACGCGCAGGCTTGGCCGGCCTCGGCATCGAGGCTGTGCTTCCGCCTCGTGAATCCTCGGTGGTGCTGCGGGCGTTTCGGCTGCCCGATGGTGTCGGCTACGCGAGCGTGCACGATTCACTCAAGGCGCAAGGATTCGTGATCTATGCCGGGCAGGGGGCATTGTCCGACACGGTATTTCGCATTTCCACCATGGGAAATCTGGCATCCGCCGACGTAGACCGGCTGGTACAGTGCTTCTCCGAAGCGATTCCCTCAGGTACGTAGTGCGGCGACGATATGACAGATTGATTGCGCGCGCGCTGCACCGGCTTTGCTGCAGCGGCGCCGTGTGCGTGGCTCTGGTGCTGGGAGGCGCCGATTGCGTGGCGGACGAGCATCCGGCCCCCGACGCCGGCGGCGCGGCTCCGCAGTTGCCGCCTCCAGGATTGTCCGGGTGGTTCAACCCCGCGACGGCGCCCTTCATTCCCGTGCCGTTGATCGGGACGGATCCCAACAGCGGGACGACGTTGGGCCTGCTGCCGGTTTGGATAAAGACCGACGAACAGCACGAGATCAGCCGGATCATCGCTCCGGACATTCTGCACAATCCGTACTTCGGTTACGGTGTCGATGGGCGGATCTACGAATATTCATCCCAAGACGAGCAGTCGTCGCTCGATGCGGGGATCAAGCAGCGGGTCGAGAGAACCTTCGATGCCGAATACCAGCTCGGACGCTTGCGCGACCAGCGTTGGTCCTTCAATGGCAGCTTGATCTACGATCGGAGCGGTGTCCCGCGTTTCTATGGAATCGGCAATGAATCGCCGAAACGCGATGAAACCAACTACACCGACAGCCAGATACTGGCGCAGGTGCAGATCGGCCTCAATTTCAACCACATCTGGCAGTTGCTCTACACCGCCCGCATGCGCTCCGTCGACGTCACCGCCGGCACCCTGGCCGGTATCCCGACGCTCGAGAGCCGGTTCGGCCGCATCCTGGGCGACGGCAGGACCAACGTGCTGCTCAACCGGTTTTCCATCATCTACGACACCCGGGATGACCTGACGATACCGAGCCGCGGCATGGAATGGATCGCGTACGCCGGCGGCGCCGCGCGCAGCGGAATATTGAATGATTCCCTGTACAGCGAAGCGGGAGTGGACGGACGCAATTTCTGGCCGGTTGCGGCAAAGACGGTGTTGGCGGCGCACGTGGCGCTGCGCTATCTACCGAGCGCCAATCAGGTGCCGTTTTGGGCGCTCTCCAGTCTTGGCGGCGGCGAGAGTCAAACCGGCGGCGATCAGGCTCTGCGCGGCTACGGGCAGGGGCGGTTCTCCGATCGCAATTCCTTCGCCGCCGGCGCCGAGTTGCGCCGCACGGTGTTTTCCTTCGATGCCGTTTCGACGCGTGTCGATATCGAGATGGCGCCCTTCGTCGATCTCGGGCGCGTGTTCTCGCGGACCAGCACCCTACCGTTCGAACAGCTCCATCATGTGGTCGGTGTCGGATTCCGCGGCATTGCCCGGCCCTTCGTCGTCGGCAAGGTGGACGTCGGCTACGGGAACGAGGGAGTCGCCATTTTCACCGGTCTTAACTATCCGTTCTAGAGAGAGTCGCATGCTGAATCTTTCCGACTATCCCATCACGAAGAAATGGCCGGCCCAACACCCGGACAAAATTCAGCTGTACTCCCTTCCGACGCCGAACGGCGTCAAGATTTCCATCATGCTCGAGGAGACAGAGCTGCCGTACGAGCCCCACCTCGTGAGCTTCGAAAAAAACGAGCAACTGTCGCCCGAATTCGTCTCGCTCAATCCAAACAACAAAATTCCCGCCATCATCGATCCGCACGGGCCGGACGGCAGACCGATCGCGTTGTTCGAATCGGGGGCAATTCTGATCTATCTGGCCGACAAGGCACGCTCGCTGATTCCCCCGGATGCGGCCGGCCGCTACGAAACCATCCAATGGTTGATGTTTCAGATGAGCGGAGTGGGTCCCATGTTCGGTCAGGTCGGGTTCTTCAATAAATTCGCCGGCAAGGACTACGAGGACAAGCGCCCGCGCGACCGTTACGTGGCGGAAGCGAGACGTTTGCTGGGCGTTCTCGATCGGCGGTTGGCGACGCGCACATGGATCATGGGCGATGCCTATACGATCGCGGATATCGCGACCTTTCCGTGGATCAATGTGCTGAATACGTTTTATGAAGCCGGCGATCTTACGGGCCTGACTCACTACGGGCACGTGATGCGCGGTCTCGACGCCTTCCTTGCGCGCCCGGCCGTGGTCCGCGGCCTCGATATTCCGAAACGGTCGAAAACCGATTGACACGCGCCTGCGCTGGTTGTTGGTGCATAATCCCGAGCATGCGCACTCCCAGATTGCGGGCGACGGGTACGATGACCGTCAGGCGCGGCACGCGCGCTGCCCCGCCGCAGACCGCCCGGGTCACCGTGCTGTTCGCGGACCTCCGGGGATACACCGCGCTCGCCGAACGGCTGGCGCCCGCGCAAATCGTGCCGCTGCTCGAAGAATTCTTCCGGGTGCTGGCGAAGGCGGCGACCTCGCACGGCGGCACGGTCTTTCACATGGCGGGCGACGGTATGATGGCCGGCTTCGGCGGACAGGATCTCGCGGACGATGGAGCCCGTCAGGCGCTGGTCGCCGGCCATTCGATGCTGCAGCAATTCGGGACGATCGCGGCGCGCTGGCGGCGGGACCTGTCCATCGATACCGGGATCGGTGTCGGTTTGCACCTGGGCGAAGTCGCCATGGGCTTGCTCGGACCGCCAGGGCACAAATCGACGACCTTGGTGGGGGATACGGTCAACGTTGCGGCCCGCCTTTGCAGCCGCGCCCGCGCCGGCGAGGTCTTGTTGTCGTGCACGGTCGCGGCGGCATTGGAAATCGACGAGGGTGAAGGCGAACTCTATATCGGCCCCATTCCCGTACTGCACCTGCCCAAGTACGCCCTGCGCGGGCGCAGTGCGCCGCTGGACATCTGGTGCGTGCCGGCGACGGAACGGCTTGCCTGTTGAGGTCCCAGGGGTCGCCGGCAAGGATTGAGTCTGGTGCCCCGAGCCGGGGTCGAACCGGCATGACCTTGCGGCCAACGGATTTTCGTACCCACCACGGCTTTCGCCGCCGCTAACATAAGCGTTTGGAGTCTGGAATGCGCCACGACCGTGAGAGTTCTTGCGAAATCTTTTAGGTCCCCACCGTCCACTCTCTACACCTGCCAGCCGCGTTGCGGGCTGGATTGGCTCGGCGTTGCCTCGGGCCTCAAGGCCCAGGGGGTTCGCCGAATTTGGCGGGATTCAACGGGCCGTTTCCATGCCCGCCGCTCAATTTTTCAAGTCCGTTGCGTCTACCAATTTCGCCATCGGGGCGTTTCCGTAGTGTAGCCGTCCCGATGGAACGCAGTCGAACTCATTCGACTTAATTGTTATCCGCCATGATGTGGCCGTCCTTTAACGGGATGGTCTTGCCGGGATCGTGATCCATGTGCACGTGATGGTGCTTGCCATCGAGAAGATAGGTTACATCATAGCCGTTCGGAACTTCGCTCGTGTCATACGCCGTCATGCAGCGCTGTTCGGTAGTGGTGTAGGTGTCTCCCGCTTGAACCTTTTGCTCTATCTTGTTCCCGGCATATCCGCCGGCGGCCGCCCCGGCCCCGTTTGCCAGGACTTTCCCGCTGCCGCCGCCCACCTCGTGGCCGAGCAACCCACCGACAACCGCGCCGATGCCGGTGCCTGCCAGCCGGTTGGTGTCCTTGGCCGGCTTGGTGCGCGTCACCTGTTCGTCATGACATTCTTGGCGCGGAGTCTTGATGGTCTTGACCAGCGCCCTGGCGCTGAGGACTTCGGCCCCGCTGGGCTTCTCCAGTACTCGGTAGCCGGCAATGGCACCTCCTGCCGTGACCGCAATCGCTCCCAACACGGATCCAATCAGCAATGATTTGTTCATGAACTTCCTCCACAAGAAACTTAAGTTTCCCCACCCGCGCATCTTAGGGATGGACGCACAAAATTCTGCGGCACGCGTCTCGTTGCGGTCAACGTCCAGAAATGTCGTTAACCGGCGACAGGCACTTGTGAATAAAGAGTCCCCGTGCTTCGCGCAGCCGCGAAGCACGGGGCAAGGGGGCTAGTTGTTGAGCGCACCCTGGCTAACCCAGGCCTTGACCTGATCGATGGTCGCCTGATCGAGACAGGGCTGCGTCGTGGGGCAGCCGAATGGCATGCGCACGCCGGTGATGCCCGCGGCACCTTCGATCTTCTGAATCAGATAGCTGTTCGTCGGGTCGTTCGGCTTGATGCGCAGCAAGCCGGGTTGCTCCATGCTCGCGACACCGACGATGTTGGCGAACGTGTGGCCCGCGGTGAGGTTCTGAACTCCCGGTAGAGTCGTGCCGATTCCCGTGTGGCAGACCGAGCAGATGGGCGTGAAGATCTGCGTCTGCAATTGCGTGAGCGTCACGGGCGGCGGCGCCGTGACATTCGCGACCGTCACCGTGGTCGCGGCCGAAGACCCGACATTGCCGTCGGCGTCGGTGGCGGTGGCTTTGACGCTCACCGTTCCGTCGGCCACGGTGGTCGTGTCCCAGGCGACGGTGTACGGCGCAGCAGCCACGACGCCCAAGGAAGTAGCGCCCGCAAAGAACTCGACTTTTGCGACGCTGAGCGAGTCTTTCACGGTGGCGCTCAAGCTCACGGTGCCTTTGAGGGAGCCGCTCGGCGTCGTCAAGGTGACGACCGGCGGGGCGTTGAGAACGGGCGGCGTGGATCCGACGTCGATCCGGCCGTAAAGGCCGTTCGCTTCGTTGTTGGTGCTCGCGGCGATGAACAAGGTATTGTGCGGCTGATTGTTCGCGTCGTTGCCGAACGCCATTCCCCAAAGCCCCGGGGCCGCGATCGCTTTCGCGGTCGAGTCGTTCACCGTGCCCACCAACGTTCCGGCCGCGGGATCGTAGCCATTGATCTTACCGTCGCCGAAATTGCCCACCAGCAACGTATTGCTCAACGTGCCGAAATTCGCGGGCGCGAGCGCCACCCCCCACGGTGCGTTGAGGGCGCCGGCGGCAACCAATTGTTTGATGAACTTGCCGTTGGTGTCGTAGATATCGACGTATCCTAAGCCGGCGCCGTTGGTATTGTCGTGATTGTCGGGCGCCAACTGCTTTGCGTAGGTCACGTAGATCTGCGTGGCGCCGGCTGCGCCGTTGGCGATGGCCTGGATTCCGAACGGAGCATAGCCTGCCGGAATGCCGGGGTCGGCGAAGGTAAACGCGGTCGCGGAAGTCGTCTGCTTGACGAAAGCTGAATTGAATACGTCGACCTTGCCGTTGTGAAAATCAGAGGCGTAAAGAAAGGACTTTCCGGCGTTCTGCGCGACCGCCAATCCCTTGTAAACCGCGCCTCCCGCATCCGTGTACATGGTGATGGCGTGCGTGTGATCGACAGTAGGATTCCATCCCGCGATCATGCCGCCCTCGCCGTCGAACAGGAACTTCGCGACGCCCGACATGCCGGCGCTCGTGACGGTGAAGTCCGTCGCACTGGTGTTGAAAACGATGCCGGTCGGATCGAAGGTCGTTCCGGCGGCGCTGGCCGCGAAACTCACCACGAGAGGAGCCGCGTGCGGCTGCGGTTTGCCGTTGCCGTCATAGAGGGTCGAGGTCTCTGTGTGATTGTTCGCAATCCACGCGGGGGCA
>Ga0179587_10000388_pt1 | contig 18455 bp, 10 predicted proteins | sample CZODoug2_1_08_16_FD_185932 | JGI IMG/M metagenome (GOLD analysis project Ga0179587, IMG submission 185932) | Vadose zone soil fungal communities from Angelo Coast Range Reserve, California, USA - CZODoug2_1_08_16fungal | ecosystem: Environmental > Terrestrial > Soil > Vadose zone | place: USA...
CGGCGCCCCGGGAAAGAGCGGTTGCCGTAGAGGCGCGGACGGAGAATATCAGCGGTAGAACGGCGAGCGGAGCCTCGGCTTTTACAACTTCTAGGCATCGAGAAGCACTAATTTCCAGCCAGGGATGGAGCCAGCGTTGAGTCCCGCGCGTTGAGCGATCTGATCGAAACAGGTGCGGTCGCAGGTATTCAGTTGTTGCAGAATGTCGCGTGTGCGCTCGACGGTGGTGTCATGAGGGCGGACGTCGAAATCTTCGTTGGTATAGACCTTGCGGGGCTTGGCGGGAGGCTTACGCTGTCTTTGTTACCGATCCGCTCTACTCCCTATTGGATTGTGACGGTAACATTGGCACTATGGAAAAGCGTGCTCGTTTGACCGTTGACTTGCATAACGGTGCCGCCCGTAACCGATTCACCCACTCCCAGCGATGTCGAGGTGAGGTTGTTCAAGTCACCCGCGTATTGCGCGGTGATGGAATAAACGCCTGGAAAAGGAAGTGTTGTGTTCAGCGTCGCGGTGCCAGCAGCCAGAGTCGACGCTCCAATCCAACTACCATTCGCGTAAAAGGCGACGTTTCCGGCGGGACTGCCCTGCCCGGTCACTCTGGCGGTGAACATGACTGGAGCGCCCTGAGCAACCTTCGCCGAACTTGTTGATACCGTTGTGGAAGTAGTGAATGGGCCCGCAATTGGTGGTGGCGGCGGGCTGGTGGAGCTTCCTCCACCGCAGCCGATGACGAGGCTGATGATACAGATGAGTCCAAATCCCGCGGAGAGGCGCAATTCCCTCCTCTGCCATGTCGGGGAAAGCGCCAACACAGCGGCAAGACCACTCAGAAGGCTAATAGGCCACAGCGGATTTGTCCCGAATGGGAAGAAGAAAACGCCGACGCGCTTGCGTGTGATTGTATTTGGCATCGGGGCGGCGGCGCCAGAAAGCGACGGCGACAGAGTCAGAGTCGCCGTCGAGGTTGCACCGCTGGCGAGATTCACGGTGGCTGGCTGTAGTGAGCAGGAGTAGCCAACCGGCATGTTTCCGTTGCACAAGAGGGTCACGGGACTGGAATTCTTGGTGGCGGGAACCACGCTAATCTGCAGCGTGCCAGGCTGGCCGGCAGTAATGTTGAAGGGCGTGGACGGAATGTTAAGGCCGAAATCCGGAATGATAACATTTACAAAGACGCCATTCGATGAATTGGCGTAATTAGGGTCATTAAAATACACAGCGTTAATGGATTCGCTTGAGAGCGGAGTGGTGGCGACGGTCGCCTTAAGAATCTGATTGCCGCTTCCGTCGGTTGTAAGGGTGGTGGTCACGTTTCCATTGATTGGGGTGAAAGACCCGGTGATGTTCAGGTTGCCGACAAGTGCAGGAATTGTGTGATTAGAGACGACAGTTACGGTTGCGGTGACCGGGGTTCCGTACTGGATATTATTGGAATCCACCGTGACGTTGACCGTGACCTGGTACTGCGCCGTGATCAGGACAGGGGCGGTCGTCGAAGAAGCGTAATTCGCATCGCCGCTATAAGTAGCGGTGATGCTGTGCTGTCCTACCGTGGAGAGACTGGTTTCATAATAGCCTTGAAAAGAAGGGTTATACCCTGGGTTGTCTCCATACCCAGCCACAGTCAATGTACCAGCCAATGGTGCGCCGCCGTCGTAGAACGTGAATGTACCGGCGGGAGTTTTTCCGCCGGGCACGTTAATGTTTACGGTGGCATTTAGCTGAAAGTTTTGGCCCACGAGAGGCTGAAATGCTCCAAACATAGACGCATTCGTCGGCGCTGGCGTGATAGTGATCGTATCGGTAGCAGAGGTGCTTGCGTTATAGCTGTTGTCCCCGCCGTAATGCGCCGACAATTGGTGCGTCCCACCCGTCAAGAAGGGGTGTAGATCCCGCGTGTATCCCGCGTTGTTCAACGCAAACGTTCCTCCGTCCAAAGGAGTTCCGTTATCGGTTAGAGTTACAGTGCCTGTGGGACAAGTCGTCTGGTTCACGCCCGCGCAGAGCGGCGAAGGTGGGCCTGAAGGATTGGGAGCCGCACCCGAGTTCGTCACGTACATTCGAATGATGTAGCTCGAGCCGTAAACCAGGGAGCTCGCGTTTCCATTGATGGGCATACCAAACGCCGGAACAACGATGAACGTCTGACTTCCCTCTTGGCCGACCGTAACGGAGACCGGAGAGGAATCGCTCGGGGCGTTCGTCCCATCGCCAGCGTAGTGAGCAACCACGTTGTAGGTGCCGCCTGGCAAACTTTGCGTATTCGCGCCGCTAATTGCCCCACTGGTGAGCGTGAAGTGATCAAACCCTTGGGTCGTTCCATCCGGGAACGCCGCGATCAGCGACACGTCGCCAGCAGGCACGCCCGTTCCGGTATTCGCTTTCACTGTGACGCCGACAGTCACATTTTCGCCGGTACCATGGGTGATTCCGGTGGTCGGCGAAAGGGTCAACGAAGTGGTCGTCGGAATTGTTGAAACACTGCCCCAGTTCGTTACCAGATTATTCACATTGACTGTGCCCAACCCTGTGGTCATGTCATAGCCAGTGGTCGCGGTCCATGCCTCCACTTCTGTGTGACTGGGATCAACGAGCACACCCGCGCTGCCGACGGGATTGACGCTGCAGTTTGGTGAACCACCCTGGCAAGGCACGCTGTTTGTTCCGACGCCACGCGCTCCGGTGGGCAAGACGCTATTTCCCTTCGTCACGTCGTTGAAAACGCAGCCCGCAGCTTCTGTTGCGCTGGAGGTGCAGCTCGCACCTGCTTTCTTCGCCAAAGCGTACAGAACGTAATTCGCGTTCCCCTGTCGATTCGCGCCTCCATGGGCGGCCTGGTACTGGTTCACAAGCGCCATGATTCCCGCAAAAGCCGGCGCCGACGCCGAAGTTCCGCCGACAATCCCAAAATCCAGAACTCCAGTGCTTACGTTTATGTCGCAAGTCGCCACGCCGAAAATGTTTTGGTCGCTCTGGCAGTAGACGTATCCCGTTCCATCAAACCCCGGACTTGCAAACAAGGAAACGTCAGGCTGATCCCTGTGGTTGTCATTCGGCACACCCAGCACGCCCATCTGCCACTTGGGTTTTCCATACAGACTGCTCGCTCCGCCACTCCCCGCCACTATGTTCACGGATCCACTCGGCGCGGTAACCCCGCAACCCGTCAACCCAATCTGCGCGCAGTTCTCACTCCAGGGTATCTCGGGGATGTAACTCTTCGCGGACGTCCCAGTAGGATCGTTTGTCGGATTCCAGTACGCCGCCCAATTGTTGACTTGATCGAAATCCGTCCCGCCAACCGAGACGTTGAACGGTGTCGATGCCAATCCGCTGACTGCCAGGCCCTGTGTGGCCGGCTGCGGCGTGTTGAAGTTGTCGCAACCTGCTGATCCGCCGTCTCCAGACGAAATAACCACCGTGATCCCTTGCGCTGCTGCCTGCGTCCACAAGCTGTTGTAAAAGGCGTTTCCCACGCTGCCCAGGTCTCTCTCGCAGGCCCCGTAGCTCTCGCTCATGACCCCGGCCAGGTTGTGCTCCACGATGTACAGAGCCGAAAGATCGATTCCTGCTGAGGCCGGCGTCGAAGCCGATACAACAAACTTTACCGTTGCTCCGCGCGCGACCGCTCCCGACCACTCGACATCCAGATCCGCCTCTCCTTCCTCGCCAATGGAAGTTATGCCTGGGTCTTCTCCGTTCAAAACCACATTCGTGGAATCGAAATTCGCCGGCAGCCCGAACATTTTTCGAAACTGCTGCACGTCCTGGACCTTGAGGTTGGTCTCGCCGACGATAGCGATGGTTTGTCCCGTCCCGTCGTTTCCCGCAGCGATTAATGGCTTGGAGTTATAGATCGTGTCGAAATCCCCCGGACCTAAGCCATAGAAATTCATGCCACTAAATGGATTGGGAAAAGTAAAGAGCGGTTCCAGGCCCGTCTTGCCGGCAGGACGACGGAACTGTCCAAGGAATTTCGCGTGAGACTTCCGGGGAAAGTTGTGCAGCGATACGATGCCCGCGACTACCGGAGCCAGCGCCGCGGGAATCTGGGGATCCGAAGCGTTCGCGGTGTATTCTTTGCCGTCAACCACGAAACGGCGAATTTCCGTGCGAAACGCGTTGCGCACATCGCCGGCTGTGCCGCTGAACTCGATGACTTGGCGACCCGGACCCACCTTGATTCCCGTAAATCCCCACGACGTCAGCCACGCCGTCACCGCCTGAATGTCGGCATCAGCCGCACCGAATTGCTTGCCGAACTCCTCTGGGGTTAGCCATGCGTGATAACTCCGCGAGCTCTTATTCTGCTGATCTTCAAGTAAGTGCGTGAGCGACGCTTCCTGCTCCGTGCTGCGCTGCAGGAGTAACAACATCCGGCTCATCGGGTGCCCATCCGGAAGAACACCCTGGTCGAATTCCGGGCGGGCAAGGGGATGCACGTTTCCGGGCAACGTGACGAGATTCTTCTCATCCAAGGCCTGGGTAATGCGAGCGGGGATGTTTGTGGTCTGTGCCACCGCACGCGAGAAAGGGAATGCCACGATGGAAACAAAGAGCAAAGCGCTGTGACGCAAGCTTGATTTTGGGAGTCTCATGAACCCCCCGCCCAAGCAACTGAATTCAAGAGGAACTTCTGTGGCCCCGGGACACGGGAGAATGTAGTTACCATTGGATAGAAGCGATAGCAAGCAAATACCGCAATACCTACTAGGGTAAAAACCTCAATCCCCGTGCATATCATCACAAGCGGGGAGCAGGCATGGGGGCGTAACGAAATAGGGGCGCAATCAATTGCGCCCCTGCAAAGAAAAAATGAATAGAAATGGTGATGAGGCGGCGATGGATGGCGGGCCGAGCCGTAGGCTCCCGCACAACCCGCTCTACCCGTTAGGAACCGGGAAGCATTTACGATTGATCGATCAGCCGGTGGTGAATGGCGTACAACGCCAATTCGAGGCGGTCGGAGACGCCGAGCTTGTCGAAGATGTTGTGCAAGTGGTTCTTAACGGTTTGCTCGGAGATGAAGAGCTTTTCGCCGATTTCCTTGTTGCGGAAGCCCTGCGCGACGAGTTGCACGATTTCTTTCTCACGGTCGCTGAGCAATGGCTTTTCTCGGCGCGGGCCGGACTCGCTGGACTTGGAAAACGCTTTCATGACTTCGGCGGTCATACGGTTGTCGAGCCAGATTTCGCCGGCATGCACGCGGTGAATACTTTTCACGAGGAGATCAGTGGCGGACTGCTTCAAGACGACACCGCGCGCGCCGAGGCGCATGGCGCGAACAACGTCGCGATCATCTTCGGCGGCGGTCAAAACGACGACGCGCGTGGGCAGCGTATCGAAATTGACTTCCTCCAGAACGGCCAAGCCGTCTTTATCCGGCATGCGCAGATCGAGGAGAAGAATGTCGGGCTTGAGCTTAGCGAGGAGCTTGATGCACTCCGCGCCGTTCTGGGCTTCCCCGACGATGGTGATGTCTTCGTCGGCATCGAGAAGCTTCCTCAGGCCATCGCGAAAGATCGCGTGGTCATCGGCTAGTAGTACCCGTATCTGCTGTTTTGTTGTCTTAGCCATATCAACCGAGCGGAACTTCTATCGTGAGACGCGCTCCATGCCCCGGGTTCGACTCGACAGTCAAAACCCCGCCCACGGTACGCGCGCGCTCCTTAATGGAAATGGGACCCAACCGCAATCGATCTAACTCATCGCCGGTGAACCTACCGGCAAAACTAAACCCCTCGCCATTATCATCCACTACGAGTACTAGACGGCTGTCATCCTGCGACAGTTTTACCACGACATGGGAAGCCTTGGCATGTTTTTTTATGTTGTTGAGTGCTTCTCGGTAAATCTGGAAAATCTCGCGGCAGACACGGTCTGGAGCGCGTAGCTGGGCCGAATCGATCAGCAAATCAAGGGCGACCGTGGATTCGTTGCGGTAGCGTTCGGCGAATCCGCGCATCAAGTCGACCAGATCGGCGCTCTGCACGCGGAGCGGCCGCAGGTCTGTGACGGTCTGGCGGAGCTCTGCACCCTCGTTCTTGACGGTCTGCTGGAGGCTGGCAAGGCCGCTGACGGCCTGGTCAGGGGCGGCGGGAAGCCGGCGCCGCAAGACATCGAGCTGGATTTCAATGCTCAGGAGGGTTTGGAGTATCCCATCGTGGAGGTCGCGAGCAATGCGGCTGCGCTCCGCTTCGATGGCGCGGGCGCGTAAGTGCCTCAAAAGAAAGATGTTCTCCAGAGCGGGAGACACATGAGCGGCGATGCTTTCGAGCCAGGCTAAATCCTGCTTTTCGAATGGCTTACGGCCGTTTAGGAGGAAGATCCGCCCCGTCGCTTGGCCTCCTTGCTCGAAGGCCACGGTGGCAAAAGAGGCGACTTTCAGCTCCTGCTGAGCCGGGCCGGGCAGCCGCGGAAGGTTCTTGATAGTCCGTCCATCGCGCCGGTCCCAGCCAAACCCGGAGCCGGGTCGAGACAGCGAGTTCCAGCAGATGGTGGCATCCATATCATCCAGGAGGAAGCCGTCGGTGCGAGAGAGGGGCATGCTCTCCGGAACCAGGCGCTCACTTTCACCCGCTTTCAAGCGCCAGAGGAATATGCGCTCGAGATCGGTATCGCGGTAGAGCAAGAGAGCCTCTTCCGCGCTAAAGGTGTTCGCCAATTCTTCGAGGAACAGGCGCAGCGATTCGGCCAGCCCTTGATCCACTTGCATCGTCGCGCTGATGCGCGAAAAGAACTCGATTTGCAGCGCGAAATGGCGGTTGCGATCACCCAGAAAAGCGAGGCCTGCGCCACCCGCAAATGTGCCGGTGGTGAGGCCGAGCCAGGAGACGACGCGCATCCAATGAATGTCGCCTTTCACGGCGGTGAGCAAAACAAGAATCAGCGAGAGCGCACCGGCCAGTGGCAGCGTCAATTCCAGTCCCCAGCGAATGCCCGCTGCGTAACAGAGAAACATGTACGGAAACCAAACCGGCACCGTGGAAGGACTGATGTACATGAAGATGCCCAGAGCGAGTAGATCGCAGGCCAAGGGCAAGTGCCAGGAGCGTTTGCGCAGCAGGCGTTCAATCTGCGTAACGAGAAGCGCGGCGATCAGATAAGCAATTAGAAAAGAAGCGGAACGGTGTGCTCCGCGCGACGGCGGTTGCTCAAGCACGGCGAGCAGCGCCAGCAAAATAAAAATCGGGCGCGCATAGACGATCTGCCGCTCGAAATGGTGCCGGTCCGTTTGATGGGAGCTCATGCGCGGAGACGCGTATTCCTAGAGAGCTAGTTTAGCAAGGCAGGGGAAGTGTCGAGACGTGCGTTACGGCTGAAGTATCCAGCTTGCAACGGGCGCGAAGGGTGGTGACCGTTAGTCAAAGCAGGCCACCGGCGAGCGCAACCAGAATAGCTTGAGAGGTTCGGAACCTAACAGTCCGTGGCGGACTACGTTCTTTTGAATGACGGAATTTGAGCCACTTGAGAATGGCGAAGCCAAATTCATCTCGCCGGATCTCCTGGACGACCGGGGAAGAATCCCACTTCCCCAAGGTGCCTCCCGTTCAATGATTTCGCTCGGGCTCCTTCTTTTCGAACACGCACACGATGTAAGGGGGGTACGGTGCAGCAGGTAGTGGCCCAAATTGCCCGACCTTCACATAATTCTCCATAATCCATCGATAAATCGAGTGATTGTAGCTATCGTTCAAGAAACCCCTCACTCCGTATTCAGTCAAGTTGCGATTCGCAATCAGAACGTACCGCACTTCATTGTAGGCCACTTCATTGATGAACTCTTGCTCCTGCTCCGGCGCCAGATATCCCGGCACTAGCGAATACCATCGGCTGGGAGCCTCCATCCCAGCGAAAACATACAGGCTCGGCGGTTCCGGCAATATCAGAATGTCTTTTCCGTTCCGCGTATGTGTCTTCATGAAGGAAATGATTTGTGAAAATAGAGTCGCGACGTCGGATCTGGTGTAAAAACTTCCGTTTTCCGTAGCTAACGGCGTTGGAAGCATCTGAGGCTTCGGAAAAAACAGGAGAAACATCAACCCAGCTTCAGCGGCCAACAAGCTCCCCGCCACTAAATCACTACGCCTCGAATCCAACGACCGTGAGCGCCCGACTGACGGCGCGAGTCTGCCTGCTGGACGTGTGATACCCTTCCTCGTAGCGGTGCCGATAACAGCGAGAAAGCGAAGTAAGAGCATGTCTCGTCGAATCGGCCAGAATGGAACAGTCGAAGTGCGAAACGGAGCATATCGCGGCAGATGGTTTGAAGACGTTGCGGGTCAAACGCAACGGGTCAAACGGTCTGTTGTCCTTGGCTTCGTGAAAGAAATGAGGAAGACCGAAGCGCGAAGAAAGCTGCGGAGCATCATCGAAGCCACGGGAGCCAACAGTCCCAGCTACGTGATACGTTCCTCAGACCTCTTCGCCAAGCGCGTCGCGTGGTGGAATGTGAACTACCTCTACCGTCAGAAGCCATCAACCCAACGAACGATGCGGTATCACGTTCGCAAGTACCTGGAGCCGAAGTGGACCAAGTATCCGGTTGACTGCATCACGGCTGAGAGAGTGAACGAGTGGATTGGTGACCTTTCACACCTGTCACCGATGTCACAGAAGCACATTGTTGCCACGCTCTGTCTCATCCTTGGAAGACAGTTTGGTAGGAAGAAAATCACGTACATGTCTGTCAGGGAAGAGCAGGAAGAAGCTGTCTGCTACACGCCAGATGAAATGGGCAGCATCATTGCCCATGCTCAGGGTATGTGGAGAGTTTTGTTTGCCACTGCCGCTGAGACTGGTGCCAGAGCAGGTGAGCTTTACGGGCTTGATGTGGCTGACGTTGATTTGTCCGAAATATAATCCACGTTCGCCGTTCCGTGTGGGAAGGACAGAGGCAGTCCACCAAGTCACGGAATGCGAATCGGGCAATAGATGTTCAGCCCAGCTTGGTCACGATGCTGAAAGATTATCTCAACGGACGCCAAGAAGGTTTGGTGTTCCCTTCAAAGAACGGAAAACCGCTGCGCAATAACAACGTGCTTCGCAGACACCTGCATCCAACCCTGCAGGCTCTGTCCATCCGTGAGGGTGGTATGCACGGCTTCAGGCACGGCAGGGTTTCGTTCCTAGTTGAGAACAACACGGCGGTTGAAGTAATCAAAGCATGGGTAGGTCATGGGTCAGAGAGAATGGTGCGCCGCTACACACACTTGCGTCCACAATAGCGCTCGCGTGTGTTGGCCTCAATTCCCTCTTTGGTTGGCAGCAAAGTTGCGTGATTGACCCAGATTGACCCAGCGCTGTAAAATAAGTTGTTGTGAAATCAATGTGGTGGGAGTAGCTCAGCTGGTAGAGCGTCGGTCTGTGGCACCGAATGTCGCGGGTTCAATCCCCGTCTCCCACCCCATACATCCCGTCCTTGGCTAGTTTCCTCTAAAATGAGGCGGTTTCCGCAAAACCTTCGGCCGGTTCCGATTATCATAGAGAGATGATTCCGATACAGTGTCGTGGTCTGCTGTTTGATCTGGATGGCGTGCTGGTGGATTCGACGCCGGCGGTGGCGCGGGCGTGGGCCGGATGGGCGCGCGAGCACGGGTTCGACGAGCCTGACGAAGTCGTAAAAAAAGCACACGGGCGGCCCAGTATCACAACCATCCGCGAACTCCTGCCTCACACGGATCACGCTGCGGAGGATCGCGAGATGGAGCGGCGCGAAATCGCCGACTTGGAAGGAGTCGTCCCCTTGCCAGGGGCGGTGGAATTGCTCCAGGCGCTTCCGCAGCAACGCTGGGCAATCGTGACCTCCTGCACGCGGGCGCTGGCGCACGTACGTATCGGCGCGGCGGGACTGCCGAAGCCGAGGTATCTGGTCACAGCGACCGATGTGAAGCATGGCAAGCCGAACCCCGAGCCTTACCTGAAAGGCGCGCAAATCCTCGGCGTGCCCGCGGCCGACTGCCTTGTAGTCGAGGATGCTCCGGCGGGCGTTCGCGCCGGCAAAGCGGCAGGAGCACGCGTGCTGGGGTTGCGCACTACCGCGAGCGACGCCGAACTCCAGCAAGCCGGCGCGAACTGGATTGTCGATGACTGCGCCGAGCTTTTTCTGAAATCCTCGGCGGCTGACAAAGAGTTTTTGCTTATCGGCCGTCGAACAAAATAGTCCCGGGCTCCGCATGAATCCGTATAAACAGGTAAAATCTCAGCCTTATCGAACCACGAGATACGAGTTTATTCCAAGGAGAGAAACGATGATCCGTGTGAAAAACCTGAGCGTGCTGCTGGCGTTTGCTCTGTCCGCGACCGCGATCACCGCGGGAGCGCGCGCACAGGACAAGGATGCCAAACCTGCCGAGAAGCCCGCCGAAACCGGCGCTGCTGCCCCGCCCAAGGAAGAATCTTCCGTCACAGATCACATCATCAAGCTTGGCGGCCAGACGATTCCCTACAAGGCGACTGCGGCGACGATTCTCTTGAAGAACGAAAAGGACGAACCAACCGCGCTGGTCTATTACACCGCCTACACGCGCAGCGACGCGAAGGATCTGAGCCAGCGCCCCATCGCGTTCGTTTACAACGGCGGGCCGGGCTCTTCCTCGGTGTGGCTGCACATGGGCTCATTTTCGCCGCGCCGGGTGATCACCGTGAATGCCGATGCGACGCCTCCCGCTCCCTACCAGCTTTCCGAGAATCCGCACTGCCTCCTGGACAAAACGGATTTGGTCTTCCTTGACCCCGTGGGAACGGGCTTCAGCCACGCCGTGGGCAAGGCGCAGGACAAGGATTTCTGGGGCGTCGATCAAGACGTCAAATCACTGGCGCAATTCGTCAGCACCTACGTCAGCCGCAACAGCCGCTGGAATTCCCCGAAATTTCTCATTGGCGAAAGCTACGGCACCTTCCGCTCGGCGGCGCTTTCGAATTACTTGCAGTCCCATGATGGCCTGTACTTCAACGGCATCGTGCTGATCTCTTCCGTGCTGAACCTGGGAACCATTTCCTTCAATCCCGGCGAAGACATGCCATACATCTTCTACTTGCCCAGCTACGCAGCCACCGCCTGGTATCACAAAGTGCTGAAGGACCGGCCCGAAAATTTGAATTCCTTTCTCGAGGAAGCGCGGAAATATGCGCAGTCGGATTACGCGGGTGCCTTGATAAAAGGTTCAAAGCTGGGCGAAGCTGAAAAAGCAGCCGTCGCGAAAAAGCTTTCCCGCTTCACCGGACTCGGCGAGGACTACCTGCTCAAAGCCAATCTGCGCGTGAACCTTCCGCAGTTCATGAAGGAACTGCAGCGCAGCCGCGGCTTGACGACCGGGCGCCTCGACGCGCGTTTTTCCGGCTGGAGCTACGATTTGCTGGGCGAATTTGCCGAATACGATCCCCAGGACACCTCGATCACCGGCCCGTTCACCGCGGCATTTAACAACTATGTCCGCGATGAGCTGAAGTTCGGCCATGACAAGGTCTATCACACTGTCTCGGAAGACGCCGGGCAGAATTGGGATTGGAAGCATCGCGGCGGCGAAAACTTCGGATTCCCCGGTTCACCGAATGTGGAAGGTGACCTGATTCAGGCCATGCTCGCCAATCCGCACCTGCAAGTCGAAGTGGAAAATGGGCTCTACGATCTCGCCACACCGTTCATGGCCACCGAATACACCATGGAGCATCTGGGCCTGCCGGACAAACTTCAGAAGAACATCCGCCTGCAGTATTACGACGCGGGACACATGATGTATCTTCGCGACGAAGATCTCGCCAAGCTCAAAGCCAACATCGCCGGCTTTATCGATGGTGCTTCCAAGCCGTGAGTAAGAGAGTGAACCGGCTGGCTCGAGGATAATTTCGTCCTTGACGCGGCCGCCATCCCACTCCGTGGGTGCGGCCGCGTCTTTCTGTCCGGCCCAACCTGTCCCTTCGGACAGTAATCCTCTAGAAATTGCCGATGAACCCTCCGCTGGCCGCAGGGATCGCTTCGCTTACAATAAGTGAGTCGCACAGAAAGCCGTTTTGCTGCGCTGCACGCGACTCGGCCTCCGTTTCTTGGGCCTCGCAAGGACACAATTCATGAGTTCAACGACGCAAACCATGCCGCCGCAAACGGCGCCGGCGCAGGTACCGGCCCCATCATCGGCACCCGCCGTGCAAAGGACGATTCATACCGCTCAGCTCGTAGCCGCGATGCTGAAGTCCAATTCGCACGTCAGTGACCTGATTTTTTCGCCCGGCCGCGCTCCTCAAGTCGAAGTGAGCGGCCAGCTGATCGAACTGAAGTACAAGGGCCTCGAGTGCCTGACGCCTCAAGACACCAAGTACATCGCTGGCGAAATCATTGGAAAAAATGACACGGCGGTCTCTAAGCTGGAGCAGGATGGCTCCGCCGACCTTTCCTACGGAATCTCGGGCGTGGGGCGTTTCCGCGTAAATATCTTCAAACAGCGCGGAAGCTGCGCCATTGTGATGCGCGTCGTTCCAGACAAAATCCCCGGATTCGAGGAGCTGAATCTGCCGGCGGCATTGAAGGAAATTGTGGATCTGCGCAATGGCATCGTGCTTGTGACGGGTCCAACCGGTTCCGGGAAATCTTCAACTCTCGCGGCCATCCTCGACAAGATGAATGAGGAGAAGGCCTACCACATCCTAACCATTGAAGACCCCATTGAGTTTCTTCATCGTCACAAGAAAGCGACGATTCATCAGCGGGAACTGCATTCAGACACACCGACATTTGCCATGGCATTGCGCGCAGCGCTCCGACAGGCGCCGAAAGTCATTCTTGTCGGCGAAATGCGAGACCGGGAAACGATTGAGATCGCGCTGGAAGCTTCGGAAACGGGCCACTTGGTCATGTCTACGTTGCATACCATTGATGCATCGAAAACCGTGGAGCGCGTCGTTGGAGTTTTTCCCATGGCCGATCAGCACAGCATCCGCATGCGCCTCTCGAAAGCCTTTCGCTGCATCGTTTCCCAGCGCCTCCTTCCGCGGAAGGACGGAAAGGGCCGCATCGCCGCCGTGGAAATTCTCAAGTCCACGATGCGCACGCGGGAGTACGTTGAAAAAGGTGAAGCCGAAGGCAAGTCGCTTCTCGATGCCATGCGCGATGGCAGCACCGAGGGCATGCAGCACTTCGATGGCGAGATTGACAAGCTCATTCGCGCGGGGATCGTCGATTTCGAAACCGGTTTGACGTATTCGACGAATGCTGGAAATCTGCGCCTGGAAATGGCCGATTTCCTCGACGAGCGTCCTAACCGGCCTGCAGCAAGCAAGCCGGCCGCGCAGGATCCCAACCTTACCACCGAGATCGAAATCGAGCGGTAAGCCAGCTGCTCCGTTCATTCCCGGGAACTGTCCCAGGCATCCGACTTTCTACTTCTCCCGGTGCGTGCCACAATTCCAAGCTGAAAACTTGCACCCTCGATGAGTCACTTCGTTGACATTCTGTTCGCGCGCATGCCTGATGCGCTCCGTGTGATCTTGCGCGTCGCGTTTTACTTCTCTCTTCTTGTCATGTTTCTGCCGCGCATGGCGCCGAGAGTTTTCCACGCCGTGGAGTCCCTTTTTTCCCGCCTGGCGGAGCGCAAGACGCTGGCGGTCGTCGCCCTTTTCTTCATCGTCATCGGTGTCCGGCTTGCTGTTCTGCCGCAGTTGCCGGTGCCTGTTCCCGGAATCCATGATGAATACAGTTATTTCTTGATTGCCGACACGCTGGCTCACGGCCGCCTGGCCAATCCGACGCATCCGATGTGGATGAGCTTCGAATCCTTTCACGTGAATTGGTTTCCAACTTATTCGTCGAAGTATCCGCCGGGGCAAGGGGCCGTCCTGGCGCTTGGTCAATTGCTGGCGCATCCCTGGATCGGGGTGATTCTGAGCGTTGCCGCGATGTGCGCCGCGATTCTCTGGATGTTGCAAGCCTGGCTTCCGGCAAGGTGGGCATTCCTCGGCGCAGTGCTTGTCGCGCTGAAATTCGGAATCTCCAGCTATTGGATCAACAGCTACTGGGGCGGAGCCGTCGCGGCCACCGGTGGGGCGCTGGTGTTGGGCGCAATGCCGCGAATTGTGCGCCGTGCGCGCACGCGCGATGCTTTGCTGCTCGGCGTGGGTATCGCTATCTTGGCAAACACCCGGCCCTATGAGGGTTTGCTCCTCTGTATCCCAGTGGCCGGCTGGTTTCTCTGGTGGCTTGCAGGAAAAACAAAATCGCCTGCGCAGCCGCATACGCGCATCGTCAGGGTTCTCGCGCCATTGGCCGTGGTCCTGACATTGACCGTCGGATTCATTGGCTACTACAACTGGCGGCTGACGGGAAACGCGCTCCTCTTCCCGCACGCTTTGAACTCGCAGACCTATCGAACGATGGGGCTGTTCTTGTGGGACCATCCCAAAGAGCCGCTTGAATATCACAACCGGCAGTTCGAAGATTTCTACAACGGCTGGGAACCGGAGGATTATCAAAACACGTGGCCAGACGTTTGGAAGGTTTCAGCTGAAAAATTGACACGCAGCGGCAGCACCTATTTTTGGTGGGGCGCTCTGCTGCTCTTGCCTGGATTGCCTTTCGTTTTTTTCGACCGCAAGATGCGCGTACCGATTCTGATCTTCCTGCTGGGCACAGCAGCATTTCTAACTTCGATCTGGTCCTTTCCGCACTATGCCGCCCCGCTGACGTGTGTGATTTTTCTGCTGCTCGTCCAGGCCATCCGCCACCTGCGCACCATCCGCCTGGGTGGACGCCCTCTGGGCCTCGCGCTTTCCTGGGCCATCATTTATCTCCTCGCAGCCGATGTTGCTTTCTCCGTGCCGCATCATATCTGCGACCAACTGGATTGGGCCTGCAAGGGAGACCCCAGCCGTGCGGCCATTGCGAAAAAACTTTCGAATACGGCCGGCAAGCACTTGATCATGGTGCGCTACGAAGAAGATCACAATCTGCACGACGAGTGGGTGTACAACGGAGCGGAAATCGACACCGCCAAGGTTCTTTGGGCCCGCGAACTCGATCCCGTGCAAAACGCGAAGCTCTTCGCTTATTTCAAGGATCGCCAGATCTGGCTCGTCGAACCCGATACTGACAATACCGAATTGATTCCCTACCTTGCGCCACTTATGCCGCCTCCTCGGCAGTAGGAGTTGGCTCGTCCTGAGCGAAGCGAAGGAATGCTACCTCCCAAACGCGTCTAATTGAATCGGGATTTACACCAGTCACCCTCGCGCCCAGAGCCTCAACCTCGGTATTCGGAATTATTTCAGGTCGTAGTCGCCGATGAATGTATCGCGGCTGATGCCCAGCATGCTAAGGAAGAAAGCGGCGAAAATCACCTGTAACCCAAGGAAAAGCCACATCGACCAGAAGAGAACGTGGCGGATTTGATGGAGTTCACCGAAGCCGCTCGCAGCCCATTGCCAGGTGACCCACGCGGACCCTGCGAATCCCATGAGGAACAGACCGCCGCCTAAAAGCAAACCAGTCTCCAGGGTGACGCGCTTCAGGACACGCCGCAAGGATACAGAGCGACGGTCAAAGCGCTCGGCATAGCTGAATACTTTTGCGAATGCCCCGATTGACAGGATCTGCACCCCCAGCAGCGTGAAGATAACGCCGAAAATCATGGTGTGAAGGTCGAGCACCACATGGGCAGAAATCTGGCGCGGTCCTGGCAGCAGCCAAAACACGAGAAAGAGTCCAGCCAGCACGAGCGCGGTGCCCGGCAGCAGGAAGAGCCAGTTCGGCGCGTAGAGCAGCATGAACCGCAGGCTGCGCCAGCCGTCGCGAAAACTCCGCAGGTGCGGCGCGCGTCCGCGTTTGTCGGGCCACAAAATGATGGGGATCTCCGCGATGCGCGCCCCGATTTGCGCGGATTTGATGATCATCTCGAGCGCGAATTCCATCCCCGTACTTCGCAGATCCAGCCGGTCGTAGAGTTTGCGCGTGAATCCGCGCATTCCGCAGTATCCGTCTCCGATGTGTGCATGAAATAAAGTATTGAGCAAAGCGGTGAGACCGGGATTGCCGAAGTATTTGTGGAGCGGCGGCATGGCCCCCGGTTTGATTTCGCCCCGGAACCGGTTGCCCATCACGATGTCGTGGCCTTCGCGCAGTTTTTCCACGAATCGCGGCACATCGGTGAAGTCATAGCTGTCGTCCGCATCCCCCATGATGATGAAAGGGCCGCTGGCGCCGGCGATGCCCGCGCGCAACGCGGCCCCGTAGCCGCGCTCCGCCACGCGAATCACGCGCGCCCCGTGCTCTTCCGCAATCCGAATCGAACCGTCCGTCGAGCCATTGTCCGCGACGACTACTTCCCCGCATAGCCTCGCCGCCTGGAACGCCTTCATGGCTTTGTCCACGCAATACGCTAGGGAGTTCGCTTCATTCAGGCATGGGATGACCACGGACACTTCGACTGCTTGCGACATGCCGGTTCGGGCAGACTGCGCCATTTCGGAAGTTAGGACCGTACCCATAGGCGGCACCATCATACCGCGCTCCTTCGAACATTTCACCCGCGTATCTTCCGGCAGCTCTTGCTTCCGGCGATCCACAACACCACCGTGATACGGAAAAGGTCAAAACACTGTTTAACGCGTGAAAAATGCTCCCAAAATAAAAATGCGGAACCTGTCGATCTCGTGGCCCCTCGTTCGACATTTAGGTAGAGCCAAGAAGAAGCGTGGCACAGGAGGCGGACATGATGGGGCAGTATACAGATTCTCGGAACTTCAGACCAATCGTGCGTGTGGCCATCGCCGGGTTCGTGCTTGCCACTGGGTTTTGTAAGCTAGGTGGGGTGGCGGCGCAAGGGTGCAACCTTCTCGACAAGAATGCATGGGTAGCGTTAGAGGTGTTGCGCCCGGTCATCCTGTCGGCGTGGCAATCTGTGCCGGCGTGTCTTTGTGAGGATTCAAGGGTTTTGCAGCATTTTCTGCGAATTGTGGCATCCATCTGGCCGCTGCTTTGCGTCATAGCTGGCTAGGCACGGTAGGGAGACCTGCCTTTGCGGCGCTATGGTTCGCGAACTCTTAACAAATACTTCCAAAAAAGATACCGTACCTGTCGATATCACTTCCCGTCGTTCGACGTCAGAGTAGAGGTCAGGTTCACCCGGTCGAGGCCGTCCGGAAAGGAAACCCAGCTCTCAGCCCGAACTCAAAGTCGGAGTAGGGATCATGATTGCTCACAACCCCCTCCACGGATCCGGACGAGCGGCACTACCGCATCCGGCTCTTGCCTTAGGTGACGACGCCCATGCGGCGCAGGGGATAGGGATGACAGACGATAGGCAGAGGCAGCCAGCGTTTGATGAGGCGCCGCATGCGATCCCAAAGGACGCGGCCGTTCTGGCTGCGCCGCGACAGCGCGCGGTGCCAGAGCCGCCCCACTTGGAACCGAAAAATCCACAGCGCGTTTTGGTTCCGGGGCACGCCGTAATACCGAATGTGCCCACGTACCACCGCTTGCAGCCATTTGCCCTGGTCGGGGATGGGTTCGTGCATGCGTCGCTGAAGTTCGGCTTTCACCTCGTTCAGCTTCGTCTGCAGTCTCTTGCGTATCGTTTGCCGCAACACCGTAAACCGTCCATTGCTCCTCTTCTTTACGCATATATGCGTAAAGCCCAGGAAGTTGAACGTCTCCGGTTTCCCTTCTCCACGCCACTCCCGTTGGTCGATGGCATACGGACCAAACTCCAGAAGTCGCGTCTTCTCGGGATGCAGTTCCAGGTTGAACTTCTTCATTCGTTCCGTAAGTTCCGCCCGAAACTGATCGGCATCCGCTTTGCTGTGGAATCCCACCACGATGTCATCCGCGAAGCGCACCACGATCACATCGCCGTGTGCCCACTTTTGACGCCACGCTTGGACCCACAGATCGAATACGTAATGAAGATAGACGTTGGCCAAAAGCGGCGAAGCACTTCCACCCTGGGGCGTCCCTTCTTCCACACGTATTCGTTTCCCATCCTCCAGCACGCCGGCATTCAACCATTTCTGGATGAGCCGCACGACGCGCCGATCGGCAACCCGATGCTCAACGAACTTCACAAGCCATTCGTGGGAAAGTCCATCGAAAAAGCCTTTGATGTCCAGATCGAGCACCCAGTTCACTTTCTTCGTCAGCAGTCCCGTGTAGAGCGCGTCCAGCGCCTGATGCTGGCTGCGCCCTGGTCGGAACCCGTACGAAAAATCGAGAAAGTCCGTTTCGTAGATAGCATTCAGCACCTCGACCGCCGCGCGCTGGACGATTTTGTCTTCCAGCGCCGGGACCCCGAGCGGTCTTTGCCGCCCGTCGGCCTTCGGGATAAACACCCTGCGCACAGGCTTCGCTCGGTACGCTCCTCGCTTCAGCCTTTCGGCAAGATCTTGGAGGTTTCCCTCCAGCGTCTCGCCGTAGTGCCGCCACGTCTCCCCGTCCACACCGGGAGCGGCTTCCTTCTTCAATCGGA
>Ga0179587_10000389_pt1 | contig 18425 bp, 17 predicted proteins | sample CZODoug2_1_08_16_FD_185932 | JGI IMG/M metagenome (GOLD analysis project Ga0179587, IMG submission 185932) | Vadose zone soil fungal communities from Angelo Coast Range Reserve, California, USA - CZODoug2_1_08_16fungal | ecosystem: Environmental > Terrestrial > Soil > Vadose zone | place: USA...
TCTCGGCGCCATGCTCCGCCACCCATTGGGTTGCGGCATATGCCTCGTTGATGGCCACCGGGTAGTGTGCCTCGGGCGACGGCGTGTAGTTCACAAATACGGCTGCCGCACCGGAACCGACGACCAAATCGCGCACGAAGCGTTCGTGAGTGGGGAAATCGCCCAGCACCCATCCGCCACCGTGGAAGAACATGAACACCGGCAGAGTGCCGCCGGCACCGGCGGGCCGCACGACGGTGAGCTTGATATCGTGGCCTGCGACACTGATCGTCTTTTCGGCGATCTCGACTTTGAGTGACTGGAGCGAGGCGCCCGCTTGAGCACCGACGAGTACGGCGCGCGCATCGGCGGGCGACAGTTGCTCGAGAGGCTTGCCGCCGCCGGCAGCGAGCGCATCGAGGAAGCCTTGCACATGGCGTTCCACACCGGGGCTGCCCGCGGCCAGCGTGGCCTGGGCGGTGCAGGCGAGTAAGGCCGCTGCAAGGACCTTCGTATAGCGATTCATAACGTAAATCTCCTTTGGGTTGGTGGGGTGAGAAAGGGTTGCGGATCAAGCCAACGTCAAGCGCACGTCGACGTTGTTGCGGGTCGCATTCGAGTAGGGGCAAACAATGTGCGCTTTATCGACCAGCGCCCGAGCGGCTTCGGGCGACATGCCGGGCAGGGAAATCTTCAGTTCAACCTCGATCCCGAAGCCGTTCGGAATCGCGCCGATACCCACGCTGCCCTCGATCGAGACATCGGCCGATAGGGCGATCTTGTCGCGCGCGGCAACGAATTTCATCGCACCCAGGAAGCAGGCGCTGTAGCCCGCCGCGAACAGTTGCTCCGGATTGGCGCCTTCGCCACCGGCGCCACCGAGTTCCTTGGGCGTGGTGAGTTTGAGGTCCAGCTTGCTGTCGGGTACGACCGCTCGCCCATCGCGGCCACCGGTGGCTTTGGCATGGGCACGGTAGAGAACTTTTTCAATTGACATGGTGAGACTCCTGAGAGGTGATTGAATGAAGGCGACTTGAGTATTCACTCGGTGCGTCAGATCGAGTGTTTGTCTACGATTTAATCGTTGACGATTTATATAACAAAGAGTATCTACAGTTGCATTCCCGCATTACGCGTTCTTGAGCAATCTTGCCCGCAGCAAGAACAAATGATCCCGGATGGAAGTCAATTCATCCGGCGTGCACTCGGTGGCGCAGAATACGCCGACGGGTACGGCAGCAGCGCGGCGCTTCAACTCGCGCCCTCGCCCCGTTAAACTGACAATCACTTGGCGTTTATCGTCCTTGGCTCGCGCGCGCCGCAGCAAGCCCGCTGCTTCCATGCGCTTGAGCAGCGGGGTGAGCGTGGCCGAGTCTAGGAAGAGTCTCTCCCCGATCTCAGACACCATCAGCTCATCGCGCTCCCACAATACGAGCAACACCAAGTATTGCGGATAGGTCACTCCCAATTCTCGCAGCAACTTGTGGTACACCTTGTTCATCGCCGCCATCGTTGAGTAGAGGGCGAAGCACAGTTGTTCGCCGAGCAGCAGCGAAGCGGCGGGCTTTCCGCGCGCGGAGCTTTGTTTTGCATTCATGGGATAATATTACATAGTGCACGATTCTTTTGCAAGCGATTTGTAATTACTGCTAGGTAGCGCGAACCCCCGGTGAGCGATGGCCTCGTCGAAGGATGCGCTCGCAATGGAGGCCATGGAGTGCGCCTTCGCTGACCGCCTTCGCAATTTCACCGGCCTATCCGCGCCACAGTTCTTGAAGCGATATCTTTCGACCGAGCATCGAGACAATCCAGAAGTGGGCTGTCCAGCGGCGGCGCTGGTGTCGGAGATTGCGCGCCAGCCTGCGGAGTTGCAGGCGGCTTTTCGCGGCGGCGTCGATCGCTTCGTCGCCCTGACCGGTGAGAGCCTCGAAGCAGTCGGCGCGGAACACGGTCACGACCGTGCTGTTCTCATGTTCGCAGCGATGGTTGGCGGGCTAGCCCTGTCGCGAGCGATCCGGGATGTGGATTGGTCCGGCTCTGCCGACATTTTGCGAGCCGTCAAGAGACAACTCGGACCCTTGGTCAATAGCTGATCAGACGACCTATTCCTAGGAATCCATCGAATTTGTCTGATTCATCGCTTTAAACTCAAGGCTAGAGGTATTTATGCTCACTCGCAGATCGTTCAACACGTTGCTCGCCGCTGGGGCGGTGTCGTCGATGGCTCCAAAGGCCACAAAAGCTCAACCGGGGACAAAGACGAACAACGTTGTTTTGGTATCCAAAACTCGGTAGTCGGCAGGAGGCACAATTGGCGTCGTAGCACCCCAAGAAATGGATGCTCTCCTGACTCCAGATGATATCCATCGACTCTTCAGTCCGACTTACGACGAGGCGAAGTGGGCGCCCTCGGTTGCTCGCACACCGGCATCCCGCTCATGCGAAGTTCGAAGCGATCTTTGCCAGATACTCCTCAATCGGAACCGCATTACGCAGCGCCATCAAGTCGTTACCCATCCGCCCCACAAGCGTCCTGAATTTCTGGCTCCCGCCTGTCGCCAGGGCATGAATCTCATCTACGATCGTTTGCGGATCGTCCAAGGAGTGTTCCTTAGCTGCGGAGAATACGGCATTCACCTTACCCATAAGATCGTCGTAATCCTTGATCTCGGAATGTGTGTTGAAGATCACATTGTTCAGGAAATTGTTCCCCTTTGAGCCACCCTGCTCGATCAGGCGCAGTTCGATATTCAGCGGCTTCAGTTCGTAATAAAGCCCCTCGGTAAGCCCTTCGAGCGCAAATTTCGACATATTGTAGAGGGAGCCAGTAGGCATCGCCGTCAGTACGCCCATAAACGAGCTGATGTTGATGAACATCCCACCTTTGTTGGCACGGAAGTGCGGCAGGAACGCGCGAATGACGTTGATAGGACCGCGTACATTTAGCGCAAACTGCCAATCAATTGTACTTTCTTCAGCGAACTCCAGGGGCCCATAGGAACCGGCGCCTGCATTGTTTAGCACGACGTCGATCTTTCCGAAGGCAGCGATGGCTCGTTCCGTCGCTGCCTGCACTTGATGGATATCCGTTACATTCAGTTTGAAAATCTTGATGTTGTCAAAGGCGGTGAGATCGCTTTCCGTCTCCGGCGTCCGCATGGTAGCCGCGACGTTCCAGCCAAGCTTTGCGAAATGGACGGCCGTCAATTTACCCAGGCCGCTACTGGTGCCGGTAATGAATATCGTCTTGGTCATGTCATATCCTTTCTATCGGCGTGATTTCAGGGATTGTGGATTGAATAGTCCATATTTGGATGAGTGGACACGCGGTCGAGCCCGCCTTAGCGCAGGCTTTTCAGAGCGAGCCGCGCAATGCCCTGCAATGTTGCTGAGGTCGCTCCGGCACGGGCGGAAACCTTCAGCCCGAGCAGGGTCGATAATAGGAACTGGGCTGCGATGCGGGGATCAAGATCGCCCGCGAAATCGCCCTCTGCCTGACCCTTGCGAACGATCCGTTCGAAGGCGGCCCCCATGGTCGTGCCCGCCGCGTCCGTGATCGCGCAGATCGCCGGGTCCGAGCGCCCGAATTCAGTACTGGCACTCACTCCGAGACACCCGTCCTGGGGGCGCGTCGCAGGGCGCGATGCGAAGGCCAGTAACGCGGCTTCCAACCCCTTGAACGCTGACGCATGACTGTGCATCACCCCGATAATCTCGGCGGTGCTGTCGCTCGAATAACGCCGCAGAGCGTCGAGATAAAGGCGGCGCTTGTCGCCGAAAGTGTCGTACATGCTCTGGCGACTGATCCGCATGCCGGTGAGTAGAGTTTCGGTGGAGGCGCCCTCATAGCCGTACGCCGTGAAGACGGCGATCGCCTTGGCCAGCGCCTCCTCCCGATCGAACTCCTTAGGTCGCGCCATGCCGGTCAGTCCCCAATCCGCGCGCCGGTAAGAGTCTCGCTCAGGCGCCATAGCTTCTCAGCGGCGTCCGCATCCACGGCGCACGGCCGAACGCCGCGTGCGGTCGGATCAGATGTCTCCGCATTCGGCATGCAGACCCCGATAATGAGATGGTTCCCGATCATCTAGCCTCAGTATATTAATTACAGACTGATCTGTCCATAATAATCTTATCTGGCCGCTTCGGTCCCTGGTAGCATTGACGAGGGGCTAAAAGTGATGAACCCCGATTGGCAACCCAGGAGAACCATCTGCGATCTCGCATAGCATTCTTGCCGTGTCCGTCGCAGTGGGTCTTTTCGTTGGATGCGTGTCGACACCGACCACTCAGAGCGGAGCGGCCCAGGATCCGGTTACTTTCCCGACTGGCTTGGAGAAGCACCCGTGCCTCCTCGAGCGGAAGTCCGAGGGTCTCGGAAGTAGCGGCATCATTCACTGCCCGGCCATCGAAATCCGTTTTGAGTCGCCAACCGGGAATCGCACGCGGGCGGTGCGTTTTCCGGCCACGCCCGTAGTCCATCCGGAACGCCTCATTGCGATTTTTTGTGTCCCGCAGCGAGCAGAATCAAATCCGCGATTTCCTTCGGGTGGGACACGAGCGATACGTGACTCGAACCAAGCTCAATGGTCCTCGCGTTCATGCGCTTGGCCAGAAATCGCTCGAGTTCCGGGTTGATGGTGCGGTCTTCAGTCGATACTTGATACCACGTGGGTTTAACTCTCCATGCCGCGGTCGTGGTCTTTGTGTTTGGCAGCGCGTCGGCGCGCCCGCACTAGCGAGCCAGAAGACCAGGGAGGCCGCGGCCGGCGACGATGCGATCGCGCACCACATGCTGAGTATAGGGAACGAGCATTCCCCAAAAGCAAGAAAAACCGTGTGGAACGAACGGAGCGGGACGATGGTTGATATAGGGAACAGACGTTCCTATAATGCCGCCATGGCAATCGCTGCATCATCACCCAAGGGATCCAGAGGCCGGGGCCGTCCGCGCGAGTTCGACGTGGACGACGCACTCGATAAGGCGGCGCGCGTCTTTCGCGAGAAGGGCTACCACGCGACCTCGATTGCGGATCTTACCGAGGCCATGGAGTTGGCCTCCGGCAGTGTCTACAGGGCTTTCAGAGACAAGCAGGCGGTTTTCCTGGCCACCTTTGAGCGCGAAGGGATGAAGCGCGGGGAAGCGCTCCGACGAGTCGTGAGCGCGGCGAAGTCCGGGCGTGACGGCATCCGCGGTGCGCTGATGTTCTATGCCGAGTCTTCATACGGCTTGGAGGGCAAACGAGGATGTCTCGTTGTAGGCGGTGCCGCCGAACTGTCCATCCTCGACCCGAAGGCCGTGCAGCAGGTGACCGCGTCGCTTCACAAAGCCGAAGCGCTGCTCGTCAAGCTGATTCGCCAAGGCCAGGCAGACGGCTCCATCCGTGCCGCCATCGACTGCGAAGCGACAGCTCGCCTGATGTTGTGTGTGCTGCAAGGCATGCGCGTTGTCGGGAAGACTGGACGCACTCAGGCGCAGATGTCGGCGGTGGCCGATACCGCGATGAAGTTGCTCGACTGAGTTTTTTTACCTAAATAGGGAACGAACGTTCCCGAATAAGAGAGTCAGCATGACCGATATCACAGCCACCTCCAACCCTGGGGAGCGCACATTTGCTCCGTGGATGACAGTTCTTCTCGCGACGGCCTGCGGCCTGACTGCCGCCAATCTCTACTATGCTCAGCCCCTGGCCGGACCGATCAGTGCCTCGCTCGCCCTGTCCGCGAGGGCGACGGGGTTGATTGTCACGCTGACACAGGTCGGCTACGGCGCCGGCTTGCTGTTCATCGTCCCGCTGACCGACCTGGTGGAGAATCGCCGCCTCGTGATCGTCATGCTCGCGGTTTGCGTACTCGCTCTCCTGGGTGCGGCATTGTCGTCTAGCGCACCGCTCTTCCTTACCGCGGCACTCTTTGTGGGCTTCGCCTCGGTCGTCGTGCAGATGCTCGTTCCCTACGCTGCGCATATGGCATCGGACGCCGAGCGGGGCCGGGTCGTCGGCAACGTCATGAGCGGTACGTTGCTCGGCATCATGCTGGCGCGTCCGATCTCGAGTTTCGTCGCTCACATTTACTCGTGGCATGCCGTATTCTTCTTGTCCGCCGGTGCGACGACGGTGCTCGCGTTGGTCCTCAGCCGGGCGCTGCCAAAGCGCGCGCCAACCGCGAAGCTCCACTATGGGCGATTGTTGACCTCCATGGTCAACTTGGTTGCAACGACTCCCGTCCTACAGAGGCGCGCACTCTATCAGGCACTCCTGGGCGGCGCGTTCAGCTTGTTTTGGACCACGACGCCGCTCTTGCTCGCAGGGCCGGCGTTCCATCTGTCGCAAGGCGGGATCGCGCTATTCGCGCTGGCTGGCGTCGCGGGAGCCATCGCCGCACCCATCGGTGGGCGGCTTGCCGACCGCGGCTGGAGCCGTCCCGCGACCGCTGTCGCCATGCTGACCGTTGCGGGGGCGTTTCTGATGACACAGATCGCGCCGCAAGGCTCGATGTTGGCGCTCGCCATTCTGGTCGCGGCGGCGATTCTGCTCGATTTCGGCACGACGGCAAACATGACCTTGGGACAGCGCGCGATCTTTTCACTCGGGGCCGAGTTACGGGGCCGTCTGAACGGGCTCTACGTAGCGGCCTTCTTCATCGGCGGCGCGGTCGGCTCGGCCCTAGGCGGTTGGGCGTACGCGGAGGGAGTGTGGACGCTTGCAGCGTGGGTCGGTCTTGCGTTTCCCGTCGTGGCGCTCGCGTTCTTCATGACGGAGTAGGGTGAGGGTCGTAGAGCCTGCGCCAGGGCGGCGATTGTATAATAAAAAGCCCCTCCAATCGGTTTTGCGATTAGAGGGGCAGAGTCGTACTTATGTAAAACTCCATCAACACGCTAGCCGAGGGGCTGGGGTCGGCAGCAACAAAGGCTTTAATGTAGTCACTTAAGGAGTGGCTCGGACGTTGGACAGTTGCCGTATTGCTATATATGAGGCCCTCCGCAATTGGCGGTCAAGCCGCTTATTCGGTACGTTCAATGAAATTTGAATGGTTCGCCCGGCGCGGCGCCGGGTAGTCGAACCGTCTTGTTGTCCGTCAGGAGTTCGATCTGCTCGTTTCCGCTCTTGTGGACCGGCCTGCCGAAGAACTTTTTTGATAAAAAGTGCGCCCGAAGGGATTCGAACCCCTGACCCCCTGGTTCGAAGCTATGCACACTGTTGAAATTTGAGCCTCGCGGGGTCAACAACTCCCTGAATTTAGAAGGCCTTGCCGACGGGATATATATAATAATCGACCCGAGAGCATGACGAGTCACGACTGAATCACGCAAAAGCTCCGCAAATACCGCGGCAACAAAGGATCCAAGCGCCTACTTAGTCCAATCGAGCATTCCGTACTCGGGTGGCTACGTTTAAGCATTCCCTTGTCCCGTTTCTGTGCCGATCAAAATCCTGTTCAGCGCGACATTAATATAATAATTCGAGCGCCCAATTTTCTGTTTCTCCAGAAAGCCCTGTTCAGCCAGTGCATCCAGATATTTGGTAGCGGTCAGGCGTGAGACATTGAGATCGCGTTCAATGAATGCGATCTTGGTATACGGATGCGTGAAAAGATTGTTGATCAGATCCTGACTGTAGAATTTGTATTGATTGCGAATGCGATGCTTGTAGTCCATCAGCGCGCTTCGGATTGCGGCGATGGTATTGACCGTATCGCCCGCAGTTCGCTCCACTGCGGTCAGTATGTATAGCACCCAGTCCTCCCAGGCATCGCTCTCGCGCACTTGCTGCAGGAGGCGGTAATAATCGGCTTTGGTTCGGACGATGTGGCGGCTGAGGTAGAGCACCGGGATGTCAAGCAATCCTTGCTTGACGAGGTACAGCACATTGATGATGCGACCGGTGCGGCCATTGCCATCATAGAAAGGGTGGATGCTTTCGAATTGGTGGTGAATCAGCGCCATCTTGATGAGTGGATCGGCATCGAATATTCCATCGTCATTGATGAACCGCTCCAGATCTCGCATGAGAGCGATGATGACATCCGGTTCCTGGGGTGGCGTATATACGATGTTGCCCGCGCCGTCCTTGAGGGCAGTGCCCGGGAGCTTGCGCAAGCCCGCGGTATTCCGTTCCAGTTCCGCCTGTATCTGCAGCACATGGTTCGTCGTCAGGAGGCCACTATCCCGCACCAGATTGAATCCGATGCCAAGCGCCTGCCGGTAGCGCAAGACCTCTTTCGCGGCGGCGTTGCTGAAGTCTTCGGGCAGTGCATCGTCCTTAAAGAGTTCGTCATGCGTCGTGACGATGTTCTCGATCGCCGAACTGTCCTTGGCTTCTTGCAGTCCAAGTGTGTTGATGAGGATGCCCTGATTCGGAATCGACGCGGCAACGCCCTTGAGTTCCGCGAGTTTGCGGCTGGCCAGCGCCAGTGCCTTTAGAATCGTAGGGGTCTCGAATCGCCCGGACGAAAGCCGGTCGAGGGCTGGAATGGTGGTCACAAAGTCCCTGTAAGGGCGCTATATGTATAGAAAACGAGAATTTCTATACATATTACACCCCATTTGTATAGAAATCAGCGATATTGTCTTCGGCCGCAACCGCCCACTGCCGGCCAAGAAGCTCTGATTCAAGCATGGGACTGTTCCGCCATCCCAAAGGTGAGGCGACGCCGGGAACTTGCGTCAATGGGGTATTGCTCTGGACTTTCGGCAGTACCAAATCATCAAAGCGACTCCGACATCCGGGCGGTTCGGACCTTAGCCAGTTGCCGTATTGCTATATAAGGCCGTCCGCCACGCTGGCGGTCAAGCCGACTAATTGGTGGCTTCGACGAAATTTGAATGGAGCGCCCGGACGGATTATTCGCGCTGCGTGCTCATCCCTTCGGGGCCGCCCTTTGGGCGTTCAGCGCCGCTGCGGCGCTGTGCTCGCGGCTGCGCCGCTCGTCCTCCGCTTCGCTCCGGACCGCCGCCGCTGAAGCGGCGACGTCCAACCCGGCCTGGCGCCGGGTCGTCGAACCGTCTTGTTGTCTGTCCGCGGTTCGAACGGCTTGTTCCATGCCTGCTGGCCTGGGCTGCCGAAAAATTTTTATGGGAAAAAGTGCGCCCGGACGGATTCGAACCGCCGACCACCTGGTTCGAAGACGCGTATTCCGAGCAACGCAAGTCACTGGAAAATATAGCGGTTTTGCATTGCAGTTGTGCTGCAGAACCGCCGGTTACCCCTTCATAAGCCTCTGAAATTGTAGATACGGGCACTTTCCAATAGCACGCCTCCACCAACCGCGCCGGGACGACGCTGGATTTTTCGCGTAGCACACAGGAACGCAGGGTCACGCACAGCCGTTCCTTCTGTCGGGTAATTACGGCTGATGTCACCTGGCGTAGACCGTCTGGGTCGCTACAGCTCAACATCGCTGCCTCGTAAATTCCTAGAGCCTATCGCCTGGTCGATGCTTCGAAGCCATCGTCGTTGCTGAGCAGTATGTGCAGCGTGTCCGCCGGCACGCCCGGGAAAATTGCTAGCGGCAGTACACAGCGCGGCGGCTGGGATCGGCGATACACCTCGGCGTAGGCGAACGCCGCCGCGCAGACGACCAGATTGGCTACGATGAAATGAGTTGCGGCGTCGCGGGCATCACCATGTCCACAGGCGCCGCTGCCGGCGGTACGCCGGTCATGCAGTCAATCCGAGAGCCGCGCGGATTTCGTAGGATGCCTGCTGGATGAGGCGCGGCAGGTGATAGATGCTCACGTCCGCGAGCTGCAGATCGTCCGTGGCGCCGGACTCGAAATACTGCCGCGCCCCGAACAGCAGGCGCATCAGGCGCAGCTTGCCGATGAGGCAATAGAAGGTCACGTCGACCTGCGACAGCTCGAGGCCACCCCCAGCCCGGTAGGCGGCCATGAACTCGGGCCACTCGACGCGCTGGATCGCCGCGGCGCGGATGTACCCAACGTCCTCGGCAGGGTGGCCGATCCGCACCAGCTCCCAATCCATCACCGCCGACAAGTCAGTTCCGTCGAATAGCAGGTTGTGATAGCTGTAGTCGCCGTGCACGACGCTGCTGAGCTGGCTCACCGAATCGAGATTCCCGAGCAACCAGTCGAACACGGCGTCCATCGTGATGCAGGGAGCTCTGGAATGGGTGTGCCACATCCGCCTAAGGTCATGAATCGCTTCGCGCAATTGCGTGGCACTGGGCGCACTCCGCAGCGATGCTCGCAGCGTCGCGGCGATCTCGCCCACCGGCATGCCATGCAGCCGTCCCAAGGCCCGCGCGCTCTGCAGTACCGACTCCCGGCTGGCGGGCGGCTCGAAGATGTCGCCCGCCAGCGCACCGTTGACCTTTTGCATAAGCATGAAGGCCGAGCCGAGCGCGCCACTGTCAGCTTCGAGTAGGAACGGACGAGGGACGGGGTAATCGCGGTCGGCGAGCGCCTCGAGCACGCGAAATTCATCGACGACGGTACCACCGGTGATGGCGACCACCAGATCGCGGCGTACTACCCGCTCGATCTCCTCATGACGCGCGTTGGTCAGCGTCAGCAAAATCGTCTGCTTGGAGCGGCCGCCCGCCAGGATGCGGCTTTTCACCAATCGCAGCGTCGGGTCGACGTGTGCCTGGAGGTACGCCTCGATGGCGGCATCGGTGGCGGGCGCAAACTGCACAGTCGCCGCCGTGGTCGGCGCGGGATCGCTCAAACGCAGTTGCACGCCCTCCTCAATGGCATCGAGCAGCCTCCCCTCCTGCAGCAGCGCTCGATGCAGCGCGGCCGCATCGCCCTCGCCCGCTGTCGCGTTCGGGCTCTCGGGGTGTTCCGCGGACAGGTTTTCGGCGAGGGCTGGCACATTCGCATTGACGGTCGACAATCGCGCCAATATGCGTCGGGCGGCCGCGTACAGGAACTTGGCGCGCTCGGAGGTCAGTTCGACCCGCACCTCGCGGTCCAGGGCCGCCAACAATGCATCGTAATACCGTGCGCGGGAAACGAAATTTTCAGTGGCCATCGGATGGTGTACTTCCGTCAGTCATCGGACCCTCATGCGCCGCGGCGGCTGATGCCCTCGGCCATGGTGGCATTCACCAATCCGCTCACCGGACCGGAGCCGGCGCGTGGATTAGTGGAAATCTCAAAGTCGCAAAAGCCGCTCGCGCCCTGATATTCGAACGTACACAGTTCATCGACACAGGCGACATTGTTGTGCAAGGTCAACCCGCCGTCGATCACCCGGGGTTCGACAACGATCTTCTCGCCGTCCGCCAGAGTCAGCGTCATCTTGCCGCCGCGGTGCGTTATGCCGTCGCATTCCTGATAGACGATGATGTCGATGTCGGTGGCATAGGCCACCTCGCTATTGCGAACGACGATGCCGAACTTGCGCAGCGTGCCGTCGATGCCATGCCAGGCGGCCGCATTGAACGTCAGTTGCGGACCACAGGTTCCTGCGATCCAGCGGTGCGTCAGCAGGGTCTTCCAGTCGCGCTTGCCCCAGCTGTGATCACGGTAACACAGGCCATCGACCGCATAGAGCCTGCCGCCGAGGGTCACCTCACCCTTGACAGTACCGGCCGCTTCCAGGTGGCCCGGCGCGAAATCCTCGGTGACGCTGCCGCCGTGGCGGAACAGATCGAACCGCGGCGTGAAGTTCTCCGCCACTAGGCGTAGCCGGCATTCATCGTCATTCACGCTCCAATTCGCCCGACCGTCGAACTGCATCTCATGCCGGCCGGATACGCTGAACAAGTCGTGCCTGCGGTCCGTCGGCAGCAGCGGCCGGTTGTCGTGGCGCCGGAACCGCGTGCCCTCCATCGTCGTGAGGAAGATCCAACTGGTGGCGACGCCCGCACCGTCGTTGGCATGTGCCTCATGCCCGATGCGATGGAAACCGCCGATTCCGGACTTGAGGTCGAACCAGACGATGACCACGCTTTCCTGCCAGAAAGCATCCGGCCCAATTGGATGTGTGTATTCGTCGTCGATCGGAAAGGTGTTCGGCGCCGGGTCAGCGGTCATTGTCGGGGTCCTCAAGGTCTGTTGGAGATCGGGGCGCGCGCAGCCGCCGGCGCGGTCCGCGAATTGAACAACATGCCGGCCAGGGTACGCAGCAGGATGATGCACATGACGGTGGAAATCGCGGCGGCGAGAATGCTCTCCTGCGCGCTCCATCCAGCGTTTTCGGTCACGTACACGGGAGCGAACGGGCCAGTGTGGAAGCCCACGATGCAAATTGGCATCAGCGCGATGATGATCCAGCGGCCCCAGCCGGTACGGTTTCGCACCGCGAGTGTCAGGAACGCGGCGGTCGCGATGTCGGACGTGGGGTTGACCACATACCACATCAGCGGCATGCCGGCATACATGAGCGGCTGCGGCCCGAAGTACTGCCATAACACGGCCCGAACCGGAAGGATTTCGATGGTGAAACAGAAGAACGCCGCAGTTGCGAATGCAGACCAATAGCGCCTCGGCGTAAGTTGGCCCTTGCTGTCCCACGTGATGAGCGAATAGGAAAATGCGGCGAAGTACCAGGGATAGCAGGTGACCAGCCACAGGGGAATGTGGCGGCCCAACGTCGTAAACCCGATCATCTGACCGATTTCCGGGTGGTAAGCCATACCGAGCACGTTGCAGATGGGTTCGAGCATCTCCCCCGCCAAGCCGCCGATCAGCAGGAACAGCATCAGCGGTTCGCGTTTGACGGCGAGTTTCCAAAGTCCGAAAAGGATGAACAGCGCGAAGACACTGCCGGCAAATACCAGAAAGCCCTTATCCCAGGCATGAGGCATGATGAGTGTGCGGTCGGGTTCGAGCGGAAACTTGTCCATCGTGAGTGGAGTCCTCGTTAGCGGAAGTGATAGCCGACCGTGATGCCGTAGGTCAACGGCGCCGCCGGCGAAGCATCATCGCCGAACGCCTGATCAGTCGCGTAGGAATAGTAGCGCTTGCTGAGCAGATTCTTGCCCCAGAACCGCGCATCCCAGTTGCCGGGGAGCGCGGCCCACGTGACGGAAGCGTTCACCAGGCTGTATGACGGCTGTTTGACGCGATCGTCCGGATTCCAATAGAAGCCACTGTTGTAGTAGTCGCCGGCCACGAAGTCGAGCTTGCCGAACGATGCCGCGTACGCATAGGCGACCGTCAGGTTGCCCGTGAAATCCGGGCTGCGCACGGCGGTCTTGCCCGCGGCGTCGAATGATCCGGTCGCATCGCCGCCGGTCGGCACAGGGGTGTACAGCGGAGCATTCGGGAACGAGTCATACCGGCCGTGCAGAAACTCGAAGGCGCTGCCGATGGTGAGGCCCGCCACCGGCACCAGGATCACGTCGAGGTCCGCGCCGTAGATCTTCGCCTTTGCGGCATTCAACAGCGTCGAGACGCCGCCGGTCAATTGGTCCACCTGGATGTCCTGGTACTTATAGTCGAAGATCGCGGCATTGACCCGCAGGCGCCGATCGAGAAATTCTGACTTAACCCCGATCTCGTAGGCATCCAAGACTTCCGGCTTCACCGCGGCATTCGAATACGCGAGCGAATCGAAGACGCCGCTCTTGAAGCCGCGGTTATAGGAAACATAGGCCAACAGGTCCGGCATGAATTGGTGATCGAACGCGATCCGCCACGTAGGTTTCGAAAACACCGCACTCTGCCCGCCGGGCAGGATGGCGACCGGCGAGCCGCCAGGACCCAGCGGCACCGTGGTTTGCCCCGTGATGCTCCTGTGATCGGAGGTATACCGCACGCCGAGCGTCAGGTGAGTGGCATCGACGACCTCGATGGTCGTCTGACCGAACCCGGAATAGGAATTGAGCTTTTGTGTGCTGAAGATGTCGGAATACGGCAGTCCCTGGAGGGCCAGCCCGCTCAAGCCGAGCGGCTGATAGCTGGAAGTGTCCTTGAGGTAGTAGAGGCCGCCGATCCACTGAATTGGCGAGTTCGTCGTCGACAGAAGCTGCAGTTCCTCGGACAGCGACCGGTCGCGGCCTTGAATGTTTGCCTCGATCAGCGGCAACGGCGTGGCGTCCTGGTCCAGCCCGAAGGGTGAGCGGTAACGGCGACTGGCAGTGATGCTCGAGAGGCGCGCCCAGCCGAAATCGTGCTCGATCCTCAGCGACCCGCCGTATTGCGTGGTCTTGTAGTAATCGTTCGGAGAGACGGCCGTGTTATAGAAGCCGCTGCTCGACGTGGCGCCATCGAGGCCCCGGGTGCCCGGCAACGGACTCAGGCCGATACCTTGCTCGCCTTGGCTCACACTGAAATCGGCCGACAACATCACACGTGTGTCTTCGCCGGGCTTCCACAGCCACTTGGTGCGGGCTGCGAAATCCTTGGCCTTGAAGGCATCTTCGTGGGTTGTGACATTGGCTCCCCAGCCCTTGGACTGGTTCAAACCATACAGGGAAACATCGGCGGCCAAATCCCGGGTGATCCCGGTGGTGGCATACAGCGATTCCGTCGAGGTCCGGTAATTGCCGTAGCCCGCCTGCGCGTCGACGTGCGTGTCCTGGGACGGATCGCGGGTGATGACATGAACGACGCCGCCGGTGGCATTGCGACCGAACAGCGTCCCCTGGGGTCCCTTGAGCACCTCGATCCGCTCGATGTTGCTCAACGAAAACAGCGCGCCCTGGGGCGCGCTGATGTACACGCCGTCCACGTATGTCGCCACCGATGCCTCGTTGCCGATCAGCGAGGAGGTAGCGCCGACACCGCGGATGAAAGGCGTAGCCGCATTGGCCTGGCGCGAAAAGTCCAGACCCGGCACGGCCGCCGTCAGCGACGTCATGTCCGTCACACCGAGCCGCTCGGCGGCTTCCGCGGTGATCGCGGTCACCGACAGCGGCACGGACTGCAGATTCTCCCCGCGCCGTTGAGCGGTCACGATGATCTCTTCAAGGCCGCCGGCCTCGGTGGCGGTTGGCGAAGCTTTGGGGCTGTCCCCGGACGCCCCGACAGAAACGACCGGCGCGGCGAGCAGTCCGAAGACCGCCCCCGCACACAACCAAAGGCGCCTCCAATCCGGTACTACGTAAGACGAACCCTGGTGGATCATCGCTACCACTCCCGCGAAGAATAGTTGTTGTTCCGGCACAGTGCCCGGCCAACCGTGTGTTCATGGGCCGGCGCGGGCGATGCTGTCGGCGGTAGTCTTGCGAAACTTCGGATTTCGAGAATCGTCGCTTACGACGAATTGGTCGTACCTCATTCGTCGATCGGATCATGGTCGTGCACAGACTCTTCACTCGATGAGTTCGTAGTCGGATTTGCTCGCTGCGCATTCGGGGCAACACCAATCTTCGGGAATATCTTCGAACCGCGTACCCGGTGCCAGGCCCGAATCCGGATCGCCCAACGATTCGTCATAGACGTGCGAACAGAATCGACAACGATATTTTCGCATGAGTATTACGGTCGCGCCAACGCTCCGGCCGCACGAGGCGTAATGTCGCGCGCGTCGGACCCAGCCGGGTGGATCGTCGGTCGGATGGCAAAATTGTGCTGGATCGCGAGATCCTTCTTGCGCAACTCCGCCTCCAACAAGTACCACACCTTACGATTGTTGTAGAACGGCGTCATCGGGTACAAATGGTGAATGAGGTGGAAATTCTGGTTCTGCAACGCCGGACCCATGAACCACTCCGCTCCCTCGCGGATGGTGGTTGCCCTCGTGAAGTCCTTCTCCTGTTCGGTATCGTGCGGAACGTGCGGCAGCCAGAAAAAACTGAAACCCAGCGTGAGAAAAATAACGCGTGAAGGAATAAACCACAGCATCAACACGTCCAGTCCATATCCCAACATGGTCAAGGCCGCTATCAGACCTGCGAAGAGCGCGGCGAACCAATACGATTCGATCAAGAACGGCCGCGACACCTTATCGCCCTGGCGGATGGCGTAAATCAGATAAACGACGTCGATGAACAGCCACCGGAAGGGCAGCTGCCACCAGGGTCCATGCAGGGCACGATCGGGGTCGCGCGGGCCATTCGCGAAGCGGTGGTGCAAAATATGTCCCCAGCGGAACAACTTCAGGCTCACGTACGGCGCCACGAGGACGAGCGCCAACTGACCGATCCAGTCGTTGAGCTTGGTATTGGTCGAGATTGCGCGATGCAACGAATCGTGGACGACGCTGAAGGCGGCATATCCCACGACGCTGTTCACCAACATGCCGAGCCATAACGGCATTCGCCCGCTTGCACCGAGGATGTCGCACGACAGAAAGGCGGTTGTGAGTCCAACCCACATTGCCACCGTCGGCCAGGCGATGGTGGGCGTACTGGTCAGAACCTTGAATTGACTCATTTGATCGACAGTCAGGCCGTCGAATGAAATCGTGCGGTCGCTCATGTCAAACCCTCGCAAAAATCATCGGCGGAGCCGGGAAACCGGCAAAGGCCCGGTCGCTTTCGGCCTCTTGGCATTGGGTGCTTTTCTGGCTGCCTCACTCAGAGGCAATCCCAGCAGCCGGCTAATCGTTGGCCAAACCAACTCCTTGAGCGTGCGACCGTGCACCAATTGGTTCGCGACATGTAGCGTCAGAAGACCGTGCAGTGCCCCCCAGACCATGTGGGTGATGTCGCGCGCGTCGCCGGTGATCACCTTCTCGTCGAGGCAGCGCTGCACGAGCTCCACGGAATGCTCGAACAAGCTCTGGCGGGCCGCCAGGAGGTCCGGATAGCGTTGGGGCGGCGGCTGAGCCGTCGCGAAGATCAATGAATACTCCACCGGATGCTGCAGCACGAAATCAACATAGGCTTCGAGCACTGCGAGCACACGGTTCAAGCTGGACTGTTGCGCGGCCTCCCTCTCCCTTACGAAGCGCTCGAATTGTGAGAAGCACATCACTCGAACGCTCGCCAACATCGCATCCTTGTTCTCGAAGTAGCGATATGGCAGCGTGTGGCTGACGCCGACGGCATCCGCCAGGGCTCGGAACGTAACGGCCTCGAGCCCGCCATCGCGAAAAATCTTGAGCGCACCCTCACAGAGTCGCGAACGCATTGAATCCACTTCAACTGCAGTGAGCGCGTTTCTTGCCATGATGATTATTATACATTGTTTATTTAACAACGTAAATGATTTGTTCACGCTCGCCAGTTGACGGATCAGTCCGACGGCCCTCCCGCTACAATCCGGGCGGCGTGGAGACGTTGAATCTCGGCATCGCTGAGACCCACGATTTGCGAAAGGACGGAGTGGGTGTGCTCGCCCAGGCGCGGCGCCGGCAGCGGCGGCACTCGGCCGCCACGGGAAAAGTCGAGCGGCACCGTCGGCGCAAGTATGCGACCCACGCCGGATTGCTCGGTGACCGCAAACAGTGGGTTCGCCTCCGAACATGCCGGATCGCCCGCAACCAGTTCGGCAACCGTCTGGTATGCACTCCAGCAAACGCCCGCGCGGTTGAAGAGACCGGCAATCTCCACGAAAGGCCGTCTGCTCACCCGCAAGTGCACCAGGGCTGCGATTTGCTCACGCGCGAGGAAGCGATTGCCCTCGAGACCGAGATCCAGCCCGATTCCACGCTGCAGATCGGCCACGTCAGCATGCATCTCGAGCGCTTCGCACAACGCCGACCACTGCTTGGCGGTCAGTCCGACGATCATCACCCGTTTGCCATCGGAGCAGAGAAAATCTCCTCCAAATGCCCCGTAAAGATAATTGCCCACTCGCGGTCGGGTCCGACCCAGTTGCGCCTCGGCGATGAAGCCGAGGTTCCCCATGGTGGCCAGCGCCACGTCCTCCAACGCCAGTTTGATGTGTTGGCCGTCACCCGTGCGACGCCGGTGTCGCTCCGCGGCCAGCAGCCCGGTCGCCGCCATCTGGCCGGTAAGGAGGTCCCAGGCGGGCAACACGTGGTTGACCGGAGACTCAAGATCGCTGGGTCCGGTCAGCCACGGCAGTCCCATCGCCGGGTTGACGGTATAGTCGACCGCGGAATCGCCATGGCGATTTCCCTGAATCGTCAACTGGATGAGATCCGCGCGCTTCGCCCGCAGCGACTCGTAGGACAACCAGCCGCGGGACGCAAAGTTAGTCAGTAGGAGACCGGCGTCCTCGCCGGGCGCAGCGATGATGGCCATCGCCAGGTCTCTACCCTCGGGTTGAGTAAAGTCGATGCAAACCGAGCGCTTGCCCTTGTTGAGCCCGCACCAGAAGAGACTGACGTCATTCTCGGTTACCGGCCAGCGTCGGAAATCGAGTCCGCCCCCTGGAAGATCGATCCGGATGACGTCGGCGCCTAACTGCGCGAGGGTCATGCCGCCCAACGGCGCCGCCACGAAGGCCGACGCCTCGACCACCCGCATGCCGGACAGTATGCCGCGGTTCACGCGACCCCCAGCAGAGAGTCGGCCCGCAATGCGTCATCAAGCAGGCTGCGCGCCACCACCTTCACCGCAAGGGTCTCTTCGGCGCCTTCGAAGATGGACAAGACGCGGGCATCGACGAAATAGCGGCTGACGGG
>Ga0179587_10000397_pt1 | contig 18178 bp, 20 predicted proteins | sample CZODoug2_1_08_16_FD_185932 | JGI IMG/M metagenome (GOLD analysis project Ga0179587, IMG submission 185932) | Vadose zone soil fungal communities from Angelo Coast Range Reserve, California, USA - CZODoug2_1_08_16fungal | ecosystem: Environmental > Terrestrial > Soil > Vadose zone | place: USA...
GCGGCACCGGTGCCGAACCGCCGCCCGACCTTCAAGTCAAACACAGTGCCGTAGAAGGCAATGGCATTGTCAAGATTGTCAACGTCGAGATTTACCAGCAGATCCATCAAGGCCTCCTTGCGTAGCTCACCACGCAACAAGCGGTTGGAAATTCGCGAATTCGCCCGAGGCGGGTAATAATTGCACGTATCCACGCTTCGGAATCCCCATATGCGACAGTTAACCACGTTGTTATCGATTGAGACGGAGCGACAAGGATTGCTCGAGGTCACTGATCGGATCACGAAGTGGACGGAAGCTCAAGCGGTCAAGGTCGGTTTGCTAACCATCTTTTGCCGCCACACTTCCGCATCGCTGTTGATTCAAGAGAACGCCGCATCAGCGGTGCGCATCGACCTCGAGAGATATTTCGCGCGCATCGCTCCAGAGAATTCGTCAGTCTATACCCACAATGACGAGGGACCGGATGACATGCCGGCGCATATTCGTACTGCGCTTACGCAGGTTCAAATCACGATCCCATTGATGGACGGGCGGCTGGCGCTAGGCACTTGGCAGGGCATTTACCTCTTTGAGCATCGCCGACGACCGCATTCGCGTACGCTGGCCCTGCATTTACTGGGAGACTAAGAGTGTAGACAGGTCCACAGTTGCATCTCCGCATAAAGCGTCCACAACGCGAGCAGGCGCGGACTGATGCCAGGAACATCCTTCGCGCATTCGAACAATCGTTGATGGCAGAATAAGATTGAGCGATCGTCAGGAGGTCATCCGGACCGGCTGTTTCGCTATTGACGAGTTGCTGTCCGTATGCGATCGCCATGTCGTACTGATGATTCTCGGCGGCGCTCCGTAACAGCTGGTGAGTCGGCGAGGGTGACAAAAAAAACGGGGGCAACGGGTATTGGCGCCGCCGGCTTTGCCGTTTCGGTACCGACGGAAGGACCACGCGGTAACCCAAATCGTCAGCCCCAATGCTTTGAGCATCGATCCCATGGCGGAGTCTCCCAACCGGCGGCTCGAATTCAGTATATACAGCATTCACTGTTGCATCGCCCGGAGGACCACCGCTGGTGAGTAGTTGCTATCGCTGCTACGTGATACGCTCGTACCTCCGCAGCGTGGCGTAGACATAACGATTGAAAATCTTCGTACTCATGACATTGGCCTGCCTATCGGCCTGCAGTTGGTTCGGTTCGAGGAAACAGGAGTTGCCGGATCCGACTGAGCTCATCGTGACCGGCGCCCCCGCGGGTTCGCTTATCTTCGTCGATGGTTTGCAAACCGGGCAAGAAACGGCGGTCAGCGATCATCCACAGGTTCTCATCGTCCCGGCGGGCGCCCACAAAGTGGAAATACACGCGGGGGACAAGGTCGTTTATCGGGAGGATACCTACGTGGCCCTCGGTGAACACCGTGTAGTCACGGTCTTGTCCGGATTAACTCGGTAGCGCGCGGCCGCATCGGGCGGCCACGGCCCGCCCACCCACACTCGCCCGGCGACGACGAGTCAGGCGCGCGAGCCCGACTCGCCCCCGGGACTCTCCGCATTCACGCCGTCGCTTTCAGCTGCGCCACGTATTTGTCACCTTGGTCTTGCGCCCTTTTGTAAGCCGGACGCTCCGTTATACGCGCCATATAGGCCTGAAATGACGGTCGCGGCTCGAGACTCTTCATCATCATCCCGAAGCCGATCTGCGACCCAATGTAGACATCGGCCGCGCTGAAGCGATCGCCGAGTATGAATGGCCCGGGCTTTACCGCCCTTTCAAGCGCATTCATCGTATCCTCGTAGCATCCGTATCCAAGTGCCGCGGGCTTGTCGGCTGCGGGACGCGACAGCATTCGATCCATGAGCGCGGGCTCCACGCAACCAGCACCGAAGAACATCCATCGGTAATAGGTCCCGCGCTCCGGCGAATCGAGAGCCGGTGCGAGGCCGGCGGCCGGGAACGCATCGGCCAGGTAGGCGCAGATTGCCGCGGCCTCCGTGACCGCCGTTCCGCGATGCACCAGTGCCGGGAGCTTGCCCATGGGATTCACGGCCAGGAACGCGGGCGTCTTGTGCTCCCCCTTATCGAAGCGCACCAGCTCCATCCGATACGGTTTGCCCACTTCCTCGAGCATGTAGTGCACGATCCGGGCTCGTGACATCGGGTTGTAATAAAGGACGATCTCTTCGCTCATGACTCCCTCCGTTGCTTGATCTGCCCAGTACCAATTGAGACAGAATGCGGGCTAAATCTCAACCACTGTCATGCGGTCGGACGTTTTGGACACCACCACGGGAGCGTTCAGAGTCCCAGCCAGTCGCACACCCGCCCGTAGGCGATGCGTGCTCTCACGCCGACACGCCACAGCCTATGGAACGGCACCTGCGGCACGCTCGTCATGGGCAGCGCGAGTGCCTCGAGAGCCGTGCCGGCCGCGGCCTCTGCCAGCTGCGCGCCAAGCGCCGTGCCGAGCGCGACGCCGCGACCACTGTAGCCAAGACCGATCAGCAGGTTCGGCGCGGGCGAATGCAGGCGCGGATAGTAATCCGGGGTGAGCGCGAACTGACCGTTCCACCAGTGCGTCCACTCGACGCCGGCGAGCCGCGGCCAGAGCCGCAACGCATGGCGCGACAAATGTGCATAGTCCCGGCGCTGCTGCGAGCGGTGCTGTGCCCCGCGCCCGCCCATGAGCAGCCGGCCGTCGCGGTCGAGGCGGTAGTATGTAGTCACATCGCCGCTTTCGTAGACGACCTCGCCGCCGGGCAGGATCGATGCGGCAAGCTCCGGCGGCAATGGTTCGGTCGCGACAATCGAGCTGTAGATGGGGACGATGCTGGTCCTGAGTCCGCCCCAGAGGTCGTCGGAATAGCCGTCGGTTGCGAGCACGACTTTATCGGCCTGTAGGGTTGCGCCGTTGGTTACGACGCGCCAGCCGCGGCCTTCGCGATCTACCTTAACGGCGCGGCTCTCGCTGCAAAGCGTCGCGCCGGCGGCAATCGCGGCCGCGGCGAGGCCGCGCGCCAGCCCGAGCGGATTGACGGCGCCGCCACGCGGGTCGAAGGTCGCCGCGACGTAGCGCCCGGTCCCGGTCGCGGCCTTCGTCGCGGCGGCGTCCCATAACTCGAGGGTGACGCCGCGACGCCGCCATTGCTCAACGGAATCGCGCAACGTCGCGGCGTGGCGCGGGTGGTGCGCCACGCGCAGCGTACCCGTGTGGCGGACCTCGCAGTCGATCCCGAGCCGTGCGATCAGATCGAAGAGAAGCCCGGGCGCCTCGCCGGCAAGCCGCACCAGCCGCGGCCCGTACACGTCGCCAAGATCGCGCTCGACCTTGTCCGGTTCGTGCTTCAGTCCGGCATTGACCTGTCCGCCGTTACGACCGGCGGCGCCCCAACCGGGCTCGTGAGCCTCGAGCAGCGTCACCGCGACGCCGCGCTCGGCGAGGTGCAATGCCGTTGAAAGCCCGGTATACCCGCCGCCGACGACCGCGACCTCGGTCCGCGCATCCGTCCGCAATGGCGGCGCCAACACGGCGGGCCGCGCTGTCTCCACGTACAAGCAATGCGGCTCGTCGCGTTCGAGCGGAGTCGACGTGACCTCCGGGCGCGCCGGCGCGCCTGGACCAACGCTCATCGGTGCCATGTCAGAACCGGTAGGTCAGATCGGCCCCGTAGGTCCTTGGTTCGCCCACGAGCCCATAGTCGAAGCCCAGCGTACCGGTGTCCGGATCGTTCTGGTTGAGGCCGTAGGCCAGGTACTTGCGGTTGGCGATGTTCTTGATCCAGGCGCCGGCACCGAAGCCGCGTTTTGCCGTGCTCTCGAACGACACGCGGGCATTGGCGACACCATACGCCCCCTGCGCGATCCGTTCGGTGTTGAATGCGTCGAAATACTGCTTGGCATACACGTTGCCGTCCACCAACAACCGCAGGTCCCCGGCCGCGATTCGTGCGAACCGCCAGTCGACGCCCAGACTCGCGTTGTAGTGCGGTGCTTGGATCAGCTGGTTACCCACGCAGCAGTGGCGGGTCGGCGTTGTCGCGTGCAACGTCAGCTCGACGTACTTGCTGTGGAGCAGGCCCAGCGCCGAGCGGATTTCGAGGTCGTCGGTCGCCTTCGCCCGGAATTCGAACTCGGCGCCGTCGACGCGCGACTTCGGCGCATTGACCGTGTGGAAGCCGCTGCCGGCGCCGCCCGGCAGCGTGAAGGCGTCGAGGAATTGCTGATTTTTGTAGTCGTAGTGGAAAACCGCGACGTTGAATTCGCCGCGCCGGTTCCATAAGTCCGTCTTCAAACCGATCTCGATCGAGTTGAGCTTTTCCGGAGCCGCAAAATTCGCCTCGGCCGGGAAGTTGAAGGCCTGCCCATTGAACGCGGCGCCACGGTAACCCTGACTGAAATTCAGGTAGGCCAGAATCGCGTCGCTGGCTTTCCAATCGGCGCCGGCTCTGAAACTGACATTGGTGTTGTCCTCGCTGGGACTTATGGTGGGCCCCTGTGCCGCCACACCCTTCTGATAGTTGGTGTAGGTCGCTGGCAGCGCTCCGATGGTTTGTGTCCAGTAAGCGGCGGTCAAACCGTCTGGCGTAAGCCCTACGGGAGGCGTCGCCGGTCCGCCCTCGAGCGCATAGAAGTTGCGGATGGCCACGTTGTCCTTGGTGAAGCGCGCCCCCGCGTGCAGCGTGACCGTCGGAACCACTTCAAAGGTGGTGTTCAAAAAGACCGCCTTGCTCTCCTTGATCTGATCGAAGTTATTGTATTCATCGAAGCCATAGAGCGAGGTCCCATCGGGCAGAGTGAAGAAACCGAGCGGGTATCCGTCGAAGAAGTGGTATTCCACCGTCGCATGCGTGCTCTCGCGTCCATAGTACAGACCCGCAAGCCAGCCGAACGCACCCGTATCGCGCGAGGCAAGACGCAGTTCCTCGGAAAAGTCGTTGGTGCTCGAGTAGTACGTGTTCGGGTCGTCGAGACGGGCAGTGATGGGCAGCCCGCCGTCGTCGCTTTTCTCGTACCAGCGGCCGTAATCAAAACCAGTGACCGAGGTCAGGGTCGCGTGCTCGCCGACCTGCCAGTCGATTTTGAGCGAGACGCTGTCGTTGCGAATGTCCTTGGGGATCGCGTACTTCGCGCCGTTATCGAACCAGCCGATGTTGCCGGTGAAGCCGGTCGCCACCGGGTCCACGTTGAGCGCATGCGCGCCATAGGGGGTGCCGCGAGAACGGCTCAATGCGATCTTGAGGGTGGCCGTCAAAGTATCGCCCGGTCGGTACAGAAGGGTCAGGCGGCCGGCGAGCGCGTCGACGCCGTTGAGGGGCTCGACGCCGGGCACGATGCTGTGCACCCAGCCGTCGCGTTTCTCGTACAGGATGGCGGCGCGCGCGCCCAGCTCATTGTCGACGATGGGTCCGCCGGCCGCCGCGTTCAGCGAGTAGGCGCTGTAATTGCCGAAACCGACAGTCACGTAGCCGTCCTCGTCGGTGAGGCTGGGGTTCTTCGAATAGAAACTGACGGCACCGCCGGTCGCATTCTTGCCATACAGCGTCCCCTGCGGACCGCGCAGCACCTCGACGCGATCGAGGTCGTAAACCTGCAGCGCCTGCACGGCGCCGACGGGCTTGTAGACCTCGTCCACGTACATCGCGATCGGGCTGCTCTGATTCTGGCTGTAGTCCTGCGTCGTGACGCCGCGCAACGTGAACGTCGGCTGTGCCTCGGGGCCGTACGGCGAGTTGAGCAGCATGTTGGGGACGCTGGCCGTGATGTCGCCGGCCTGCCGCACGCCGCGCTCGGCCAGGTCGGCGCCGGAGAGCGCCGTGATCGCCAGCGGAACGTCCTGCAGACGCTCGGTACGGCGCTGCGCCGTTACGACGATTTCGTCGAGGCTGCCCTCGGCGGCGTGCGCAGCAAGAGGCAGGAGCGCGAAGCCCACGAGGCTCATGATGGTGAAACGCATGGTGTACTCCCTGGCGGCACCGCTCTTCGCGGGCGAACGGTTCGAATTAACGGTTCTTGTAATCGATTATCGATACATCCCAATCGACCATGAAAACACTGTACGGGAGGCCGCGCGCTCCGTCAACGCTAAAACTACCGGTCGCGCAAACGGAATAGATGACGCTTGAAGCCGCGCGTTCGCCTGTTGCAAATCGCCGGGAAGAGATCGCTCTCTTATTGCTTCCGGTGAGAAATTGATTCACCGCCGGTAATCAGCCGAATGCCGCCACTAAAGGTCAGGTACGCCCAAAACCAGTTAATCAAGGTCGCAATGCGGTTTCTCGTTCCCACCAAAAAACCGACATGCACCATGCCCCACAGCCACCAGGCAGGTTCGCCCCAGAGCTTCACGAACCCGAAATCGGCGACGGCGGCTTTACGGCCGATCGTTGCCAGGCTGCCGAGATGACGATACTTGAATGCGGGACGAGGCGGCCGCGCTTCGACTCTCGCCCGTATTTGCCTCGCCACGAAGGTACCCCCTTGTTTAGCAGCCGGCGCGAGTCCCGGCACAGGCTTTCCCTTCCAACCACTACTCAAGGCAGTGTCACCAACGGCAAAAACATTGCTGATGCCGGGCACGCCAAGATCCGCGCCTACCTTGATACGACCTGCACTATCGCAGTCCACCTTCAACCATTGTGCGGCGGGCGAGGCGGTAACGCCGGCCGCCCATAGCACGGTGCTCGCGAGGATCCTTTTTCCGCTAACCACTACGCCAGCACGATCAATATCCTCAACCCGGCTGCCAAGGAGCACTTGGACTCCCAATTTCTCGAGCGAGCGCTGCGCGATGACTGCCAGGGTCTCGGGAAATGCCGGCAATAGGCGCGGCGCCGATTGCACAAGAATCACTCGTGCGTCGGCCGGATCGAACATTCGAAATTCCTTTTCCATCCCGAACCGCGCCAACTCCGCAATGGCGCCGGCGAGCTCCACACCGGTAGGGCCGCCGCCAACAATGAGAAAAGTCAAGAGTGATGCCCGCCTGTCAGCGTCGCCAGTCGCTTCCGCCTGCTCGAATGCCGTGAGAATCTTGCGCCGAATTTCTATGGCATCTTCAACACGCTTCAATCCGGGCGCATGGGGTGCCCAGCCATCCTTCCCAAAATAACTATGCGTGGCTCCGGTAGCCAGCACCAGATAGTCATAGGGAATTTCCTGCTCGTTGAACCTCACGATTTGCCTTTGCGTATCAACGCCGGTGACCAATCCCAAAAGCACTCGAATACCAAAGTCATTGCGAAATAACGAACGTACCGGGGCGGCTATGTCGCCCGGCGACAGGGCCGCGGTAGCCACCTGGTACAACAACGGCTGGAATAAATGAAAGTTTGTTTGGTCTATGACAGTCACCGCAACACTCACCCTGCGCAGTGCGGCGGCGCAACTGATTCCAGCGAAACCCGCCCCGACAATCACTACTCGCGGCAAACCATCCAACGCACGAGGATCTCGCACATCCAGGCGTGGAAAGCGCTTGGTCAGCAGTATTGCGATCAAGCGATCCGACGAGATCAGGTCGCCTCCATAAACGATCAGAATCGAAAAAATCATCACCAGGTATATCGTATCGGCTGCACGCCCATCCATCAGGGCATCAGCGAACAAAACGGGAATCATCGCCAATCCGACGTAGCGCGTTCCGAAACCCAACAACAGGAGTAAGCCGACGGCCAACGCAACGCCTCCAGGCACGCGGGCTGCCACTTGAAGAGGAAGCCAAGCGGCCAGCGGCGAACTCACGTCGAGGGTTTGCAGTTGAGACAGCGAGACGACCACCAATAGCGCGAGCGCCAGCCAGATTCGCAAAGCCGCAATGTACACGGGGCCCGCGTGGACTCTGATCCATTCGCCGATGCGTATGATTCGCGGGACCCCCGGGAGCGCGCTAGTTGCAAGGCCGCGGCGCAGCAAATTATCGATCGAGATGGGACCAGGTCCGCAGACGGCATACCAACCGAACAACGCGACCCAGAACAACTGACTATCAAAGGGTCTATAGGCAAATTGGATGACCAGCGACAGACCGAGCATGGTCACGGCTGCGTAACGTGTCATGAAGCCGAACGCCAGCAGCACCGGGCTCAGTACCTCGATGAAGACGCCGAGGTAGGCAGCAGCGACCGGGGAGAGGAAGCGGACTGGATATTCGTGAGCTGCTAGTTCGAGCGCGGTTTGCCAGTGGGTCAGCTTCAGAACGCCGGAGACAAAAAAGATCTTCGCAAGCCACAGTCGTATAAGCAATTCCGCTTTGGGCCAAGCGATTCCCCGGAGCAGGCGGATGAAGAAATCCGTGCCTACCTGGCTGAATCGCACCAGCTGACCCAGGACCCTCGTGGTCTTTGATGTTTTCATCGGTTCCTTGCGCTTGGATCTTGCGATAGTCGACCGTCGAACTGCGCCCGCACAGCAGCACCCTAGAGATGAGCTTGCTTGGAGGAGACCGGTCCGAAGCCATTTTTATTCCCGGCGAGATCGCGGGTATCCGAAAGGAATCAAGCCGACTAATTCTTCTGCCCTCGCCCGTCACGGATCTGAGCGGGCGCGATTCGTGCATTGAGAGGCCGCGCGCTTCCGTGAGCTGCTGGTGTCAGGGCTATTGGCGTAAACACCGGACCGGCCTTTCGTGGGCTTTTTAACGTGATTGCGGACGCGTTAACAATTCGCGGCGACTTATGTCAACCCGCACGCCACATCGACGCTTTATGATTGTCAATAGTTAGTACGCCGGCTGATTGAAAGGTCTCATCATGAACGATACGGTGAAGATTAAACGTCCCATGTGCTGCCGCCGCCACGAGGATCTCGGCGGTCGCATCAAACAGGATCCGCTGGGAAATACCATCAGGGTAAGAACCCGCGTGCACGACTCACAGGATGATTTCGTCCGCTCGTGGCTCGACCTTAGGGTGCATTTGGAGAGAGACTCCGCGGACTGACAACGACTCTATCGCGCCGCGACGCCTTCTCCGCCGTCACCAGCGCCGTGAATTGCATCGCAAGGGCAACGGCACTGGTTCCAAGCGTCAGCACCGCCGTAGTAGTTGTCCAAGACGTTTGATCGCTCGGTCCATTTCCGGATTCCAAGGATGACCGTAATTGAGACGTACGAAATTTCGGTAGTGTCGACGCGCGGAAAACATGGGTCCCGGGCCGATGGTAATGCCGGACTGGAGGGCTAGTCGATGAACTTCGCGAGAATCGACCGAGGCCGCACACTCGATCCAGAGGAAATATCCACCTGTGGGAACTGCCACGCGATAAGCCGGAGGGAAATGCCGGCGCACGGATTCCAATACAACCGCCTGTTGATTCGCTGTTCCGAGCCTCATGCAACCGCTGGCCGCATCGCGATCTCAGTCCAAGGGGATATCACTTAGTCTTCTGGAAGACAGGAAATGGACTGGTTCGGTTATTGCAAGACATGAGCACCGGTGACGCTGGATAGTTCACCCGTGAACTACGCTCAGGAACAAGGCCGTGCGGTCAGCACCCACGGCAATCGAGAATAGATAGGGAATAATTTCGTTCGATCCGAAGTCTTCTCTCCTGAACGGCAACTTAGGAGACGGACAATGTCGGATGATCAATCGCTGCTAACGCGGCGCAACGCCCTGAAATGCATGGCTTACGGCGGAGCCGGAACCCTTTTCGCGCTGTCGGGCGGAGTTTTCACGCCCATCGATCTGGCCATGGCGGCCAGCGACAAGCGGGGCGTTGCAAAACTGGGCAAGCCGCTGTTCATACAGATCAGCGATACTCACATCGGTTTCAATAAAGAAGCAAATCCGGACGTCGCCGGGACCTTGACGCAGACCATCGACATCGTGAATGGCATGTACGAACAGCCTGCGCTCATCATCCATACGGGCGACATCACGCACCTGTCGAAGCCCGCCGAATTCGATCTGGCGCAGCAGTTATTCACCCGTCTGCGCACCACCGAGATGCACACCGTTCCGGGCGAGCACGACACCACCGATGCGACCGTCACGGAATACTTCAACCGATTCGGCAAGGCGTCCGACAACAAGGGTTATTACAGCTTCGATCACGCCGGCGTGCACTTTATCGGCCTCATCAATGTGTTGCAGTTCAAGCCTGGTGGTCTTGGCACCTTGGGCGCGGAGCAGCTCGCGTGGGTTGCCGCCGACTTGAAGGGGCGATCGGCGAGCACCCCGATCGTGGTATTCGCCCACATGCCGCTGTGGACGATCTACGAGCCCTGGGGTTGGGGTACTGGGGATGCTGATCAACTCATGAGCCAATTGCGCCGCTTCGGCTCGGTCTCCGTGCTCAATGGGCACATCCATCAGATCGTGCAGAAGGTCGAAGGCAACATGACCTTCCACACGGCGCGGTCGACCTCCTATCCGCAGCCCGTCGCCGGCGTGGGATCGGGACCCGGGCCGCTCAAGGTGCCCGCCGATCAATTGGCGGCGATGCTGGGGATAACCAGCGTCTCCGTCGTGAAGCACCCGAGCGCACTAGCGCTCAATGACACAGCGCTCGCCTAGCAAGGCGTCAAAGCTCAATTAAGAAGGAGACACACGTGAATTTGCAACGAACTCAATGGTTGCCGACGGTCGTCGGCATGGTGATTCTGGGAGCGATGGAGGTGTGTATCCCGTCGGCTGGAGAGACCCTAAACGCGACTCAGGTCGAGGTGAAAGATTTCATGTTTATGCCGACGCCGTTGACAGTCAAGGCAGGGTCGACCGTGACCTGGACCAATAAGGACGATGAGCCGCACACTGTGGTCAGCGACACCGGAGAGTTCAAGTCAGGCGGAATGGACACGAACGAGAGCTTTTCCCACAAGTTCGACAAGCCGGGCACCTATCATTTTACGTGCTCGATTCATCCGCGCATGGTCGGAACGATCGTCGTGCAGTAGTCTCATGAAGAACGAGACGAAGACCGGCCTTGTCGTTGCCGTTACCCTCGCAGCACTGGCGATCAGCGGGGGGGCGATGTTTATCGGCTCCGGGGTGTACTACATCGGCGCCGATGACCATCACACGAAATTCGTGTTGGCGGTGATCGAGCAACTCCGTGATCGCTCGATCGAGGCTCGGACGCGCAGGATTGAGGTTCACACCGTCTCCGATCCGGCGAGGATCGCCGCCGGAGCGCAACACTACGCGGTGCTCTGCGTCACCTGTCACCTCGCACCCGGGGTGACGAAGTCAGATCTTCGGCCAGGTCTGTATCCTCACCCGCCCAACCTCGCGCAGGAGGAGATGCCGGCGGAGCAGCGGACGTTCTGGATCATCAAACACGGCATCAAAATGAGCGCCATGCCCGCCTGGGGAAAAACCCTGGACGACGCAGCGATTTGGGACCTCGTCGCGTTCGTGCGTAGATTGCCGGAAATGACTCCGGAGACCTACGCGCAGCTTTCGAACGCGCGCTAATCCTCGCCAATCGACGGACCGGTTCCGATGATACTACCAGCGAAAAATTCGCCGATTGGCAACGATAACGACCTGCTAGTTGCCGTTGCGAATGGCAATTCCCCGGCGCTGGAGGCGCTATATCTCAAGTATCAACGTCGTTTAGCGCGCTTCGTCTCCCGAGTCACCCCTCGCTACGAAATTATCGAGGAGATCATTAACGATACGTTTATGACGGTTTGGGAGAGCGCGAAGGAGTTTCGTAAAGCATCGCAAGTGTCCACGTGGATTTTGGGGATTGCGTATCGAACGGCGCTCAATTCGCTGCGGCGGCAGAAGAACCACTCTGACGTGCGAAGTTTGGACGATTATCCTCAGCAAACGGTCGATCCGGTCCGTGCAACCGAAGTCCATGAATGGCTGACTCATGGATTGAATCGCCTGCCGCTTGAACAGCGATTGACCTTGGAGTTGACCTACCACATGGGGCATTCCATAGAAGAGATTGCTGCAATAACCAACTCACCGGTCGGCACCGTCAAGTCTCGTATGTTCCACGCCCGCATGAGACTGCGCAAATATCTGCCGGCTCTCGCCGGCGCCTCGCTCGAATCGATGATAAGCGCGAATGAGTTGGAAGGGTTTGGAGGAAATCCTTAGGATACCAACAGAGTATCGCCCAACGCTCGTCTGCCCAAGGACTACCTACTATGACCGACCGTATTCGTCGCGCCGACGGACCCATTACGGCCCGCGCCCATTTTCATCGCGTCCTTTTGGAACCGTTTCGTAGCTAAATTTCGACTTGGACACTGCTAGGTTCCTTCCAATCGCCTCTTCAAATCGCGCAGCGCCCTGATGCGTGGGCGCTCAAACTTGGAGATCCATCGATCGTAGATTTCACGGAGGGGCACGGGGTTGAGGAAATGCAATTTTTCACGACCGCGCCGCCTCGTTGTCACAAGTCCGGCATTTTCAAGAGTGTTGAGATGTTGCGTCACCGCTTGACGGGTGAGATCCAGGTACTCGCATAGCCGCGTCAGAGTCTGCGCATCATTGGCATTCAGCGCGTCGAGCAACTTCCGGCGGCTCGGGTCGGCCAGAGCGCGAAATAGGACGTCGGAATCCGTCATACCCTCACCCCTCCTCTCACATTTCTAATGGTGAGGTCGGACGGATTCGTTTTGAAGAATCGGTATTGTCGATTAATTATAGGCAAGTCTGTACTTGCATGTCAAGGGCATCCCATACGCGCATCTGGAAGTCCGTGCCGCGAATATCGAGAGGCAGGTCCAACGCCTGGTCCGGACGCTCAATCAAGTCCACTACTTTCGCTACCATTCCAGCATCGTAGTTCTCATTGATCTCGATCGCAGCGTTCGGAAACTGATTCTGCAAATCGCTCACAAGCATTTCTGGGTCATCCCCCACCATGATCGAGCGAATCAATTGCTCGGACACGGCGATGATGACGAAGCCCAGTGAACACGGCGCGATGGCAAAGCTGATAGTCGCAGCCGCTCTGATAAGCGGGATGAGCACGTCGGCCGCTCCGGCCTCTGCATGGTCTGCGTTTGATTTCGATGTATACATGACTTCTCCTTGGGTTAGTGGATGTCGGTCAAGTTAGCAGCGTGCCTTCAAGGAGACACTCCGTATCTTGCTGTCGTTGTTGACGCGTGTGCCCACCGCGTCCGCGGTACAACGCCTGCGCGTTCAGTTCACGTCAAAGCGCTCGCCGACCAACTCTTCGCTCTTCTGCCAAAGCGCCTGTGCGCGTTGCGGATCGAGGGCGTAACTCCGCACACCCCCACGCAGGCCGGGGACCGAGACGACCTCGGCGACGTGGCAGTCTTCGCAATATCGACCGCCGATAGCATCGGCATCCGCAACGCAAGCGGCCCAAACTGAGGTTGCCGCACCTTGGGGGATGGTCTTCCAGCTGAAGGGCGGAGCGCCCTTGGGCTGATTGGCATTGATCTCCGCGATCAATTTCTCCGTCGCCTGGGGCGTCATGTATCGGCCCAGTTCGGTATGAATGCCCCCGGGATGCACCGCCGTCGCTCGCACCCCGCTCGCTTTGTGACGGCGATCGAACTCGACTGCAAACAGCACATTGGCGGTCTTGGAGCGGCCATAGGCGGTGAACTCGGCATAGGGCGAGTGCTCAAAGTTCGGATCTTCTAGATTGACGTCCGCATATCGGTGGCCCGCCGAAGATAGGTTCACCAGCCGCGAACCTGGCCGCAGCAGCGACGCGATGCGGTTCACCAGAACAAAGTGTCCTAGGTGGTTGGTGCCGAATTGAGTCTCAAAGCCGTCGACCGTGGTGCCCTTGGGGCACGCCATGACGCCGGCGTTGGCAATGATCACGTCGAAGGATTCGCCGGCGGCAAGCAAACCGTCGGCGCAGCGGCGCACACTGTCGAGCGATGCCAGATCGAGTTGGACCAGGTGAAGAGCGCCTCCCCTAGCGGCTTGCGCGCGGACCTGCTCCGTGGCGCGCTCAGCCTTGGAAAGATCGCGCGCGGCTCCGATCACTTCCGCCCCGTGCGCCGCCAGGGTGCGCGCGGTCTCGACACCGAGGCCGGCGGAAACACCGGTGACGAGTACCCGCTTTCCGCTCAAATTGATGCCTCGCAGCACCTCGTCAGCCGTTGATGTGGCTCCAAAAAAATTAGACATAGTCAATTCCTCGCTGTTTTTCGTCCGGCCCTACCGCCGCACCCTGCAAAAGTGGTCTAATGGCAAGTGGAGGGAACCTCCGTTTAATATACGGAGGCTTCCTCCGTTTTGCAAGTACTATGTCAGGAGCGGACCGATAAACGTGAAACGAAAGGCAACGGCTGAGACGCGCAAGCCCCGCGCCGACAGTGCCCGGAATCGGCAATTACTGATGGACGCCGCCAAGACGGGATTCTCGGAAGTCGGGCTGAATGTGAGCTTGGAGGAAATAGCGCGCCGCGCCGGCGTCGGCATCGGCACGCTGTATCGCCATTTCCCGAGCCGAGAAGCGGTTGTGGAAGCGGTTTACCGACGCGAAGTCGAGCATCTGGCCGAAGCCGTGCCGCAGCTGCTCGAGACCTCGCCGGCGGGCGAGGCATTGCATAAGTGGATGCACCTGTTCGTGGATTACATCGCCACCAAGCGCTTGATCGCGCCATCGCTGGGAGCCGCGGCAGGCCGTAGTTCCACGCTTCATGCAACCTCCGCCGAACTGATCACACGTGCGATTTCCACCCTCGTGAAGCGCGCCGTCGCAAGCGGTGATGTGCGCAAAGACATCGACCCACCTGACTTGCTGCGTGCGCTGGTCGGAGTGAGTTATGGGAATCCCGCCGCGGGCTGGGAAGCGAGCGCGCGGCGACTCATCGACATTCTGATGGATGGGCTGCGGCGTAAGGGCCGATGAATGGACGGCATGGAGTCATAGAACGGCGGGATCAGGTAGCCTTGACGGGCGTGGGTGTCGAGCCTGATTCCCTCCCCGAGCGGCACGCTCCAGCGGCTGATTCGTTCCGGTGAGGGAGCGAAGGCATTGCGGGGATCCTCCGCGTTGATGCGGCATTCGATGGCGTGGCCCGAGATTTTGATCTGTTGCTGCGTCAGTCCGAGGCCGTCACCCGCCGCCACCCGCAGCTGCAGCGCGATCAGGTCCTCGCCCGTGATTTCTTCGCTGACCGGATGCTCGACTTGGATGCGCGAGTTCACCTCGATGAAGTAGAAATCGTCCCGTTCCACGTCGTAGAGAAACTCTACCGTCCCCGCGTTCCGGTATTTGGCAAAGGTCGTCAAGCGCAGAGCAGCCTCATGCAGCCGGACACGGGTGGCCGGCGGAATCGCTGACGCGGGCGCCTCCTCGATGAGTTTCTGATAGCGCCGCTGAACCGAACAATCGCGCTCGCCGAAATGCACGGCATTGCCGGCGCCGTCGCCGGCACTCGACGTTTGGAGGCGCAGAATATTCTATCTACAGATCCAGATCCCGCTTGACTGCTGAGGCACTACTCTGCGCTGCTGAGCTCGTTATTGCCCGCAATGCCAAGCAAAATACCGCGCAGGCTGGCTGCCTCCGCTGCGCCTACCGCGCGTTCAAACCGCTCCTGTGCAGCACGCCAGAGAGAACGGGCCTGCATTCGTTTGGCGCGTCCCTGTCCCGTCAGAACGACGAGCTTGCGCCTGCGGTCCGCGTCGCTTGGCTCCCACGCCACCAGCCGATCTCGCTCGAGGGGGCGGAGATTCTGGCCCAGCGTGGAGCGATCCATGACCATGGCATCGGCCAGCTCACGCATGGTCGGAGGATCGCCCGCGCGTCGGTCGATCTCCGACAGGATCGCAAACTGTGTCGCCTTCAGTCCCGCGGGAGCCAAAGCGGCATCGTACATCTGCGACACCCGTCGCGACGCCTTACGCATGGCAGTGCAATTGCAGGCGACAGAGTTTATGGAGCGAGACAAGATCGGCACACCCGACTCCGTTTTAGCGCTGCGGGTACTTGACAATACGGGGATACCCCCTTTATTGTCAATATAAAGGGGGGCATCCCCCGGCACGGTGATTTCTGTTCGCGCAATCACCGACAGCGATCGATGATTGTCAGGAAATGGCGCTGAAGGTAGCGGATTGGTCATCCATTCCAGGTCGTCCTGAAATCCGAGTCTTCGTTGATCATACCGTTGACTGAAGCCTAAAGAAAAATTCCCATCCTTTGATTTGCTGTTGGCACTCGAAAGGGGCGCGAAGGCCAATGTTATGCACTAGGATTATTCTGGTGGTGCCGAAAAAACGTCGATAAGCGAGGAATGACATGGAGCCACAGCCGACCGGTAGTAGCGAACGCAGCGCGTGGGTGATCATGCTCGCGGGCGCAGCCATCCTCATGGTGACGATGGGCGCAAGACAATCGCTCGGGCTCTTCATTTCGCCACTCAAAAGCTCCACCGGTCTCGGCATTGCCACCATCAGCCTTGCGTTTGCCATCGCGCAACTGATGTGGGGCGTCATCCAGCCGGTCTCCGGTGCTCTGGCGGATCGTTATGGTCCCGCGAAAATCCTTATCGCGGGCCTAGTCGTGCTGGCGATCGGCATGGCATTGACGCCGTTCATGACTTCGAGCTTCGGCCTCATCGTCTCGCTTGGCGTCCTCTCGGCGATCGGTTCCGGCGCAGGCAGTTTCTCGGTGCTGATCGGCGCCGCGGCGCGGCACCTGACGAGCGACAAGCGCGGCAAGGCGGCCGGCATCATCAACGCCGGGGGATCGTTGGGGCAATTCGTTTTCGCTCCGGTCGCACAAACGCTGATCCAGACGCTCGGATGGATGGGTGCGATGTGGTCGCTCGCGGTGATTGCCGTGGGCGCGCTGCCCCTCGTGCGTGCGGTGAGCCCGCCGGGTCCCCTGCGCAGCGGTGCCATTGGGTCTAGCCCATGGCAGGCCGTGCAGGATGCGATGGGCGATCGCAGCTATTTGTTGCTGCATGCGGGCTTCTTTACGTGCGGATTCCACATCGCGTTTCTCGTAACGCATCTACCGGGCGAAGTGAATCTCTGCGGCCTACCGCCGGCAGTGGCTAGTTGGTCGCTGGCCCTGATCGGCCTCTCCAACATCGTGGGAAGTCTGATTGCCGGTGCGTGCACACAGCGCTTTCGCAGCAAGTATATTCTTGCCGCGATGTACGGCTCGCGCACCCTGTTGATCGGCTGGTACTTGGTAGCACCAAAAACCAGGTGGACATTCTATAGCTTTGCCATAGGGCTGGGACTCACGTGGCTGGCCACCGTGCCACCCACCGCCGCCATCGTAGGCAAGCTCTTCGGTATCCGGTACTTGTCCACGCTGTTCGGCCTCACCCTGCTTTCACACCAGATTGGCGGCTTTCTTGGCGCTTATCTCGGCGGTCTCGCGCTTGTTCGATTCGGTGACTATCAGTGGATGTGGTATGCAGATATGGCCCTGGCGGCTGCCGCTGCGCTCATCAATTTGCCGATTCGTGAGTCTCGGATTGCGCTGGTACCTTCGGCTGCCTGAATGAAAAGTGCGGTCACGCACGCTTCCTCGTCGCCCGCGCCCTCCCTCGCGCTCCAACCTGCCCCTCTTCTCCGCCGAGCTCGCCGGCAATCCGTCGGACCGCCCGCAGGATCTCATTCGATAGCTTGGGATCCGCCTTGGCGACCGCGCGCGAAGCGGCGACGCCACCGATCATCGCGGCCATCATCGCCAGAGCACGCTGACGATTCTCCGTCTTGATAGGTGAGGCGCCGAGCCCACGTTCCATTAGAGCAACGAGTTGGTCAAACCCCTCCGTGAAGCGCTCGCTAACGACCTTGTCCTGTCGCCCGACCTCACTGGCGCTGGCCGACATTGGGCAGCTCGTTGCCAAGTTGTCCCGATGGTCGAAAGATAGGTACCAGTCAAGGCAATCAGTCAGCGTGACGGGACGGCCATCCCGGTCTGCGGTGATCTGCTCCAAGCCCCCTTTAAAGGCGGACGCGAAGGCTTCCGCTGCCAGTGCCTCCTTGGAAGGAAACTGGGCGTAGAGCGCCCCATGCGTCAGTCCAGCTTTCTTGCTGATCTCCGCGACGCCGACACCGTCGATGCCGCGCTCCCGGAACAGGCGCCCGGCCGCTTGCACAAGCGCCGCGCGATTCTCGGCGGCCTTTTCCTTAGTGACTTTCAATGGACTACCTCGCTCAAAAAGAATCGACTTGACATCAAAGATTGCGGTCGCCATTATAGCGCAATTCAATAATTGTGGTCGCAATGATTGTAGCTTCAGCTTGACTCACCTTAGG
>Ga0179587_10000399_pt1 | contig 18146 bp, 24 predicted proteins | sample CZODoug2_1_08_16_FD_185932 | JGI IMG/M metagenome (GOLD analysis project Ga0179587, IMG submission 185932) | Vadose zone soil fungal communities from Angelo Coast Range Reserve, California, USA - CZODoug2_1_08_16fungal | ecosystem: Environmental > Terrestrial > Soil > Vadose zone | place: USA...
TTTTTGCAAATGCCTGCCATCGTTGGGGTTGAATGGCCCCTGGAGAGAGCCTTTTCCAACACAAGCTCCGCAGGCCGACGGGCGTTGGGGTCAACATGACGGGGTATGTGGGCATCAGTGGCTTCATGTACAAGGAGAGAAGGGGAGAGGCAGAGAGGGACAATATAGGAGGGATCGCGTGTATCGCCTAAAATTACGAGTTTACGTTGAGGGCCACACGATTCACGGATGACGTAGCCTATGCAAGGATCTGGCAAGATATCAGCAGTCGCACTCTCGAGTCCGTGAAATCACACGCAGACCTCGATGTAAGATAGGGCCAGCGTCGACGAACACCTCCCCAAAGACGCCGCGTGAATGTGCCAAACTTCGCCAGAATCCGTCATCTGGTGAACAGCGAATATCCTGTCCAGGAAGTTCACTGGAATGCATGACCCAGTGGTGTTCAAATGAATCGTCGATGGAAGCATTCGAGGCACAACATTGCGTTAATGGATCTTGCAGTGTGAGAAGCTCATGAACAGTGTAGGTATCGGCAGTGCTCGTATTAGTCATTTTCATGATCTGACGGATAAAGGTGCGGATGCCCGATGGCCCATAGATCTCAATTTTGGGCTGGAAAGGGTATCTACTAGGTAAATTGGCAAAAGGAAGGTAAACGAACGTACTGGTTTTGGAAGGCGGGTCGGTGAGGGGGCCTGAGTGGCTGGAGGGTATAACAAGTTTCGCAGGAGAGAAACGATGCCCATGACATGGTCGGCTGAAAATACTGTCAATGGTTGATGCGTCGCTTCGGGGGAAGAGTGAACATACCATGCATATGAGTTATGAAGAGTTTTGTGATTTTATTGACTTTGAGGTACGTCTTTCCGTGGGGCTGGAGTGCAAATTGACGAAGGGTACCTTCCGCACAATCGACCACTGCTCTAGGGAGCACGTTTGTTAGTGACAGAGATATGGGGATTGGAGAGGCATACTCCAGAGAGAGCCATCGCCCAGAACATCACAGACAAGAGACGAGCAGTTTCTTGACTCGGAGGGACCACCACCACTAGAAGTACCCAGAAAAGTCATAGACATATCAGACATGTTCACAATAGTAAGAGGCTTTAGCGCTGAAGCTTCAGGTGCTGCACGATGTTTAGTACAGCATGCTCATGGCACTTGGAATTCAAATTTGGCCTTTTCCCACCACCACCAATATGTCTGGGCATCGGGATCCGAGAACACTGAGCAATCTGCCTGAGATTCTCTCATGTCTGTCTGCCCTACAGTCTGAAGAGGCAGAGCTTTCAAATTCTCTTGCTAAGCTACTAAATGCCAGAGATCCAATTATCATGTCGGTCGATCGCTTGCATTCCTTGGTCTCGCATTTGCATGAACCTCGGCTCGACGCGTCGCTCTTGCTGAGCAACGTATCCCAAACTGCTGAAACTGCTGAAAGAATTGGAGGCCAGGTACGCTCACTGGACGATGAAATGGGTCGAGTTCGTGAAGCTGGGGAACGTGTTGGGCAAGTTATGGAACTGAAGGTAACTCATCAGGATGACGTTCAAGATTCATGTCTCATACTTTTGCAGGCTTCCTTGGCATCGCTTCAGTCTTCCATCGAGAATCAAGACTGGGAATCTGCCACCAGACACTGCGCTCGAGCAATGTCTCAATCAATGGAAGTTACATCCGGCCGATTTGCAGAAACGGCTGTTGTCAGTATTTATTCTATGCACATAATGTACCAAGTTACTCACATCTTATTAGCCTACCTCGGAAAGTCATTTACCCCCCACTCAGACATTGCAAATTGCCCGGGAAACTCTCCTATCCATCTTTCGCCAGAAATTCGAGGAAGCCTCCAAATCCCGTGATTCCACAACGACCAGCCGCTTTTTTAAACTTTTCCCCGAAATTGGTTGGGAAGCAGAAGGTCTTGAGGCATATGCATCCTTCGTTGTGGACCTTGTTCGAACCGGAGCCCCTGCGTCTGCAAAAGGTGATCTCGAAAACATCGAAACGGAACGTCCCATTGATTGTCTTCTCGGTCCTCAGCATCATCACCTATTTATTTTATTACCGCTTTGACGGCCCTCTTTGAAAGTGTAGCCATGATCGTGGATCAGCATCAGCCTGTTGTTGAGAAGTACTACGGCCCTGGCAAGATGCGAAGTGTTGTGGCGCGTCTTTTACAGGAATGCGATAGGGTGGTCAGAGGCATTGTCAATGCATGGGAGGAAGAACGATGCATGAAACGGAAGGTGTGTAGGCGATTACCTGATATCATCTTTCATTGTACTATTTAACAGATCCTGCAAGCTCGTCGATGTCACGAACCTTCCGCCAGTACCAATGTTTTCTTCGAGCACCCGAAGACCACCGTCTTCCACGAGCGTTGAGGATGCAGTTGATCCGCGCGATATTGACAAGGTATTGTCGGAGCTAGCAGGGATGATCGGTCGATGGCAACTATTCAGAAAATTCATTGCTGAGTCTCTCAGAGTGTGTGTTATCATTTTTCATGAGTCCTACTAGTAACCGGGACATAGCAGGACGATCGTCCGAACGCGGAAAGTGGAATTAAAGAAGTGGATACTAGTTCAGAGGCTCAGGCTTTCCTCGAAGGAATAGTCTCCTTGAATGCTTCTGAATCCCATAGGGTTTTCGAGGCCCTGACTGCTCAATATTACATAACCCTTGAAGTCTGGTATATCCGAACGAGTATCGACAAAGTAATGATTTCACTGATGTCCAATCCTCTTCGCTTACTTTGTATGACAGGCACACCGCCTTTCACATTCGGATGCCTCTCAGTCACCCGCCACGACTACTACGCCTGACGACGTATTTTATATATTGAAGATTGTGATCTCACGTCTGCTGTCAACTGGGTCTCTGAGCGGGGTGGAACGCGCCTTTGAGCAGCTGCGGGATGTCGTGGAACGGGATTACATAGGCGTTATTAAAAAAAAACTGGACGATGTTTACCGCTCCACAGGTCCATCCGGTTCTCACGTCAGGATGGAAAGGGCGGAGAAAGAAAATCAAATTGCTTTCACTGTAAGTGTTACATGAGCCGGCTCCTTTCCATTTGTTTACAATTAATAGACTTTGCTGAACGACTTGGATATCTCTTCGTCACATCTCGAGCGTCTCATGCGAGATCTGAGTGGAGCCCAAACAATCACCCTGCACTTTATTGATGAGGAGCAACCTTTGGTTAGGAGCCTTATGACAGCTTTTGCAACCGTAGCAACAAAACTTCGTTCCACGCTCAGAGTGCGTTATTTCACTTTCGCTTGATTCTTAGAACTCAACTTACCAGGTAGGGGTGGAACAACTGTTCAATCAGTTGATACGGCCGAAACTACGAAGTCTCATTACCGATGCATACAAGGACGTGTCGTACGTGTTAGATGATGACGCATACTCTGCTGCCGAGTACCAGGATGTGGTCCGGAAACGCTTCATAAGATTATGGGACAGTCTTATGGATGTCTACAAGGTACGATGATGTTATGTCTTTCCTAGTGCATCCCGCCCAGTCCATGACACAGGAAACCTTTACGGACAATAATTATCGACTCTTTTTTGGACTGGCTCTTGATGTAGTCCTTCGACCTTGGGAAAAGTTGTTGATGGGCCTTAGATTCACCGAAGTAGGGTCTAGGCTCCCTGGTACGATTTTGTGCTTAGTTCGACGTCCACAGCTAGGTGCCATCCGACTTGATCGAGATCTAAGATCAATCAGCACTTTTTTGAGCTCCCAGACAGCCTTTGGAGATGCCCGAGAGAAATTCATTCGTTTGCAGCAAATCTCCACACTTCTGAATCTCGACCGTGTAAGTGTAGACTGATTTCATTACCTCGTAGACTGTTAACGGGCATCACAGGAGGAGGATGTTGATCAGTTCTATAACAGCTCAGGTATCCTTTGGAAGCTAACTGCAACTGAGGCACAGGGAATTGTTGCACTCAAGAAGTAGTTCTTCCACTCTAACTGTCCAGACTAGGTATATCGAGTACATGCATCAGAGCCGCAGCAGTTTCTTAACTTCGTCGCAAGGCATCCAACCTAGCTTGCAACTCATCTTCGTCTGATATAGCATGTCCACCTGATCCGTCTGCAGTCGCCTTATCATCGCCTAATCGTGGAGGTCGCGTTCCAGATGGCTCTCCTAACGCAATTGGTTGTCTATTGGTCATCGGAGATGTTATTGTGACGAGGCCAGTCGGTGCGTCTGTAAGCTGATCAAAAATGTTCGGTTAGGCAAACGTGGAGAGGGCGAAGCAGAAAGCCTAACCTGGTGCGCTAAACTGACACCGATCTCGTCCAAAACCTCTTTCAAGATCTTGTCACCTTCCTCCTCCTCATTTTCCTCTTCACCCATCACGTCGTCTACTGCTTCGGACATCATATCTTCCTTCATATCCATCATAGAATTTTCCCTTTCAAATTCATTCATTATCCTTTGGATTGCGGGTAAATTCAGGCCACGATTCATGGAAGCCATCGCCTGACGTGGAGATCAGTCATTTGGCATTGTGAGTGCATTATGTATATACACGAGTTGCTCCTCGCATTGCATCTGCCATTTGCTGGTTGCTTCGAAGGGTTTGTATACGAAGTTCAACAGCCTGAAGTTGTGTTCGCATTTGATAGAACTTCTGCACGTAACGTCGAGTCCTGACAAGGTCCTTGGCCATGATCTTGCAAGCATTCTGCTGCGAGTAAATGCTGCGGTGCAGAATGAGTATTGAAAACTTACAATCTGACCAGCTTTAGCGCTCTTTTTGATGTCCATTATGAGTTTCTTTTCGCTTTGCTCCAGCTTACCTCGCTCACGATCCAATTCTCGCTGTGCCTTTCCAAGAGACCGTTGATGTTGGCGCAAGCGTTCCGCCGGGGTGACGGTGCGACCAAAAAGTGTTTCCTTGGTACAAAAGAAATACTTGACAAGAGATGGAGATGGACATCATGGTAGCTTACAATGAGGTTCATGGTAGTCAGTGGACAGAAAGACTGCGGGGCGTCCGAGTCGATCGATCGGGTCTGCCTGTATGTACTACTCCTGGTTTGTAACAATAACATATCTCTCAGGCTGCCCGGATGGACCTTTTGCAAATTGGCTCTCGGTGTTCTCAATCATCTTGCGTTCAAATCGACTTTCTCCCAGTCCTTTGTCGCTGCAACAAGTATTTCTGCAGGCATCATATCGCCTCAGATCTTCATTCGTGCCCAATTGATCTCGTCACTGCAAACCTGACCACTCCGCCATCCCACAAGTTACAGCGTTGCGCGATAGAAACTTGTGTTAAACCCAGTCTAAATGCTTTTAATTCCAATCCTCAGGCTACCTGCTCTCAATGTCGAAAGTCATTCTGCTCAGAGTAAATCTTAGACATGCACCCCCAGAAGGCTATCCGCTGAACTTTACCATCCAGCCATCGCCACCCCAAATCTCATTTATGCCGGGTTAAGGATACCTCTACATCGCAGAAGAGTGCATCCGCTCGGGTTCTCCTTACCACCCATTTCCCTCCATCTGGCAAAAAGGCAGGGTCCTTGCGAACAACCAAAGTACCCACAGACCCAATCAAGCTCGCACATCACCGCAGATTAGAGCTGATGAAAATGCGTCATCATGCTGCTCCTGGTAACCCTACGGATAGTCCTGACATACCTCAAGATCAACGTTTACATCTGCGACTTAAGGTTGGTCAACAAACAGAGAAAGTGTTTTGGTTCCGCAAGGTGTGTGTAATGGAGTTGGTAGAGCGGTTCATTCATGCAAACGAACCAGACGGCTGTAACTGGGAAAGTCCTTGATTGCCTGGCATCTCATGTCGGAGTGACATCCTCTACTTCACATGTGCGTGTTGTTGACCACTACTGGCCTGTTAGTTGCTTAGCCTGCTTTGCAGCCACTTCAACTGCTCAAAGTCTCTTCAGTACATCAGGGGAAATGTGTCTTGCGTAACGATCAAGCGATCGCCGATAACGCCGAAGATGGAGAGCTCCTTGTTATTGCCCCCCTTGAATAGTACATTTCTTTCTACCTTTGTAAACGACGGGGGGAAAAACGGCAGTAGGGGGTAAGACTATAATGAGTGCAAGGTATAATATAGATAGCGACAGGAAATTCAGGAAAGAAAAAGGGTCTCATGAAACCAGGGCGGCGAGGCGTCTTAAGTGTGAAACATTAAGGTAGGCAGGGACATATGTCTCCAGTCCTGATACTTCGCGGGGTAGAGGCAACTCGTATGGGCCAACTTCCTCGGTTTCTGGCGAGAGAAGTAGGTGATCATTTCTGTCATTAGCATGCACACGTGAAGCGACAACGCGTAATATTTCCGGTGATATAGGGTTCTGTTCATCTGGTGTCAGATGCTATCAGAAGATGTCGGATACAACTTACTTCGTAGTCTGCGACGTAATAATTGGTGCACATGCGCTGAATCTGCATAGGACTTAGCATCCAACAAACGTCGTAGATTATTTCTATGTCAGCAGGAGTAGCCTTAAAGATTATCCGAATTAATAAGATGTATTGCGTCAGATATACTTCTACGAACCTTTTTAAGCTGCAAGAGCTTGGTGGCCTGCATTAGATGTTCTAGCTGGAGCGTGCCCTCGGGCATGTCATGAGATTTACACCATTCTTCGATCCTTGTGATATTGTACTGAATTTGCATTGCTGGACCAAACACACTTAGACCGAGATCGGGTGATAGACAAAAGACATACCTCGTTTCCAAGAAGAGAAATTTCGTCGCATCAGGAGGTCGTTGAAGCTTGTGACGCCGATGAGTTTCAAGAGTTCTGTAATGACTTGCTGCACTACAGACTCCTCCATGTAGTAGCTTTTCAAACTCTTCCAGACTTTGTTCAGCAGATTTAGGATGTCGTCCATGCTGAATGCAGGCTGGCTGTTAGAATTAAGGAGACGATTAAACAAACGACCGCCGCCATCGCTCGTTGTGAAGCCGGGTAATGACTGGCTTTCGATCAGAGCTGGGATGACCATCTTTGACAATTTCTTTTTGGCTTCTAACATCCAAGTATGATAGATGTTATATTCCAAGCTGTCAAGGTCGTGTTTGACAACAGATACAAGTCGTTCATAGTCGTTCCAGTCGAATGGCCGCACTGCGTTCTCCTCGCCTGGACCGATGCCTTGAAGCATGTCGCTTTCGGCAACACAAATGAAGGACAACATCTCTTGGACATTCGACAACCAGAATATTCCGGGAATAATTGCTTCCTCCCCATTAAATGACTACCCGAAATCTCAGCCATAATGAAAAGAGGATAGATAGGTACGAACCATCACATGAGTTTGTATGGTTTGCATGACATTCGCAAGGAACCGCTCACTTTCCGGGATAAGCCCGTATTTCCACATCTCATTGGTCACAAGGCTGATAAGATTGGCGGGGAATAAGATTTCCTTGACTGCCGAAGGATTTGTGATACTCGGAGCAGGAATCTTCAGTCCGCGAACGAGACCATCCAGGACATCCTCGTCTAATCGTTTAACATCCTGCATTAGACGGATCTTTTCTTCTGCCGGATCATCAAAGTCACGAATATCTGGCAAACCATTGGCGTTTCGCAATCGAAAATTATCTTCACCATTGTATGCCACTGATACTGCGCGAGGATTCATCGCATGGTTCTTCTTGATGTCGAACATGATGTCGTCCGTGGATGTGCGGCTATCTGAAGGTCCGAGGGCAAATACACCCGCTGAGCTGTGCCTACGTTGATGCCTATTAATAGGCACTCCACTAACATTGCTGTGAGCATTGGCGTTTCCGTTGGGATCTCCAGGTCGCAAAGCAGGAGCGAAAGTGGGGGAGAGGGGGGGTTCAGGTCGTACACCTCGTGTAAGCACATTGAGAGCATTTGACCGATTCAGTTGTTCTCGCAAACTGCTCACTTCATTCTTGAGCGTCATGATAACTGAGTTATCCTCTTGATTGCGGACAGGTGCGGTTTCTAGCGCCCGATGTTGGGCTTCAAGCTGGTTGGCCTGTCGGATTAAATCGTCAGTCAGTTTGTGTATAACTCCCTCTTTTTCTGCCGCTTTTGCGATAGCCTCCTCTAATCGCTTCTCGACATCCGCTTTAGCTTGCAACAACTCGGTCCGGTGGGTTAGTTCTGCCTCTGCGGCCTGCAGAGATGCATGAAACTGTTTTGCACGGGTATCTGACTCCTCATGACGATTGATCCATTGCTGCAATTGTTGTTCCAGTTCCGAAAGTTGAGCCTGCAACTCTTTCTTCTCTGCTGTGCGGGTCTGAAGGGTTTGAGTAAGTTCCACTACTTTATTTTCCAGCTTATACGAAATCTCCTTGAATTTTGACACGGAGCGGGCCTCTGCCCGTAGTTTTTTTAGCTCCTTGCGAGCAAAGCGACGACGAACACAAGACTGAAGATAAATGATATGTCGGACGTCGGACCGGAACGCGCGCCGAGAAAACCTGATGCACAAGGGTTAAGGAATGGATCTAGAAGGACTACGTTGTGCACATACACTCCACGGAAAAGACTCTGGAGAAGTGTAGCTGCTTGTGCATCTCTTTTGTCTATGTAGAGCTGACGGGCTTGGGCACCGCGGACGCCTATGTCGGGGTAAGCGGAAGTGGGTTACCGTAGATCATATGTCTACTTACGGCTCTGGAAGAGGGTTATTGCCCGTTTCGTAACCAAGAAATGGTTCCTTTGTATAAAACGTCTGATACCAGTTTGCAGACGTATTGTAGAGACTTCACGACGGATAGATTGGACAAGCTTCCTGGCTTGTATGCCACGCCACCACGTTTGTATTTTAATGGCTGCCTTGCGAAGTCCCTGATATTTATTGACTGCCATGCGCCTACGCATATTTTTCTGCACGACAGTGACCATGGCATTGAGTCGATCAGATCTGAGAGATTCAAGTGCTGCTAGCATGCCAGCACGGAAAAATATTTTCGTCAGGCCATTTTGATACATATCTGGATCCGCAATTGTCTTGTCCAGGATGGTGGAGCAAAGACGTCTGAGATCCATGGCCTGGATCATAGGCTGCCACTCTGAAGAGGGCACGAGCATGTAGTAACTGTCAAAATTATCAGCTTAGCATGTGAATTGCAGGCCTCAAGCAGCATACCGTTCTGCAAACTCCTCGTATATCCAGCGCGTCGGGTATCCAGCACAACTAATCCGAATGGTCTCCAGGACACCGCAAGCGCGTAGTTGACCTAAAACTTGTTGCGGCTGAAACTCCCATGGCCTTTTTTGATCATTCGGTTTGATACACCTGATATAGTGCACGTTCGTAACGCTGAGTGTATCCATTAGGGTTATCAAGGAAGCTTTGAATATCGAGCCTTGAGTTGGCTTCTTGCTTGCAGCTCCAGGCCGCTTCGGACCAGAGCTTGCACTTGCACTGGTACTCTGTGCCACAAATGATTGTCGACCAGGATCTGGAATAACAGACGAACGACGAGATCCTGTGCTTCCTGATTCCGAGAAGGCCGGGGAAGCCGAATGTGGACTCTCAGTTGCCCTCGTGGAGTTGAGCGCAGTATCAAGAACTTCTCTGAGGAAAGGGTTCTTAGTAGACGCAAGGAGAGACATGTGCTCGTCTAGAACTGTGTCCCTATTCTTCTCCAGAAATCCTTCGACTTCGTAAGTCACATCTAATGCATAATGTGCAATAGTGAAAGTAGAGTTGCCAAACCGTGGTTTCTTGTAGACTGTCCTGAATTCCGGTTTCACCAGAAGCTGAGTATTCAGCTTCCGGAGAAAAGATGCGTCACTGCCGGATGGCATGCGAGACTCTTCATCTAAGAGGGCCAATACCCCCAACTTTCCTTCTATGACGTCGATGCAAGGCTGATTGTCCGAGAAGTCAATGAACGTCCAATTGATTTCCTCCTTGATGTATTCCTCTTGCTCAAGCTTGAAAACATGCGAATTGAACTAAAGCAGCCAGTGAGCAAGGCTCGATGATACAAAGGGTGCGATACATAGTACCTCCTGTTGTAATTTCTCATTGGCATAGTTAATGCTGAACTGTTCAAACGAGTTCTGCGTCCGTCGTCAGTTTCCATTCATCAACAGAGTGAAAAAATACGTACCTTTTGGAAATGTTCGAAACCATATATGTCCAAAACACCAATGAACATTTCGGCGCGATCTGCCGCATCGCCATTCTCTCCCGCGAGACTTTCGTTGACGATTGCAACCAGCCATTCGAACATACACGCATACACAAATTTAGCGACACTATCCCGCACCACGGTGGCCTGGGCAGCATTGAGAGAAGTCACGATCTTCTCAGACCTGGTAATGATCTGTTTCTTAACCGTCCATTTTTTAAACTCTGCAAGATTCACACCAAGGAATCTGGTGGCGAGCTGCAACGCGGAGTCGCTGTCGTCAAGGGATGCATCTGTACGGAGTTGAGTAATTCTGACGTTCCCAAGATGCAGCAGAGCAGCCAAAAGTCGGAAAACTGCCCACTGCTTTTCTACACTGATGCCAACGGTCGAGAGGGCTTGCTGAGTTGCTCTAAATTCATCTGCGTCATCAACTCCAGCGATGGGGCTCGAGGCAGAACCTCCTTGCTTCAGATAGTGAAATTTTGTGACATCCGTATCTAATCCAAGGTCTTTACGCTCTTTGAGTGGGGCTCCCGCACATAATTGATAGAATATGTGGTAATTGCGTTCCGTAAGAGGTTGAAAAACGATTCTTGACCGTTCCAGAAGATATGTGCGTATGCGAGCACCGACAATTTCTTGTTGCCCGTCAAAAAGGATCTATCAAGGTATCAAGACCCAGAATGAGGAAGGGACTGAGACTACAGACTTGGATATATTTTCCAAACCGAGAGGAGTTGTCATTCCGAGTAGTTTTTGCATTTCCAAATGCTTCCAGGATTGGGTTTGTGGCAAGGATCTGGCGTTCGATTTCACTGGAGTCATCCAGGGAGAACTTGGTTTTCGACTTTGAGTTGACGTCTGGAGGGTTCACCGAGGCAAGATACCGCATGATAAATTTTGCCTGGAGTAGTAGTTGCAGCGATTCCCGTTAGCGCATGAAAAAACCGATTTCCTACAGATTCAGGTTTACCCGCTCCGCTAAACGACGTAAGGGTGCGTTGAGAAGGACAGGGGAGTAGAATCACCTCTCTCCAGAAACAATGATGGTTTGTCCCATGCCATCCTTTCTCATGGCAGTATACGCGTCCTCCGCGATAGCAAACAAGTGTGGCTCGAGTTCGCCCCTCCTCCTTCCGCTGTAGGCTTGAATAATTTCGGGTCCATAGAGAGTGACGCGCTGAAAAGGATTGACGGCAATGAGTACAATTCCGCTGTAGGTGTAGATGCTATGCTGAGCGTAACGATTGCGGATGGTATGTAGGACTATTTGTGATTAATGGCTGTTGGATATGCAAGAGACACCGCGCACGCACCTGATGGTTCATTCAGATGTGAGAGCGTGGCCAAATCATCGGCGGTTTCCAGGAGAGGCGGATTTCGTAAAGGGGGAAGGCCCTCCTTACCATCTTTAATATCCTTCCCAGTAGTGTTGATTGTGATTTCCTGCAGAAAAAGGAATTGTGAGGTCGACTGACGAAAATCCAGATGATACCAAAGTGACCTTGCCATGTTCATCAATGAATCCCAACTTGATGAAGTCATCTGCGCCCTTAGAGACAGATAAAACCTCTGCTGATATCCATGCTTGATCTTTGTCCTCGAACCACACACGGGTTCCCTTGCTGTATATGTTTTCCGCCATCCCGGACGTTGAGGGAAGCGGCTTGGATCCAGACGGTGGCTATGTTGATACGCTGTTGTGCTTTGTTGCACCCAGGGCACTACCTGCAGCCCAAAAAAGCTATGATATTGAAACTACTATTTCGAGTTGACGGGGAAATAACAAATGGCATATTAGAGTGGCTTATAGCTTGGTCAATCCATTCAACATGACTGTCACGACATGATGCTTGCATTCAGCTGTGTTGATAGCATTGGCATACACACAGAAGGTGAGATCCAGGCGAGCAAAAATCTAGTCATGATATAGCAATGAAAACGGAGAAGGTGCAGGGGCGTCATAGAAACATGGGCCACACGGCTTGACATTAGATAGCCAGTGACATAAGACACAACCGAACTTGTTATCACTTGCGAGTGGAATGATGGAGGGACATGAACCTCAAAATCTACTGGCATCAAAAGACAGAGACTCAAAGTGCAGAGAATCGAGTCTCATTTCGACACTGAGATCATCTGATCCGAAAGATGGCGATCTATGGTCAAGGAAATGTTTGTCATCACCCTCAAGGCGGAAGGAGATAGGGGAAACACCCTCCCTCGGTGTATCTGGCCCAAGGGAAGATGTCGCAGAAGGTCCCGAGGAGTTACGAGACATGCTCATGGACGTGGGAGTAGCTGCGCCGGAACCAGACATCCCACCGTCATGGTCGCAAGGGGAGAAAGAAAAGAGCCGCTGGAGACTCAATATGGAGAAGCGGCGTCTAGTTGAAAAGGTTTGTACCGATGTGGGTGAAGGACTCCGCGTGAGCTCATCATGTACAGAATCCTGACATGGAGAAGATGACAAGGAGCCCAAAACGTCCGGAATGGATGAACTAGGACTGGAAGGAGTGTGTTTGTATGACGTTGACGAGATGAAGCCGGGAATTCTCTGTTCTAACGTCGAAACCGGGCTGTCACGTTGGGAGCCTTGATTCTCGAAAGAAGAGACAGAAGTACGAGACTTCAAAGTTGCAGGATAAGCAAAGAGTTGTGAGAGAACGACAGAGCTGCGGCGGGGGACAGCTGGTATTCCGTCTCTAGATGGTAGTTCGACTCCTGTTACAGGCATCGGTATGGAAGTACCCAACAAATTAAGCCTTGAGCGCACAGAGCCCTTACCGACGTCCTTTAAAGAACGGAAAGCTTTGGAAGCCCGGGACTTGAGAGATTTCAAGGGCTTTGCTGGAGGGATCGTGACATGCTCTAACTCGTGCTGTCTGAGCTTGACCACCTCGACTACAACGGAGTCATCAGCTAATTTGTCTCTTTTGCCAGCGACGACGTCTGGTGCTGATTGCAGCTCCAACTCGTCCGCCCCATCATCTGTAAAATGGAGTTCTGAATTCATTAAGACATCGGTTATCGACCTTGTTTCTTTGCTCTTCATTGGCATGATCGTTTCATGGGAATAACGGTGAAAAACAGGAGGATGGGGCTCAGGGTGAAGAGCACCAAGTGCACCATTAAGAAAGGCTATATCGGGAGGGGTTGACAAAACCGATTTCAGAGGTGAAACTTGGGCTGCATCGAAATAGCACCAAGGGGGAGATTGATCCTCTTCTGGTGGTACGACAAAGACGTTTGGCATCAACGGTGATGTTGGAGGAGCCTTGTCATGAGAATGAACTTTGGGTTGTTTGAAAAAAGAGAGTGTGGGTGCCATAAGTATTGGCGTTGAGAAGTAGTATAGTAGTAGTTGAAGTCAGCCCCGACTCTTACGTAAGGTATGCCGCCGTCGTCAAAACGTACAGCTGCAACGGTGGACCTGGAGCAAGCATCTACACCACACAAAATCACCAAAGGTTTTGCTCCTGCTTTCAGTTTCCACATGGCCCTACTAACTCAAAACAGTTCATCCCTTCTTCCACAAACAAGTCGATACCGGGTCGTTTCTATGGTTAGATCCGCTCGGGTCTTCACGTTCATGCCTACATGGTCTCAATTCTAACCCGAAAAGCTCCGCCAAAGTCGCTGCTTTCGACTTGGATGGCACGCTGGTTAAATCGACATTCCCCAAAACGAAGGGGATATCACCTTTACACTGGGAATGGTGGAGGGTTAGCATTCCAGAAAAATTGAAGGATCTGTCTGCCTCTGGGTAAGCTTAATTTTAATTCTATTCTTTAACCCCTTTTGGGATGACAACTCCTCAGCTATTCCATTGTCATCATATCGAATCAGGCCCTCAAACCTTCGATGCTAAAAGTTTGGAAGCAAAAAATATCCTCCATAGCAGCTGCGGTGCGCCCTATCCATCATCTGAAATCAGTGACAATAAGAAACTTTGCTTTCACTAGTTGCCCGATGTTCCTTTTCGTCTGTTTGCCGCTACAGCCAAAGACCGCTACAGAAAACCCATGCCGGGCATGTGGTCAGAGTTAGAACGTGTGTTTCGTCAGGATAACGTGGTGATCGGTTGGTTACCGTCAAATGGGTCTTTGTCTAGTGTTAAAATATTTCCCCCCCAAGATAAAACAGCATCGTTTTTCGTGGGAGATGCAGCGGGACGCCAGTACGCTGGTCACAGGAATGATTTTTCAAGCACCGATCGGAAATGGGCACTAAACATAGGAATACCCTTCTTCACGCCAGAAGTATGTATAGATGCTTCCTTCAATGCTTTCCAACCGATTTTCTTTTCAGGAGTATTTCCTAAATCTTCCACCTCATACATCCTTCTCGCTACCGGGATTCCATACCTCTTCCCTTCCCGACCGTTTGTCCACCATCGTTCTGCTGTCCCTCGGATACTGATCTATTTGTATCAAGTCCCACTTGTGACACCTACGTCATCGCCCATGTTGCCATCGCCGCCTAGACAAGAGCTTGTTATCTTCGTTGGTTATCCTTGTTTAGGAAAAACCTCATTCTACCGCCGTTACTTCCAATCTCCTGGATATGTTCACGTTAACCAGGACACGCTGAAAACTCGTGATAAGTGTGTCAAGGCGGCGCGTGAAGTTCTCCGACGGGGTGAAAGTTGTGTCATCGGTAAGGCCTCCGTTGTTTATGCATTGCAGGACTGGGACAAACCATCAGACAACACCAATCGCGATGCCTCGACTCGCAAATATTATATCGACGTTGCCAAGGAACACGGTATTTCGACAAGGTGTGCAGTGCATACCTTATTCATGCACTACTTGTTCAGCAGACTACTCCAGGTGTTTTCTATTTACAGGATCGATTGAACTTGCTTGGCATAATAACTTGTATCGGGCATATAACCTTCCGGAGTCGGTGGCTGCTGAAGAGGTATGCTTCTTGTCACCAATATGTAGGAGCCATAAGACTAAGTAATGGACAGCCACGAAGAGAGATAGTCCCCTACATTGGGTTCACTACCTTTCGGGACAATTACGAAGAGCCCCAATCAATAGAAGGGATTTCAGAGATTAAGAAGGTTAATTGGGTTTTCAAAGGGACGGAAGAAGAGAGGAGGTGTTGGTCGATGTGGCTTCAAGTAGATGGTAATTAGGGACGATAAACTTTTTTTCGGCAACTATTCGAGGGAAAGCCGGGGACCTGTCGGCAAACAAGCCGGCAAAGTGGCAAGTCCGCGGGTGTTCGGAGGTCGGGACGGCAATATACGGGTACATAAGATGTAAGCGGACAACCAGATGCAAACAAGTTGCCGACAGCCCTGAAGCCCATACTGCCAAGTACCAGCCAATACCAGCCAGTACTATCAGGTATACTATCAGGTATACTACCAAGTATACTGCCAAGTATACTACCAGGTATACTATCAGGCCTCTGCTGCAATCATGGATCTTCAACATCCAGATTCCAAACCTACCACGTTCGTCTACTCTCTCTCTCTCTCTCTACGTCTGCCATCTCTCATCCATCACAGCTCTAAATCCCCCGTCGTACGAGGTGCCCGCGCGTGTACCGTCTGTCGTGCAGCAAAGGTATTTTCCTTTCCTTCACTCTCCCCGCTTTTCTTATCTCCTTGCTCTTCCAGATGAAATGTGTCGGTGCTGAAGACGGACAAAGGCAGTGCCAACGTTGCAAACGTGCCAACGTCGAGTGAATATACTCAATCTATAACTCTCTCTATCAGTTCGTCTCAGAACCATCCTAGATGTGTCTTTGAAAAACACCGTCGAGGCCGTAAACCTGGTTCAAAGTATATCTTCCCCACACCCCACCTCCCCTAATTTTAATACACTTGTACAGACTCTCCGAGGCATCAAAAATGCTGCGTCGTCTCGAAAAGGGGCTGAATTCTGCCAAAATGAAATCTCAAACGGCAGATCATTCTTCCCCGTACCAGTCATCCAGCTCCCGGCTAGGCCCTCAGCAGGATCCTCTTTATCCAACCATCCGCCCCATTGAACATGGTTTCAGTGGCTCTAGCACTCATTTTCCGTCCAACGAGCTACCTCCACTTAACCTTCCCAGCTATCAGAATGGTGACGCATATTTACCATCTGACAATGCTTCCCGTTCCATTGCCGTGGCTGACGACGATGACGACGATGCTGACCGCAATGATGAATCCTTTTTCCCAGCAAAGTTAATCAGAAGAGAGAATCAGCGCAATTCCTTTTTCAGAACAATCCTGAATCCCGAAGAGTCTCCTGCAGCTAGCGGTCCTCCCAACCGTGGTACATCTTACACCCCACCCCAAATTCGCTTGGCACCCATTCCAAATGGGCCTAGTGACCCGATCACTGCTGGCATCATCCACGAAGAAGACGCGAAACTGCTTTTCGATCTTATCTATTTGCGACTAAATCCTTTCATCAATCTGTTTGACCCCGCCTTACATTCCGTGACATACGTTAGATCCAAATGCCCGTTTCTGTTCACAACCCTCATCATGGCTGGATCCAAGTTTTTCAGACCTGAAATCTTCAAGCCCTGTCAGAGACTAGCTAACGATTTTGCTGTCCGAGCTTTTGCTGAGGCCTGGAAGCGTGTTGAAGTTGTGCAAGCCTTTGCTTGCCTGACCTACTGGAAAGATCCCGATGATAATGTACGACGATTGCCACTGATAACCTTCGGGATACTTGATCTTTTCTTCTAGCGTACCTGGACATATATAGGATATGTGAGTCCATTGAAATTCCATCCATATTCATTCATGATTCAAACGCTCCAAAAAGGCCTGCCGCATGGCTGTAGAACTCGGTTTGAATCGATACATACAAAGTCCACCAACGAACGAAACCGAGTTCCAGAGACTTGAGCGACGCAACCGGGAACGAACCTACCTTGTGCTCTTTGTACATGACCGAAGCCTTAGCATACAAACAGGTCGTCATTGGATGCTGCCAGAAGATGACCTCGTCAGAAATTCCGCTTCCTGGCATGAAGGAGGGGGCGGTGGTATCCGCCCCGAGGATGTCATTGTCGCTGCCTTTGTATCCTTACGCCGCATTGCAGTATGTTCTCCCCTTTCATTGTTTGGTACATTCATGTTCACCACTTACAAGGCTGAGACAACCGATGTTTTCAGTACGTCCAAGGGTGCAAGTCCGGGTGTTCATCATGATGTCAACTACGAGGCTGTCCTTCGTAATTGTAATGCGAAATTAACCCAGTGGGCTGATACTTGGCAGCATGAAATGGACAGAGGTATGTTCTCCCACTCTGACCGATGCCCTCTGCTGACTCAACGTTCAGCTGGAGGGGAGAAGTTTCACTCATCATTCCTTACCTTCTTCCGCCTACACGTTAGGTTATTTCTCAACAGCTTTGGTATACAAGCTGCTATGTTACCTGTAGGTCGTCTGCTAGATTTCACCCAGCGTCGGGCTAGCGTCGTTGACTGCTCTTCCTAGTCGAGTCGCCAAAGCCCCAGTCTACAAGCTCTTACAACTTGCAGTACAAGCGCCCTGGATTCCTTGCGCATAGTATCTCAGGACTTTGCCAAGATGAGCATGCTGGTATGTTCCACCGTATCCAACGCTTCATCTCGACCCTTACTTTTCTTGGTCAAAGCGATATGGCCAGGATTCTATCACCGTTATGACAGCCTACTCCGCCGTTTTCTTGCTTAAGGTGATTTTTTTTGTCTGGCCACTTCTTGATCGACTGAAAACCGGTAACCTGTAGCTTCTCCGCAGCTCGAATACCTTCTCTCAACTAAAAGAAACTGCACATGACATACATGTTGTGATATCTGAAACGGCTGACGCCTATCAGGACGCTTCCCAGCTTGGTACAGCATCGACGTCCGCCGCCGCATACCATGCTCGCTTCCTCCGAAGCCTTGTTTCGAATGATGTCTTCAGAACTGGGCGAAATGATCACAAGGAACGGCATGACGCCGGCGTGCCAATTGATCCCCGACTCCAGGGTAACCTATGGTCGCGGCATTC
>Ga0179587_10000401_pt1 | contig 18087 bp, 25 predicted proteins | sample CZODoug2_1_08_16_FD_185932 | JGI IMG/M metagenome (GOLD analysis project Ga0179587, IMG submission 185932) | Vadose zone soil fungal communities from Angelo Coast Range Reserve, California, USA - CZODoug2_1_08_16fungal | ecosystem: Environmental > Terrestrial > Soil > Vadose zone | place: USA...
AATGGACAATGATCTGATAGGTCTGCCGCTGTACCCGGTACGCTTTATGACTTCGGACGAGCAGCTTTTTGAGATCGACTATCGAGACATCGAGAAAGCCTTGGAACGCGACCCCGAGGGGCGCACCGTGCCGGGGCCAGACCGGGACGAGCTTTTGCTGACCGCTGACGATTGCGCGTGGCTTTGGGCGCACGGGATTGAGTTTTAGGGAGGGAGAACAGTTCTGGCAGGGAAACACGAGTGAAGGAACAGTAAGCGAATTACCATTTGGCACGCTATAAAGAAAGAGACTACGCGACGGGAGACAACAACATGCGCACTCTCTTTCTGATTTTAGTCAGCAGTATAGTTTCATTCTGCGGCGGCACAAGCCCCCGACCTGAAACAATTTCCAGAAACAGCGAAAGTCATTTCCGAAACTCCGGTGCGTGGATCAGCACTCGGACGTACTCACTGGGTCAGAGATCGCAAGACTGAATCTGCTCACTTACAAACTGGATGCTGATGTGCTGGCGAGGATGTGGGACTTTATCGAACGTCGCCATCTGGCAAATGCTTTCGATGATGAGCAAGAGGCCAAGCGCAAGAAATAACACGCTATTTGGGCCGGGATGTGCCGAAACCCTTGGCCGCCTTCTTGTTAATTTCTCCCGGCCAGTTATTTGGCGATGGCTTGTTCTAACAGGTCTCGCGCTTGTTCTTTCGTTCGTTCAGTATAGGAAGTTGGTATCTCAAAGTACTGGTCAACCGATTGAAACGTTATAGCGATAGGAGTTATTTTAGTGTCGACCAATAAAACTCCGTCACTGTTTCGAGTCCAAATGGTCTGCTTTTGCAGAACGAAGCATCCAAGGTCGGGCGCGAGCCAGTCCTTAACGACCGCCGTAGCAGCGCCCTGAGGGTTGTCGTTAAGCTGATATGTGTCCTCGAAATAGTTAACATCAAATCCTGAAATTTTTCCACTAGGATGCCCTTGGCATGAAGTTGCTGCTGTCAAACGGTGGCGATACTCCGTTTCAGGAATAGTGCTTCTAACGATCGATTTGGTTTGATCTTCAACGATAGTATATGTTCCTGCTTCGTAATCGTGGATATTCCGCTCGTAAGAGTCCCGGCCATTGATGCTTCTTGTCCAGATTTCTACCCAAGAACCGTCAGTGCGGACTGCTCGCGTGAATGTTGATGTGCGAAGATAGGGACTTCCCGCTCGCGGACTGCTCATCACGCTCGTCACTACGAACGACCTGAGTGGTGTCGGAGTCAATTGTGATTGAATCGTATAGATAACTCCGGCTACGGTTAATACGGCAATTGGAACCGCAAAATTGTATAGCTTCATGTTTGTCCCCTTCGTTTATGACTTTTTGCAACATGCCAGTAGTGCATCGCAGGGAAAGGGGCCTGGGACACATCCGCCGCAGACATGGTTTGTAATGCATACGCGTTGGCACCTAATGCAGGTAGGCGGGCACACCTCACAAGTTCGAAGAACACAGGTTTGCGTATCTGGATTGGGACAATCGTTTATTATTTGCTCTGTACAGTTGACATCGCAACCCACCGCAGTCAGAGGGCCGCAGGCTTTTGCGACGACGCTCGATAGGAAAACGAGCAGGAAAGCAAACAGCACGATGTGGATTACCGAGGAGAGCGTAGCTTGAGCATTTAATTTACTTTTCATTTCTCCTTTTCTCCTTTTTTGCGATTTCGACCTCCGGAAGCAAAGGATGACCTGCCTCAGACTAAACATCGCGGATTTGATTTATCATCGGCAGTGACCTTAGTCGCGCGTGTTCCCTTGGATTCATGTCTGCCTTTGCGAGCGGCTAGGTTCGCTCAAAAGTGCCGAAGGGCGCGGGCCGCTTACGAGAGTCGTAAACGGTTTAAAACGTATGCTAGTCCTGAGTTTGTATCGCGTCAACTATCTAAATGTCACACGAGCCAAGTTCTCCGCCGTATACAATGCCAGCTCACGATCTTTCTCTTCCGCCTTACTCAAAGCGCGTACGCTCTCCCGAGTCTCGTGGTGGGAGGTAGATAGGTCCGGTCCCGCCGTAGTATCTGGAGAGGGTGTTTGTGCGGGCGTAGCTGCACCAGGTGGCATTCTGCGGATCGGGCATAGGAATCTTTCGGATTGGAATTACTGAACTGGGAGGCTCGGAAAACGAGGCTCGGTACTATTTCAGTTTTGCGGGTGTTGTGATACTCGTAAAATGAGGGTGAAAGAGATGGTTGACGTTGAAAACGCCGAACGCCCGCTGTGGGCACGATGGGATAGGATTGGAGCTAGTGTAGGGGGCGCATTGATGCTGTGGATTGGCTTGCGTAGTGGCCCGTTCTTCTTGTCAATTATTGGCGCTTTGCTGTTGGCGCTTGTGTTGTTCGGAGGACCACTGGCACGACTAGCCTTGCTGGAACAGCAGCACAAGCCTGAAAAGCCTATTCTTCGATAACGCGCAATCCGGCGTCCCTCTTCTTTGCCTCTACCAAATCCTCGGGGTGGATCAAAAACTGCCGCCCATCGGTCAAACGAATCTTTTGCCAGCCTGACGTATCTTCATCCTCGTCCACTACCTTCGCACTGGGGTTTCGCCGCAACGCTTCATCCACGTCTTGGGGATGGACTAAATGCTCAGAGTCATCCGCAAAATGAACACGAGTCCATGTTCCCTTTGCCGCTTGCCCCACCGCGCCTACCTTACTGACCGCGCCTTGTACTACGGGAGACTGCAGGGCTTCTCCTGCCCCAGCGAGCGTCTTGGCAGTGACCATTTTACCGGGCACAGAACGAATCACACGATCCGCCATCAACCCCGCGCCCAAAGTTTTTGAGATCGGCTCGGGGCCAAATAGCACACCAGCCAACCCGGTCCAGAATTCGCCTTTACGCAATGCTGCGTTATATCCTCCTGTTCCGTGTTCAAGCGCGATCCGCCTTTCAAGCAGCCCTTGTGCTTCGATGATGTTTGAGAAACGAGAATTCAGTTTTTTGATGTTGGAGTTTGGCGCGGCATTCTCCACCATGTCCGCAAGCTGCCCATAGATTTGTTTGCGAACACCGTTCATAGACGTTTTTAGCTTCACTTCGGGGTCGGTTGGCAAGACGTTCCACTGCGTATTCTTGCCGAGCGATTTCTTGATGTCGGCAACTTCGGCGGGCGAGATCGTTGTTCCTGTTACCTTGCCAATGGGATTACCCTCGGAGTCGTAGCGCGTGAGGATGCTGTCTTCAAGCTCGTTTAACTGCTGCACGTATTTTGGAACATCCAATCCCGTTTGCTGCGAAACGAATTTCTTGGCGTTGGCGATTGTGTTTTTCACGGCAGGCACGATATCCAATTGTTTCGCTGCTACAGATGGTTCACTTAGTGCTTGATTGATTTGGCCGCTCAGGCTATCCCCGGCAGCCTCCAACTGGCCATGAAGGTTTTCAAGCTGTCCACCCATCGTTACGGAATCTTTCGGAATCTTGATTCCCTCGTCGATGAAGGCACTGCCCGGATTTTTTCCGTAAAGATAGTTCACTTGTTTGTTCGCCCGCAGCAACGTATTCATGGACTCTGGCGCGATTTTCTCCGCGAGCTTGCCAAGTCCGCCGACAATGCCGGATTCACCAATCGCCTCTGGCACTGCCATTTGCGCTCCAAGACCCAGCCCTTCGCCGATTGCATAGCGAGGCTGGTCATTAAAGTCCTCTCCTGTTTTCACAATTGCCTCACCAACGGCGGGAATCGCTTTGATCTGGCTCTTGACGGATTGTGCGGCTGATTTCTTCGCACCCGCCAGATCACCAGTGACAACCCTAGCGATTGTGGCTGCCCGATTCTTCAGCGTGGCGTACTCGTTGCTTAGTGAGTCCAAGACCACATTCCGGGCCGCTTGGTGTACAGGCGATTTCGGATCGGGCAGAATGATCGCTTTCAGCGCGTCCACAGCGCCTTGCTTGTAATGTCCCTCACTCAATTCCTGAAAAGGTTGAACGGCAGAATGTTCCCACTGCGCTTTTGCCAGCGAATACAGACCATGCGCTGTATCCCAAACGCTGTCCTTGAGGCCCTGCCAAACGCCGGGGTCTTGCTCACTGGCTTGGGGATTTTGCACGTTGGTGATTGGTCCACCAGGTCGGGATTGCATTGCTCCTGGTAGAGCCGCAGTTAGTTGGTGGAGTGAGACAGGTTGAGCGGATTCCTCTCTCGGAACCAGCCCGGCAGACAAATCAATCCCGGCGTCCTGTTTGGGAGGCTGCTTTGGGATCATTCCGGCTGAAAGATCAATGTTGGACGCCGTGGGATTTTGGATGGTATCGGGCATTATTGTTTCACCTCGTAGCCCTGTGCCTTCGCCGCTGCGATGGCTGCGTTCACATCTTTGCCGGGATTAGACTGTGCCCATGCTGTTGCGTCAAAAACATGGGAAGTCGGAGCAGGGGTGTTTTGAGTTTGTGAACTCCGCGACACTCTTCCGTGGTTGCGAATGTAGTCAGCGTTGCCCATTGCTTCCTGACTGAGATTAGGCATCGGTGGCTGATAGCTGGGCCGGACTTGTCCGTTGAGCCATCGCTGTTTTATTTCGGCCATCTTCCCGGTTAGAATATGTTCTGCGTTCTCGATTGCCGCCTTCCGGTTGAAAGTGCTGCTTAACGCCTCCTCCTGTTCCTTGATCGTGCCCTCCGCAGCAACCCCGCCCGGATTCAGTGCCCTCGCTACTTCAGTCGCAACATAGGTGACATCCTGATGGTAGCGTTTGTATTCGTTTGTACCGGGCATGTAGGATTTCGGCCCCGTGTTGTCGTACATCGAGCGGGCGTGATTGATTGCCGTCCCGTAAGCGGTTAATGAACGGCTCGTTGGCCCGGTCGTGAAGTCCTTTACAAGTCCTCCGTAGGCCGCAGCCTTCTTATCATCGAAATCCGGGTAGGCTTTGTGTAGTGCTTCCGCCAGCGGCGTGGGGTTTCCATCCTTATCTTGGAGCTGACGAGGGGATCGCGTCTCTCGACCCTCGGCAATAGCCTTGAGCACATTCTGCGCTCCCGGTGGTAACGATTTCAGATAGTCGTCGCCAGTCAATCCGCTGGAGGCTGCGGGATTAAAAAGGGCTTCTGTATCCGCATCTTTCTTGGCTTTTTTCCCAAGCTGTTCTTTCTCGAACGCGCTGGCTTTCTTCTCCTCGATCTCGGCCTCTTCCTTTTTTACCGAAAGCGGTATCGCACCCTCGGGGTAGGGGCGCGTTTTCGATGTCACCGAATTCATTTGCGCATGCGTTTTCCCATCGGCCAAGATCACGTCATGGGCGTTTTTCCATCCGTCCTGTTCTTTCAACTTCATATCGTTGATACGCTTGTCGATATTCAAGAACGTGGCGAGGGGGACTTCCATGTTTGCAGTCAATTGGTCCGCACCCGAAATTCCTGCGAGCTTTCCGTATTCCTTTGCATCGTCTACAAAACTTTGCGGGAGCGGTATCTTGCCGTCTCCGCTGATGACGGCGACCTGTCCAGTTTGTTTCGGCGTCACGCCGTCTTGTTCAAAAACAGGACTACCATTCGCGTCTTTTGCTTGGGTCATGCCGAGCGGCAAGAAAGTGTGTTTCGCAACCGAGTGATTGTCCGCATCATGCATAGCCATCGCGGCCTCAGGCGTGACAATCTGCACGCTCATTCCATTTTTTGGATTTCGGTCGTTGTACTCCTGCAAAGCGTTAACGATATCCATGTTCTTTTTGCGCTCGGGATCGTGGTCGTTTTGTTCATCCATCGCTTTTTGCCAAAGCGAAAATGTCGAAGCGTTATGCATCGCCCGCACGGCCTTGTCGGTCAGTTCTTTTTGTCCGCGTTCATAATCCTCCGCACTCTGCTTCCGCTTTAGCAAATCCTCGCCCTGCGTGCGTTGCATTTCGGCCTGTGCGCCTACTCCAATTCCTGCACCCCATGCGGCGGCTTTGGATTTTTGGGGCGGCATCGCGGCTCCGGCGCTGAGGCCTAAAAGTGCAGCTTCCGCCATCCGTTCCAGACGAGTTTTTGTGTTATCAGCCCTTGGTGTGGCGACGGTTTTGCCACTTGCATCTGTCGAGTAATCCACTGGTGCAGGGCCAGCCAATCCTTTGACCGCCGCTCTGCCACCCTTGGCGGTCTCCGCGAGAGCGCTTCCGAGCAACGAGTGAACAAGCGAGCCAAAAAAACTGCGCGAGGGCGCGGCGGGGGATACGGCTGGAGATTGTGCAGACGCATCAGGCGCAGCGGGTCTCGTCGGTTGCGCAGGCTGTGGGATGGGCGGTGCGGCAGGCGCATTCGTCGGCAGACCAACGTCGTTGCCACCAGCGTTTGGGGCGTCGTTTTCTTCGAACATTTTCATTCCTGATTTGCAGAGTTAAGAGAGGTGGGCGGTCCCGAGGAGGGAGCGCCAAAAACTTGCGGGAAGTTACGTATTGTCGTTGTTCAGCTTGTCAATGGCTGCCGCAAATTGTGGATCATCTTTCAGACGGCGGGCGTAGGAATCAGCATCTAGTGATTCCACGAGCCTGCGAAAAGAATACTTCGATGGATAGTCTGGATAGCCCGTTTCGTCGGCGGCATAATCCGTAAAGTTTACGACCGTGCCCTTCGCTGTCGAGTTCGCCGCAGCCTCGAAATGTTTGGCAGTCTGCGCGGCTTTTGCCTCACGAACTTGGATGAGTGGCGGCGTGCGATGGTCGTGCAACTCGGCATGCGCTGCGAGGTATTGATCCGCTGATTGCGCGGGCGCTACTATCAGTTTGCCTTGCTCTGTCAATTCTCGAAACGCGGTAAAATATGAAGACATTTCCGTGGCGTCAAAGTCCCTTAATTTCATGTGCTCAACCATCAGCGTGGCGTTTTCCATCGTTCGCGCAAATTGTGGCGTTCTCGTGGCAAAGGTATCCCCAGCGATCCGCGCTCTTTCATCCTCCTCGGGCGTCGCTCGTCCTTCCCACATACGTCTTGCATTCCAGATGGGCATGCGTTCTGCGTTGAGTCGCCCGTTGTTTTGAATTTCTGAAGCATGTTCTAGGCGAGCGGGAAAAAAGGATTCGAACCAAAGGTAGTGGTCTGCGCTAAGATTTGCCACATCACGCGGTGACATCTCCTGGTCGGTCCAGCCATTTCTTTCGCCCAGCATTTTCAACTCTTCGCGGCTCTTTGCACCACGGCCAGAAACTTTCGCGGTTCCAGCAGTCGCACCTTCGCTAAATGGCTTGTTCTTTTTCAGTCGGGGATTTGTTGATTCGAAAGCATTGAAAACTGGCATTTATTATTCTCCGTTCTTGATGACGAACGCCCCGCCGCCGCGTGGTTTGCGAGCGTGAAGTATTTGCTCGGCATACTCACGGGCCTGACGTACTCTCTGTGCGTCCGGCTGACTTGTTTCAGCTAGAACCTGTTGCCGCTCTTGGTGTCGTGCGGATCGTGCTTGTGCTTCGACTTTGCTGTGGGCGCTCTGTAATTGCGCAAGCGAACTCTGACCGGGCTGCTTTGGTTCCAGATGCAGTCTTGTGTCCGGCTCTACTTTAGTCTCCCGGTACTCAACGAATGTCAGCAGTCCTCCAACATCGTCTTGGAACTTATGGCTGATTGCTTGGAATCCTTCCGAAGTAAGCATCATCCATTTGTTTTCGTGAATTTCGACAGGGCAACTGTATGTCGCTCCGTGTTGGTCTTTGTAAACTGCTCGCATCATTTTTGTTTTTCCTTAGTCATATGCGCGTCGCGTTTCTGAATTCGATCCTTTTTCCATTCCGCCAAATTGTGGGTTCTTGTCGTGCTGTCGGGATCGGGGCTGATGGTTGTGTTGGAACTGGAGCAGGCGGCTGTTGAACCACGGGCGCGGCGAAGGGGACAAGCTCTAGGGCGTCCCCCAAGGAATCGAATGCAAAGAGCAGATTCGCGTGACTGACCTGTAGGTTGTGGCTTTCGAGAAAATCGAGAAGCGTCGACTGGTTGGAGTCTGTTGGCTCATACCGTATCGTATGCGGATCAGCCAGAAATTTGTCCACGGCCATTTCGATGTGTTGAATTTCGGCCCGCTGCTCTGGCGTATAGGCTGCTAGTTGTTCGTCTGTAAAGTTGTCTGCCATCGGGTCAAGCGGGATTCACGACCTTCGTGGAACCAACGACGGCGTTCACGCTCTTCGTGACTACCACTCTCTGTCCGATGATTGGATTCTCCGAAGGCGGGAGTGCGTTCTGGCCTGTAGAGCCGGAGCCGTTACCCACGTGAAACTCAATAGTGGAACTGCCAAGCACAAACGTTTGATCGATCTTGCTCATGTGATTTTTCCTTACTGAAGATTTTTTGTAACAGGTAAGAATTTCAGGCTCCTTAGCTTGGATTTGCGAATCGAATTTGGCTACCTGGAGTGCCGTTAATTTTCACCACGACCGCTGTGCCACTTTTTGGTGGTGCAGGAAAGTCGCTATTTGCGTTGTATGCGCTGGCGCTCACGCCACTAGGACCGTGAAAATGCAAATTCAAATTTTGGGGACCGGATGCGGGCGATACATCGATTTGCGGAGTTTGATTTGCCATTGAAATTTCCTTAATGAGAGATGGTGCTGAAACTGCGCGGCCCAAAATAGCGGGGCACGGGGCTTACGCCGCTTTCTTGAACTGCTCGAATACCTTCTTCAGCAAATGCTTCTTGTGCCGCTCGGCACCTTGTTCTTCCCACGTTTGCCATGATGTGTTTTCTGGGGAATAAAAGCCCATATCGGCATAGCGACCCAGCGTCGTGCCCTCGGGGCGAATTCCTTTATCTTTTAAGAAATTCTGGAAACCACGTTCGCCTCTCCAGCGGCTGCAGACAGTCACTCCTTTGCCCCCGTAGTTTTTGTAGCATCGACTTTTGCAATTTGTGCATCTTTGAATCATGCTTGCCCATAAGCGGTACGTTGGAGATGCCTTTGCCGTGCCACCTTTGGAACTGTGCCCATGTTTCAGATTTGCACGACCCTTTGCGGCTGTAGCTTCTATAAAAAGACATCCGCAACTCTGCGTGCCTGTTCGGAGTAGTTCCGTGCCGGAAACACTTGTTTCGTTACCGCACTTGCAGGTACAACGCCAGCGCACATTGCCCCGCTTGTCACGGCCCACAGGTTCAATAACCCGAAGGCGGGAAAACGTCTGTCCAGTCAGGTCGATAATTCTATTGCATCCACAACTGGACGTGTCGCCACGCCTTAGACAACGTGTTGTAACGGTCGCAGTATTCCCGCACTCGCATTTACAAAGCCATAACGGGCTATGACTGCGGGTTCCAACTCTTTTGATGACAGTCAGCTTGTGGAATGTTTGTTGTGTCAGGTCGATGAACGTGGGCATTTCTTTTTTGTTTAGAAACTTAAAGTGGCCTTGTTTCTTTGTCCTGGCGCTTTGCCGTTGTTCGCCGTTCCCTAACCTTGTTCGTATCTGGCGCAAGCACTGTCCGGTAGCGCGGATCATTCATGTGTTCTTTCCGTTTCGTTTCCAGCGGAGTTTGCTTTCCGACGTGCGCGTGGTCCGCTGGCGAATTGCCTTCTTGCAGAAGCGTGGCTCCATCTGCGACACGATTGCCGCTGCCACGTGGCAAATCCTTTACGGCGTTCTTAATCTTCTTCACGTTCATCATCCTGTTCATCCTCTTCATGTAATTTGAATCCTCGTAGTTCTTGCAAATCCTCTTCGCTGAGACATTCCGGGCAGAGCCAAACGGTGTGCTTCGCGCATTTCTCTTTCGGGCGGTGGAACAATGGCCTACGACACTCGGTGCACATGCTCAAGCCTCGGCCAGCGGCTTCTAGGTGCGTCTGGTTGCTGCAGTTCTTGGCGGGAGTGCTCGGGTTGCTCATCGCTGCGGTTTTCATGTGGCCGTGCTTTGCGCCCGTATGAATCTCGTGCTCGCTGGTATGCGCTCGGGAACACATGGGGTGCTCAACGAATGTCCCGGCAGATACCGTCTCTTGCGATTGAGCTTTTTGCTGTGGCATCCGCACAGGCATTCCCCCTTGTTTGGCTTGCGATTCCGGCGCTTTCTCTTCTTGAATTTCTAAGACGGGAGCCATGTAACGGTATTCACGATGGCCGAGACTTTTGTGTCGGCGTCGATGCTAATTAGCGGTAGTCTCTTGTTGCTTGGTCCCATTTTCCTCCATAAAAAATCGTCGCGGGCAAAGCGGAAGGAGCTTCCCGTCACGTCAAGTTTGCGGGACCCAAAAGGTTCCCAGCGTTTCGAGCGTGATGCTTATTGTCTCGTTGACGTGTTCTTCTATGCGCAGCAGTATTGGGCTTGGGATTTAGGGAGCAAAAAACCTATGTCAGTCACCCAAGTACAGAACGAGGTGTTTAGCAACGCCGTCATCGAAATGGACAACAAACGGTTCTTTGGCTGCAAATTTGCGAACTGCATTCTCAGGTACGCAGGCGGCGAGTGCGAATGGGATGAGCACACCAAGTTCACTTCTTGCGTGTGGGACCTGACGGGCGCGGCCCAAAGAACTATTGACCTTCTTATGCGAACGGGACGAATTCAATTTTCTCAAGGTAAGTTCTCCTTGTGATGCAAACGCGGGCGTTGCCCACGCGATAAATTCGGCGTTGTGGATGCGGTAGCTCACGCGGCCTGCTTCGTGGATTGCTTTCGCTTCTTTTCACGGAACCGCGCCTGCCTTTCGGCGGCTGATAATCTCTTTTGCTCGTCGGAAAGTCGCGGTCGTCCCGCGTAACGCTTTATTGGCGTCCCGGTCGGGATGAGGTTGACTGTCACTCCCGGCGAAACAGGGGATAAACCGTCTACATTCGCCCCGCTAATGGCCTCTGTGGGTCTAGGAGGGTCATTTTCTTCAGAACTCGTGGACTTTCCTCGGCGGACGGGAACACGCCGATAAACGCACCCATCGATAATTCCGTCCTTTGTCAGTTCTAGGGCAGGTTCATACGGCTCTTTAGGCACCAACGCCCATTCGTCGGCCTCGACTTCCAATGCAGGCATGGATAGATCGCCGTCCATCCTTGCCGAGACAGGAAACAGCCCACGAAAAACTGTGGACCCCGCAACCATTTCTGCTGCCCGGTCGCGCTGAACGAGGAAATAATCTCCCGACCGCTGCTTGCCATTCAGCATCAGGTCCAAGAACGCCGTCATTTCAAGATCGGTCTCGCCGAATGTCAGCGCACAGTCGATGCAATGGCGGTTCTGGCAATGAGCGGACGATTCGAATGGGTCTTTGAATTTCAATCGGTGCGAAAGGGGCTTGCTCGTTTTCTTTCGCCGCCGCATGGCTTGAATCGCTTCGATGCGGCCAACATTTTCATTGGCCATGATGTGAGCAATCGTCTCTTCCTCCTGCACCGTCCAGCCCTTACTTGCTGCCTGCATACTTCTCCTTGCTCCGGTTGGGAGCCATAAACAAATTCGTGATGGGACCAGCCAAAAAAAGGGGGACCCGATTAACATTCCTTGCTCACTCGAAACATGCGAGGGTTGGCCCTAGCCGTAGGAGCCGCCGACTGAAGATACTTTGGGGCTTCCCCACCCCCGGCTGGACTTTCCAAAAAGGTTCCCCGGCCCACGACGATCTGATGACCGCGAGCATGCCCAAGAAAAAATCAACGGAACAAATGAGAGCGGAACGAACCAGGCGTTTTGAGGAAGTGCGTGGGGCTTTCAAATATCGCCGACGAAATCTTGCGCGAACTTGCTGATTGTTCTTGACACAAACCTAACGGTTAGGTAGTCTGCCCGCTGTGAACAAGAAGAAGCTAATCAGCGAAGCAATGCGATTGCTAGGAAGCCGAACGTCAAAGAAGAAAGCGAAGTCTTCTGCGGCAAACGGCAAGCTTGGCGGCAGACCGCGAAAAAAGGTGAAACGATGAGAACAGCCTTGTACGCAAGAGTCAGCACGTCGGACAAAGGCCAAGACCCGGAGATGCAACTGCGCGAACTCCGCGAGCATTGCGAACGTCGCGGCTGGACAATCATTGGCGAGTACGTTGATGTCGGGGTCAGCGGATCGAAGGACTCGCGGCCAGAACTCAATAAGCTCGTGGCCGATGCTAAACGCCGCAAGCTCGACGCCATCCTGGTCTGGAAGCTTGACCGCTTTGGGCGGTCCCTCAAGCATCTTGTGAATGCGCTGGCCGAATTTGAATCGCTGGGCGTGGCGTTCATCAGCCTAAAAGAATCGCTGGACCTGACCACACCCGCTGGCCGCTTGATGTTTGGCATCATCTCTGCGATGGCTGAGTTCGAACGCGATCTCATCCGTGAACGGGTACGAGCAGGAATAGCCAATCGTCGCGCCAAGGGGTTCCGTGTGGGCCGTAAGCCTATCCTTCTTGACGCTGGCAGGCTCGCCACACTGCGTTCAGCAGGCTTGACGATCCGCGAGATCGCAAACCAGCTTGCCTGCTCACCCGCTCTTGTTCACAAGACCCTATCAATTCAAGCCGCGTAAACGGCGTACTTTGCCGCACTTGAGAAACCGAAAACTTGTTCGTTTAGGAGTTCTCAGAAAAACAGAAAGCGCGGCGGAATCGAACGTTTAAGCCGCGCCGGATTCCAGTATTCGATTTGAATGATGGCCAAACCGCCGAGCTGAAACTTCCCGTCACGGGACAACGTATCTGAAAGTAGCGAGGGCTTTACATCATGGGCAGCGTGTTGAGCTATCCGGAAACGCAGCCTCGTGACTCTGGTCTGTTCGATTTCCTCGTGGACCTATTTGGGGGCAGTATTCTTGACCTTGTTCTCGAACTTATTCTCGAACTTCTAACCTGCATACTCGAAGCCTGAGCGTTCCTTTCTACGCAATCGAATCGTGCCACGCGCCCCGTAATCGCGCTGGCGGCCATTTCCACGATGCCGAGCTTAGAACCGCGTTACTGGGAAGGTGCCGGTCTTAATCTCAATTTCTCCGATGCAGTGGATTACTTTCTTGAGCTTTTCTTCCAATTCGTCAAACTGTCTTTGAAGTTGATCGACCTTGTACTGCAGGTCATCTACTTGCCCCTCAATACTTGCCATTTTTCTCCTTGTGCCGATGCGAACGGCCTCCTATGGAAATCGGCCCGGCATTTCTGGTTGTTTTCAACAGGTTAGGACCTGTTGCTCTTTCGGGCTTTTGTGTCCGTCTAGGCGTCCGTTTGATAGGGGTTAGTTTGAAAAACGGCTCCCAAGAACCGGACCTCCGCCACAGTCAGGCGGACTTGTCCAAGTAGCTTGAAAATCCGCTTACCGACTCGTAGGGCAAAAGCTTGGGGAAATAAGAGCTGCGCAAGTGTTCGATGGAAGGGTTAAGGCACAACCCAAACAACGAAGGTGAGTTTGTCACCTTTGTAGTTTCCCGTTATCTCCCAGCAGCCAACAGTCGGAATATCGATGCCCGTCACCATTGCTGGGATTTTTATGAAGGCCGCATTCGCGCCGTCGGCGTACAGAGGCGGAGCTGGGGCATCGAGGCGTTTCCCACTAACTTTCAACTGTGGCGGGTTTTCTGTCCGCCAATCATATCCCTTTCGCCACCAGAAAACCTTATCTCTGTAAATCTCATGTGTGAACCCCGAATCGGTGTCTACAGTCCGCAAACCGCGCCACAGCCCGTCTGTGCTCCGCATCGTCCACAGTCTCTCCGAGCCCAACCAAAAGCTACTACCGGAGTGCTTCGTAGGGTAGGGAGCAGGGGGAACAAACGGTTCGGACGGAGGTTGCGTAATCGGACACGTTTCTGGCGGAGCCGCGCTCTGGAGGGTCGGTGTCCTAGCACGAGAAAGCCATGCAGGTTGACTCAGCAGATTGGCTCCAAAAGCTGCTAAGGCTGCAGTTGAAACGATGGCCGCCGCTGACCGTAAAGCGAGCATTCAAGGTGCTCCTTGTCTATAAAGCCTTTGAACGGAAGACGTAATCGGCAAGCGGAATGTTAACAGAGGAGTTGCTTCGTTCTCGTTTGCTTCTTTTGTTCGTCCATTTAGTTCGTCCATTCCGCTTTCGGCGTCGCGTGCATGAGCGGTCAGGCGTACTTGACCGTCAAGATGCCGCTATACTCTCCGTCATGAACACGTTCGAGCCTCTCTTGACGCTCAAACTTTCCGTCCAGCGTGCCCTGCTTGGAGAGGTCACGGACCGACTGGTTCGCGTCACCTGCGGACTGAAAGACCGACACATTCAAATTCGAGCCTACTTCTCCGGGAGGGTTACGGAGGAAGACATCGAACGTATTCAGTTCGTTGGTGCGGAAGTCATTGCGGATTTTCCCGAAGGCTACACGATTGATGAGACCGCTGTGTCAGTAGATGACGGAGAACCTGAGATGCTCGATTTCTGGGCATTCATCAGAGCAAAACAGTGAAGCCAATTCTCCGGTAAAACCGCGTTTACCAGATGGGCTGGACTTCCCGGACTTGAATGTACGGTTCGGGCGACTGTTACCTCTTACATGCCGTGGCTCCGCGCAGCCAAGTGGTTCAGCGCGATTACTTATAGAATTGAACATCTACTATGAGTCTAGCCTTGCTTGCCGATGCTGGCCTGCCGATGATTTCCTTGGCCTTTCCTGCGATGTTGGTTCTTCTGATTCCGGTCATCGTGGTGGAGGGCTTTTTGTGCAAAAAGTGGCTAGGATTGACGACATGGCGAGCAATGAAAGCAAACGCATGGTCTAATCTGGCTTCCACGATTTTTGGTGTTCCGGTTGCATGGGCAATCATGTTCGGCGTGGAACTCGCAAGTTTTGGGATAATTGAACGGAGCAACGTCATTCGAGATGGGCATAGCCCCCTTGCGCGAGTGATTGGGCTTTTGCTGGGCTCGGCATGGATAATGCCCTCTCGCCATAACCTTTGGCTTATCCCGGCTGCAACCCTCATTCTGCTAGTCCCTTTCTTCTTTGCTTCCTACGCCATCGAATATCGCGTTATCAAGTTTGTGGTGGGGATGCCCGAAGGTTCGCCGAACCTAGCGTATCCTCGTGTACGAATCGCAGTCCGCAACGCCAATCTCGTCACTTACGGCGCGATGTTTGCTGCTACATCCGTGTGGTTAGTGCTCTCGTTTGTGCGGCGTTGATAGTGCTTCTTTTGCTCGTCCATCAGTTCACCAGTTGGGATTGCGGCGCTATCTTCGTCCACGCAAGCATGAGCACGTCAAGCTGGTGTTCGAGCAGCCGACCAAAATTCATTGCCATCCAAACACGGAACAGCTCGTCGGGCATTGCTCTGTCAAAAATGTTTGGACGTTGGTTCACATCCAAGGCGTCGTCAACTTCGGACTGCAAGCGACGCAGATTTCCCCGTACGCAATAAATAGCAGCACTTAGTTCGGGCGGCGTCTGTGGAATCCATCTGGTTCCGAGGAGTTCAGCCACGCCAGTCTCTAGGTCCGTCACGACAGAGGAACACTTGGCGAGTCTGGCTGGCGTCACGTTGGCGTCGCACTGGATGCTTGCTAGATCGTTCTTGGCACGGGCAACTTCTGCAATGATGTCTCTGACTTCCATGTTCTTTCCTTTTGCTCAAAAAATCAGGGGCCATCAAGTCTGGGGAATTTGGAAATAAAGGATGGCCCCACCTCAGGGTATGTCAGCCTGAGGAAATCAATACCGTGGCACGCTGAAAAGTTTGTCCCGGATGTCTCTATTCGTCGCGTAGGGCTTGCCGAATGAATTTCGCAGAAATGTAGAACGCGCCAAGTGGAAACGGCGAGAACCCTAGAAGGAAAACTAGGGGTTGCCAAAGTGGGCTTCCATCAGGAGGCGGAAGGGGCATGACTGCACCCATCAACCACGCGAGCATGACCAGACCCGCGAACCCGGTAACGACAGCAGTCATCAACGAACCCGCTCTGCGAACGGCGGTTCGGTTGGATCGCCATGCGAGAAGGTATCCAACGATGACTGCAACTAAACTTCCTGCAAAAATCGTCAGCACCAATACGTTGTTGAGATCGTCCATACCAGCATGGGTCTCTGTCGTTCCCTACTTGGGCCAGCCTGGGTCGTCAAACCCTATTTCTTTGGCTGACACCTTGTGGATGCTTTGTACAACGCGGTTCACGTCTGCTTGCGAGATAGCAGTTGACCCGTTCAATTTCTGGCCAAAGAGAATATCCACGTGTCCATCGCTTTTGAATAGCTCAACGCTCAGATGTTTCGGGGGACTTTGGGGATGGCCGTATTGAAACCCTTTGAACTCATTTGTGCTCAGAGAAAACACACCTGATTCCGCGCTCGGGAGTAGCATGGTCGCTTTCATAATGAAGAACATCCCCTGTTGGATGGCCAGTCTCCTCGGCGTAAGCAAGGAAAACTTGGCGGGCGTGGTATTGAGGATGGCTTTCTTAAAGGCGTAATCCGATTGCACTGCTTCATCGCCAAGCAGTTGTCGTAAGCTCTTCTGGTCGATTTTGCCGTCGCCCTGCAAGTTGCTTGTCAATTCGTTCGGTGGGCCACTCCAAAATGAGATAACGTTCCCCGAACGAAACGCGATGATTGCCTTGTCGGTTCCGATGACCTTGGTCCGCTCTTGGTCAATATCATCCCAAGGAACTTCAAATACGTAGCCAAAGTAAAAAAGCTTCTTGCCTTGCGCTTGAGATACGGACAAATCCAGAAGCTGGACGGGCGTAGTCCAGACGGCAGGTTCTTTCCGCGCCGCTCTGCGAGTTTCCCAAATGGAAAACGCTTGGACCCCAAAGAACCACAGAAACGCACCACACACGATGCCTGCGATTCCTAAACCGATTAGAATGCGCAACCACTTCGACATGAAGCTCCATCCTGATTCAATCCTGAGTGTAAGGTGTACGAGCCAGAGAATGGACCTGGTACAAAGTTCAGGTGTTTCTAGGCAGCAACCAGATCGGTATTGGGGGTCAGTAACGCTGGAACCGGGTGCGCCGTGAAAGGTGATGGTCCACAGCGGGAGTTAATCCCGCCCGGGAACTGGTTCGCTCCACCCGGTAGCAATCAGAGCAGCAGTGTACGTGCGCAACACAAATCCAAATTGGTTGACACTCTTTGTTTCGTCGGAGCAGAGGGTCGAGAAAGTGGGATATTGTAGTGCACGTCGACACGCCAGTCCTTGACTACGACCTTGTCCAATACCATGCGCAGGAGCTTCTGTTTATCCTCGAACGAAGGGTGTTCTAGATGACTCGACACCAGGGCGGCAAACTCTTGCAGCTCACCTCGAGCATCGCCTTCGTGCCTTTGCTCGGCAGCGATCTTCTCCAGAAGTTCCTTCTCTCGATTGAGGGTATCGAGCTTTGATTCAACCAGCCGTCGGCGCTTCTGCAAGTCCGACAGTTCAATCGCACCGACCTGGTAAGCATCCAGAAGCCGCGTCATCTCCGTGTTCGCCAACTTGATCTGAGTCGCCAGCTTCTGCGCTTGTTCGTTCGACCCAGACTCATCTCGATCCACACGATGAGTCCTGCCCTCTCTGTATGCTTCCAGCACCAACTCGGGATCTTGCAGCCTGGTGCTCACTTCCTCCCAAACCAGTTCGTCCAACGCATCCGAACGGATGCGTCGCTGTGAACAGCGCTCCTCTTTAAGGAAGCGCCTTTGCACTCGGTGGCAAACATAATAATGGTAGGGCCTCGCGGCAGTTGGATTCAAAGTCCTTGCGAAGCAACTGCACCCGCAATGTCCGCAGTGGACAAGCTTCCGCAGAAGATAAGCAGGCTCCTGCAAATTCCGTGGAGAGAATTTCTGATTGTCTTTGCCTCTCATTCCTGCTTGGTGAAAGGTCTCTAAGTCGATGATGGAGGGTACCGAAATCGGAATCCATTCCTCCCGTGGTCGAAGAGTGCGTTTCACGTGAGGCCGCTTCTGACCATATGTCCCTTCTGCCATCGCACAGTTAAAGCGGTTGTAGTACAACGTGCCGATATAGGCCTCATCATGAAGAATTCGATCCACCTTGGCCCAATTCCATTCCCGGCCACCGCCCGGCGTAGGAGTTTCTTCCAGCGTGAGTTGCTTGGCGATCTGGCGGACGGTCAGGCCTTGCTTCACATACGTATCGAAGATTCTGCGCACCACGGCCGCTTCGTCGTCTCGGATCTCTACGTGCGATGCCACGCTGTCACGGCGCGGGATGCGCA
>Ga0179587_10000402_pt1 | contig 18076 bp, 14 predicted proteins | sample CZODoug2_1_08_16_FD_185932 | JGI IMG/M metagenome (GOLD analysis project Ga0179587, IMG submission 185932) | Vadose zone soil fungal communities from Angelo Coast Range Reserve, California, USA - CZODoug2_1_08_16fungal | ecosystem: Environmental > Terrestrial > Soil > Vadose zone | place: USA...
ATCTTTCGCTACATCTCGAGTGGAGAGGAGTTGGTCAGGGAGCCGTTCCAGCGGCTGATTGTGGAGAAGCAACTGGTGGCCTACGAACACCCAGGGTTCTTCCTGGCCATGGATACCTTTAAAGACCGACAACAAATGGAAGATCTTTTCAGCCGGGGGGTGGCGCCCTGGGAAGTCTGGAAGGACCCGGCAGCGAACACTACAACAACCGGCCAGACGAGCAGTCAGGCAAGTTCCGAGCCAAACCATTCGCTTGCTCCTCAGCGCCATGCTTAGACTCAGACTAGGAGGTTCATCGAACGGTTGCCGCAAGATTTTGTGCCTTGGTGCTCACTGCGACGATATCGAGATCGGTTGTGGCGGGACGATTTTGCGTCTTCTCGACCAGGATCCTGGCTTGGAGATTACCTGGATTGTATTTAGCTCCACTCCGCCCCGTGGCCGGGAAGCTCTGCAGTCTGCTCGGTTCTTTCTGAAACGGGCCCGACGTCACAAAATCATTGTGAAAAACTATCGGGACGGGTTCTTTCCTTATCAGGGGGGCCAGATCAAGAAATTCTTCGAGGGATTGAAAAAAGATCTTTCCCCTGATTTGATCTTCACTCACTATCGGGTGGACCTGCACCAGGATCATCGCTTGATCTCCGAGCTCACCTGGAACACGTTCCGAAACCATTTCGTTCTGGAGTATGAGGTCCCGAAGTACGATGGTGACTTGGGTTCGCCCAACTTTTTCGTCGGCTTGGATGAAACAACCTCCCAGAGAAAGATTCAGAAGATTCTCGATTGTTTCGCCAGCCAGAGGAAAAGGCCGTGGTTCACTGAAGAAACCTTTCGGGCCCTCCTCCGGATTCGTGGAATCGAGTCGAATGTGAGTGGGAGTTATGCCGAGGCATTCTACTGTCGCAAGATTGTTCTGGATGATGGCGCGCTCCTTAGCCATTTGAAATTAGGGAGTCCCTAGAACAGAGGGCTAAGACAAATGAAAGCGCTACCACGCGTCAGCATCGGATTACCGGTGTACAACGGAGAGCCCTTCCTCGAACAGGCGATTGATTCCCTCCTCTCCCAGACGTATTCCGATTTCGAACTGATCATTTCAGACAACGCCTCGACTGATCGGACAGGTGAGATCTGTGCTGCTTACGCCGCGAGGGATCTGCGCGTTCGCTACTATCGCAACGTGCAGAACATTGGTGTCGATAGAAATTTCAATCGTGCCTTTGAGCTCGCAACGGGGGAATACTTCCGGTGGAGTTCGGCCGACGATCTCTGCGGCCCGACCCTACTGGAGCGTTGTGTCGAGCTTTTGGGCCATCGGTCGGATGTGATCTTGTGTTATCCGAAGACTCGCTATATTGACGAGAAGGGAGCGTTTCTCCGCGATTGGGAAGACAAACTCCACCTGGATCACCCTAAACCCGACAAACGCTTCGCCACATACCTCTGGAACATCTGCATGTGCAATGCCGCCTTTGGCATGATTCGTTCGAGCGTGCTGCGGAAAACGAAACTGTTTGGGATCTATTCCGATTCCGATATCGTATTTCTCGGAGAGCTCGCGCTGCACGGTCGTTTCTTCGAGCTTCCCGAAGTCCTCTTCTTTCGCCGAATCCACGCCGGTATTGCCGTAAGGAAATACCCTACGACACACCAGCGGATGGCTATGTCGGAGCCCTCTAAGCCGGGGAAGCTTTGGTTTCCGCACTGGAAAGTTTTCACAGGGTTCCTCTCGGCGATTCACCGCGCCCCGTTGAGGTGGACCGAGCGCCTTCTCTGTTATGCGAGGATGCACATCTGGCTGAGGCGCAGGGGGAATGACCTAGGCGTGGATCTGAAATTTGCGCTCAGATACGTTCTGAGCGTACGACGAAGTCGCGGTCGGCGGTACGATGCAGGGGCCGCTGCCGGGGGGCTTTCGGTTAGGGAAACAGAAAATGCCGTTCTCCCGAGCAAGCGATGATAGGCCCGGACCGCTATTTCTGTAGGGGCCATTCCCACTGGATCCGTTTTTGCGAAAGCAGCTTTAGAAATGAAACTGAAACTAGTAAGCCATGTAAACGGTGATGGCGACCTTTTGGACGCTTGGTTTAGATACTACCGCCGCTTGGGAATAACTTCTTTCCATCTGATTGTTCATGGATCCCGGCAGGATAATGCGCGGCTGTTCGATCTGGCCGATTCTCACTCTGTGGTCGTTGAAGACTATTACGAAGGACCATTTGATAGCATGGAAAAGAAGCGGCGTCTCGATTCGCTGCTGGCAAGGATGCGCGGACAATGGCTGGTTCTTGTCGATAGCGACGAATTCGTTGAGTTTCCCTATCGGCGACTCCCGATGATGATCCGCATGCTCGAATTAGCCGGAGCAAATACTCTTTATGCTCCGATGGTCCAACGCGTAACCTCTGATGGAACGCTCAACACGCCCGACATCCTCGAAAACCCCTTCCTCACATTCCCCTTGTGCTCGGTCAATCTTTACCAAAAAATGGGTGTCCAGGCCTTTACTTCCAAATACCCACTTTTCTACTGTGACCACCACTCCCTACTGACCGACGGGGGCAACCACCGATCGCCGAATGGTAATGAGACTGTGGTATCGTCACTTCAGGGTGTCACGCACCACTTCAAATTCCGCAGCTCAGTGTCTCAACGACTCGACAAGCGGATTCATAGTCTTCACCCATGGCGCCACGAGTCTGCGCAATTTCAGCGATATCTTGAAAGCCATGCCCACCGCTTGCCCACGGAAGGCTCCTTTGAGTACTCCCGCGACGCGCTGTTCCGGCGAGGACTCCTACGGAAGTTCACCTTCAGTACCGGTCTCCGATATCTTCATCGGGCGATGGGAGAGATCCCCAAGGGCAAAGATGCTCGCAATCCGTAATCGGAACCGCATACCTACTGGGCCAGTGAGGATCGTTGTCTGGCGGAGCGAGCCGTGGAAGCGGCAGCCTCGCCCCCGTTCAGGTTTGGGTGCCGCCTCATCTTTCTCAGCTTGTTGCTAAATGTACTTTCTTGAACCTATTTCTTGATTCTGCGATCTCTCCGACCACCTGCCAGAGTTGCAATCGATGGTAAAAGCGCTGCTTCGGCTCGAAGCTAGTGTTCCACCGCCAAAATGAAGTCACGAGTTTCCGAAACATATGTCGAGGAACGCCGAAATACCTTATTGTGGTAGAGGGCGAGTCGGCAGTTCGGACGAGCATTCTCCCATAATCAAAATACCATGATTGAAAGTAACCCTTCTTTGTGCGTTCCTTCTCGACCGGATGGAAAACCACGGCGCGGGTCGCGTAGATCAATTTTTCTCCGTGATTCATCAGCCGCCGACAGTATTCGGAATCTTCGCCCCTGAATGTGGTGCCCGCCCTCGGACCCAGATCGACTCGGAACAAGCCGTACTTATCAAATACACTTTTCCGAAGCGCTAGATTTGCGCCGAACGGAGGAGTATCGACCTGACAAAGCTGATCTTGATCTCCCAAATCATATCGCACAATGGCTAGCATCAGGCGATATGGTCCTTCGAGGGTGAACCAAGCGGGCTGAGGCGAATTCCACACGGCGACGATTTTACCTGCCACACCCGCACAGACGTTTTCATCGAAAGCTCTCAGTAAGGCCCCCAGCCAGTCTTGTTCCACTATGACGTCATCATCGGTAAAAGCGATAATATCCCCACGAGCATATTTAATGCCGGTGTTCAGGGCAAATGACTTTCCCTGTCGCGGCTCGAATACGTAACGATACCGATCCGGAGACTTCTCCAAGAACGCCTTACAAACGGCCGCAGTACCATCGCTGGAATTGTTGTCGACAACTAGGATTTCCCACTTTGTCCCTTCGGGAACTTGGCAGGACTCGATACTCTCAAGAGTCTTCTGCAGGCTCGGGGCTCGATTCCAAGAGCAGATGACAACCGTTAAGCGCATAACCATCAGTGGCTAGCAGTCTTACGTATGGTTAGATGCAGGACGCTGCCCAGTTCATCCTCACTAACGGGTATGTCCACGCCGACCGGAAAGTTTGCCCGACTACCCAGTTTTGAACGAGATCCCCCGTTTACGAACTTCCGGATCGGCAACTTCCCAAGTCAACAACAATAGAGCGGCCAGTCCTGCCTCGTTCTTCGACCGACCATTGACAGCTCTCGCCGAACAGGCCCCACCCACCAATTTGAGATGGTCATCACTGAATTTATCATAACTTTGCCAATCTTTTAGGACATGGCGTTAATGCCGGGGTATACCATAAATATGTGCTGGAACCAGCATTTTGACTCTGTTCACCAGGGATCGGAGCCAGACCTACGCGCGAAACTGCTCAACTCCACACCAAAACCGCCCACCCCTAGTTCGAAGTCGTTGGTATACTCAGCAAATTGCGGAGTCTCGAATTCATGGGTCCAACAATGCGATTGAGCGTAATCATCTGCACGTGGAACCGTGCAAAGAACCTCCGCGAAACGCTGCGCAGCTTGGAGCAATCCCAGCTTCCGGCAGATACGGCTTGGGAAATTATAATTATCGATAATAATTCCAGCGACGAAACCAGGGCCGTTTGCCAGTTCTTTGTCGATCGGAGCCCGGAACGCTATCGGTATGTCTTCGAAAAGCGGCAAGGTAAGTCTTTCGCGCTGAACGCGGCGGTGGAGACTGCGAAGGGTCAAATCCTCATGTTCACCGATGACGACGTTACGGTTGATCCCGCATGGCTAAGCGAGACTTTAAGAGTTTTCGAAAGACATCCGTGCGCAGGCGTTACCGGCAAGATCATCGCTCAATGGAATTCCGACAAGCCCGATTGGGTGACGTCAGCCGGTCCTTACAAACTTATGCCTGCCATCCTTAGCTACGATCTTGGCGAGGAGGCCTGCGAAATTAAAGCTCCTGCCTACGGTGCGAATCTTTCCCTTAGAAGGGAAGTTTTTGAGAAGTACGGACTGTTTCGCACCGACCTCGGACCAACGGCGGGCAGTGAGATTCGCGGCGAGGACAATGAGTTTTGCTGGCGGTTGCTGCACTCCGGTGAACGGATCATTTATGCGCCAAAGGCGATCGTCTTCCATCCCGTCGAAAAGCACAGAATAAATAAACGTTATTTTCAGACTTGGTACTACGGGATGGGGCAATCGATGCCCCGACTTGACCCGGCGCCGGAAGGTGCGGTGCGCTATTTTGGAGTTCCCCGATATATGTTCCGATGGTATCTCCGAGATTTGATGCTCTGGATCAGCAGCCTAACGCCCAAGCGCAGGTTTTACTACAAGCTTCAGTTCTGGGCGACCCGCGGCCAGATGATGGAAGAGAAGCGGTTGTGGCAGAACCGCGATACGTAACGCCGTCGATTTCGAGCGAGCCGTCGACGCAAAGAGATCTTTGAATGTTTCTGAGTGTAGGCTAGCTCCAGATCCGCGCGGGCGGTGGAAACGCGCCCTGCTGCAGGTGAAAGTTCGGTCCGGGAACAGGGGTAGGTACCGCGCGCTGCAGTGCCCCCGCCACGATCGATAGCTCTCGGCCGAGTAGCCGTGACGCTTGTCCTTCTGGCGATAGCAACGACACGAGTACATGCGCCGATCCCACGAATTTCCAGTTTACTTTTAAGCGTTCACGGACCTCCACGAGTACGCATCAGGGGAACCAGGGATGTTAGGGAATCTCCAGGTTGGTTCGAATTCCTTCGAAAATGTGCTCAAAAAATCTTCGAATCACCTCGGATTGCGGGAGCTGGGCTAGTTCCTCGGCAGGACACTCATTCCAGCCTGAACCGAACGCTTCAACTCGAGGAGCCCCGGAATCCTTCTTGCCAAAGTCTTGCAAGCAGATAGTGGATGGCCCCGGAGAGTTCGCGAAAGATCGTGCCGTAATTCAAGCCGGGGAACTCATTCCTCGCATGCCAGTACCAACGCTTCAACAACATGATTCGCGTCTGCGGGTTCAAAATAAATTTTGCGTAGTAAGCACCGCGGCCATAGTCGTACGTCTTCAATCTGGCTAAGTCTTTGCCGGGCTTACGGCCATGGTGGTGGAGCACTAGAGGGCCCGGATGATAGATTCCCATGGCCCCCGTGTGGGATGCCCGCGCTAGAAACTCCACATCCTCACAAGGAAAAGGAGTTCCCGCCCCGAATTCCGGATCGAAACTGCCAATTTTCTCGATCAGTGAGCGTCGGGCAGCCATATTGGCTCCTACTAGCTCGCCACGGATGAAGCTATAAGGCTCAATCCAGCGAATCTTAGTTTCTGGCAGAATCGTTATGGGGGCGTCGGTCTCGTCATAGAGAAGAACCCGCCCACCCATGAATGCGATTTTCTCGTCCTTAAATACCTCGAGGATTCTAGACAGGAAGTCCGGGCTCACGTAGCAGTCGTCATCTGTGAAGGCGACGATTTCACCGCTAGCTTTGGCAATGCCGGCATTTCGCGCCCTGCCTAGGCCCGATTTTGGTTCGTTCACCAACACTACGCGAAAGGGAGCCCTGTCGGCAAAACTCGCCAATACCTCCGACGTTGCGTCGGTTGAGCCGTTGTCGACGACTACGAGTTCCCATTCGCCAGACAATTGAAGGCGCAATACGTATTCCAAACAAGTGCGCAGAGTCGAACATCTGTTTTGAGTGCAAATGACCAGCGAAATCAGCATAGGACGTCACACGCAGATATCAAGGCCGTGGGCTCACTGGACTGGACTTCATATTCACGACACCGTAACAAGGGATCCGACGTAGACCCTAGCCGAATGAGGCCCCACCGTTGGAATGGCGACGGGTAGCGGATTCTTGTACCGAACGAACTTTGGTTGGTCACCGAGGGAAAGTCCGAACTACCTTAACCGCCAATGCTGATCGTGGACGAAGTAACCGAGCGATGGTATTTTGCCCGTGCCGTAGAAGTCTGAGCCTAAAATCTTCAAGCGGCAAGCATCCTCTATATAATCTACACACTTGTCCCCCAGTACGAGCGCTGCCTCAATCCGGTACTCCCCCGGGGTCAAGGGCAGATCTGGAATTTCGCAAACAAACTCTTGCTGTCCGGAGCGCTCTCCCCACTCCCGATCGGGTTCATAACTGCTTCTTGCCGCGAAAATGACTTGCCCATACAAATTGACAAAATTAACCCGCGCGTCGAAATTCGCGATGGGGCCTTGAAGCTCAAACTGGACATGAATTCGCATGGCAGCCCCGATGGACAGCTCACCCTTAAAAGGCTCTCCTTGGCCCGTATATACCTCGAGCCTTCGCAACCACGGTTGATACTGAGGGAGTCTCCCGCGATTATTCCACAGGTCAATGACATGGGATTCATCCTCTCTTTCCGCTCGCGATACCGCGCCGACGTAGTAGTCCACGGCACGTTTGGCGTCGCCCTCGAATTTGAGCCGACCTTTCTCGAGGACGATTCCCTTGTGACAAAGACTGAGGACAGCGGGGATGTTGTGAGAGACGAACAAGATGGTCCGGCCACTGTCGCCGAACTGGCCCATTTTCCCGAGGCATCTCTTCTGGAATGCCATATCCCCGACTGCCAAAACTTCGTCCACGACCAGAATTTCTGGCTCCAAATGGGCCGCCACCGCGAAACCCAACCGGACATACATACCACTCGAATAGTGCTTCACGGGGGTGTCCAAGAATTTCTCCAGCTCGGAGAAAGCTACAATTTCATCAAATTTGGATTTGATTTCTGCTTTGGTCATCCCCAACATCACACCGTTTAGAAAAATGTTCTCTCGTCCGGTCAAGTCGGGATGAAAGCCAGTCCCCACTTCCAGCAAACTGGCTACTCGGCCTCGCAGCCGGATAGATCCTTCTGTGGGATCCGTGATGCGCGACAGAATCTTCAGCAAAGTGCTCTTACCTGCTCCGTTCACGCCGATTATCCCGACGACCTCTCCTGGTTCGATACTGAAGTTCACGTCTTGAAGAGCCCATATCCATTCTGGCCCGGATGAATTCTGACTGTCAGACCATCCACCACGAAGGGACTGCCACGATGCGCGAAGGCCGTGTATCAGTGCCTCGCGAAGGCTATCGTCCTGAGGCCGGACCGCGCCCAACCTGAATTTTTTCGACAAGCGCGCGGCTTCAATGATAGGGGCCATTCAAATTATGTCCGCGAAGCGGCGTTCCATGCGTCGAAAGATAAACAATCCTGCCAAAAATAGGACAACGCTGGTAGCCAGTGAGGCACCAACTAATTCCCAGTCGGTTGGCCCGCCGAGCACCGAGTGCCGAAAACCAACAATCATGCCTGACATCGGATTCAGCCCCATGAACGGCTGGTAGCGGCGTGGGACATACTGGAGGGGATAAATGACAGGACTTACAAACAATCCCATCTGTATAAAAAAAGGCACCATGTACTTCACGTCACGAAAACGGACATTCAGAGCCGAAAGAATCAGGCCAAGCCCACTTGAAGCAAGCACTGACCCGAGTACGTAGAATGGAATCAGCAAGGAACCGAGCGACAGAGGCCATCGATAATAAATCATCAATGCCGCCAACAGAAGCAGGCCGATGAATAGGTCAAGTAGAAGAGCTCCGATGCTTGCGAGTGGAATGAATACCCGCGGAAAGTATACTTTGGAGACCAGCACCTGGTTGCCCACCAAGCTGTTACTTGACATTGAGACCGAATTCGCGAAAAAGGTCCAGAGGACAAGGCCTGAAAAGGCGAACAGCGGATATGGCGGGCCATCGGTTCTGATACCGGCTAAACGATTGAAAAAGAAAGTAAAAATCAGCATCGCCAATAGTGGCTGAAACACAGCCCACAGTCCGCCGAGCAGCGTCTGCTTGTAGCGAATCTTAATATCGCGCCAGATCAGAAATCCAAATAACTCACGACCCTTGTAGATTTCGTGCAGATCGATCGGCTGCCAGCCTTTATGAGGCTCCAGCAGAACTTCAATCGTGGGGTTCATGGGTGTAGGTCGTTGAATCTTTAGGCCTTCCACGCGGCGATCCAATTACCAATGCTATTGGCTCTGAGACACGATAACCTACTCATTCTTCGAACGCTTACGCATGGGAGCAGGTGAAACTTGGATCGATCCCCTCGAGCATCTCATATTCTTCCCCATCGATGGAATTGCATTGCTTTATATCAATTTCGCTTATGCAACCGCCGCTCGGTAGCGTCGAGAAAGCCTTCAGAGGAGAAGACTATGTCGAACTGTGCTTCAACGGCCAAACGGTATTCAGCGACTTTTTGCTGCAATCTGTTCTTCATGGTGTCACGATTGCCGTCGAGCTTTTGGAACCGGTCGACAAGCCAGGGCAATTCGATTTCGCGAATACCAAGAACATATTCTGTCAACTCCATGTCCTCCATTAAGCTGTCAATTTTGTTCGCAGGTGAAATGGCAAGTACAGGCGTGCCGGCAAGAAAGGACAAAATGACTCCGTGAAGTCGGGAAGTCACAACCATAGCGAGTTGTGAAAGAAGAGCCAGACACTCGTCCACGGTCCGCAACTTGCTGTCGGTGAGCCGGTCATGCAAGGAAACCGGTACGTCTTCCAAAACGGACGCTCTTAGCTCCTCAATGGCAGTACGGTCCATGCGGATTTGCGTTGGGAAGAGTACAACATCGTACCCGCTGCATAGCAGCCATGACACGAATGAGGCGAGCCTTTTTAGATACGTCTGATACGCAGAGACATCCTGCACCGGCCAGAAACGTGGATCGTAATATGCTATGGGGCTGACACCAATAGCCTTGCTTTTCTCCTGCTTGGCCGTACTCAGGAGGTTCTTCTGGAGGTCAAGGCCGAAGGCCAAGTCAGGGAAAATGCGATTTTCTCCCCTAACGCCCATCTCTTCTACTTTCTTCTTGGACTCCTCATCGCGAAACGAACGGTATTTTGCAAGCGAAAGCGCAGTCTTGCAGAAGAACTTCCCGAGTGTCGTATGGACCTCCTCCACCCCAACGCTGAGACAAAGAACCGGCGTTCTGGCAAGCCGTGCGAGCACCGTCCAGCGAAAAATCGAATAGAGGTCTCGCCATTTGCCTCCCCAGGCCTCATCAAACACGCCGCCCAATCCGACAACGAGGAAATGGAATTCTCTTGCGAACCTGTAACCGTCGCGGCAAAATATCCACTCTTCTCGGACCTTTCCGACCACGGACCGGATCCTTCCAGCCACACTCCACAGGGCCGAACCGATGGATGTCCCCTTGATCCATTTGCGGACTTTGTTGGGCCTCTGGCGAGTGTGCCCCGGTTGTGACAGGGAGGGGGCAATTTTCGCAAGCTCCTGAAGCCAGGGAACGCTGCGGTCGAGCGGAAATGGCGAGACTTGGCGCGTCTTGGGAGTCTCATCGGGATCAATGCAACAGCCGTAGAATTGCGACCCAGGGAAACGTTTGCTCAAATGTTGAATGAGCGATTGCTGGAGAGCGGCATTGCCGAGATTGCCGAAGCTATAGGGTCCAAGAAGGCCTATCCTTTTTCTGCAAACTGACGGCCTCAAAAACCAGATCCTTTGCGCCAGCCATAACGAATGGCGCCGCACGGCCAGCGTCCGTGTCTGCAAAACAGTGGATGCACCTGTGCTCAAACCCTATCTTGATCCTCGCTGCGACTGAAGAATGCCAAGTTTGGGTGGATTTGTCCATGGTCATCGAAATACGGGTATCGCGGTCAGGCGAGAGACAATCCGCACTAGGGCTAGTGCCGGAAAAGGCTTGCCCAATTCCTCCCTGATAATTCCTTAGCCGATGACCTCGCTGAGCGAAAGAATCGCTAACCCGCTGACTGCAAAAATGTTAAGACGTGGCTCCGCCTGGACCTCTAAATGCCCCTGTTTTAGAAGGGCAGGTGTCGGCGTTGCCAGACAGCCATCAGGTTGCTCGGACCGCACCCGCCGCGAAATCAGCCCTCATTGCGTGTGCGTTCTGAGCCTTCGTGTGGAAGTTCATGGGCAGTATGATGCAAACTAGTTTCGCAGTCCGAATTCCGCTGGAACCTGCCAGCAGGCGTAGTTTCACGGAATTAGTGTCACGGAAGCGATCCATTAATCGCAGTCTCGACGTTTGTCATCGTACGAGGCAGTTAGAAGAGAAAAGGTGAGTAAGCGGCACTATCTCGGTATTTTTTTGATCTCGGCTGGGACGCTTCTGCTCGAGCTATCCCTGACTCGAGTCTTGTCGGTGGCTCTCTGGTATCACTTTAGTTTCTTGGTTATCTCGACGGCCCTGCTAGGTTTCGGGGCTTCCGGCGTAACGCTTTCGCTTTGGCGCAGCCTGCGTGAGGATGTGTGTTTGGATCGGGCACTGGCGGTGCTGTCAATCGCTTTTGGTCTCAGTACCATTGGTAGCTATTGGATGATGCAGCGCATTCCGTTTGACCCCTTCGATCTTTTGCATGATCGGTGGCAGTTCCTTTTCATGCCTCTGTATTTTCTAAACTTAACGCTGCCGTTTTTTTTCCCTGGGCTCGGCATCGCGATGCTTTTTTCGCGCAGTTCAAAGGAAGAAGTGAGCCGTCTTTATGCCGCAGACCTTGTTGGTGCCGGAATAGGCTGTGCCGCCATAGGCATAGTTATGCCTACATTTGGTGGCGCGGGTTCGATAATGGTTGCCGCATTGCTCGGGTTTGTGGCTGCGATTGTCTTTGGTCACTCGCAAGGCCGGCGACTGGCCCTGGTGGGCGGACTGTCGGTTGTCATTGCATTGCCACTAGTGTTCTTGGGAGACCATTTGGTGCCAATATCCGTCCTGGCGACCAAACGTCATCCTCTTCAGCCATCCGGCATGAAGCCAATCTACACGGCATGGAACTCTTTTTCCAAAGTCGACGTATATCGTTTGCCCTCGGCGCCCGAGCTCGGCCGACCTCATGCTGGCTTCAGCATAATTCTCGATGAGGGTGCTGCGGGCACAGAAATTCCCGACTTAAGCAAGGGTGCTCGCCAGCACCTTGTGCAATACGATGATTTTCACTCAGCGGGCTTGGTGTATTTGACTAAACAGCACCCCAAAGTGCTCATCATCGGCTCCGGTGCGGGTCGCGAGGTGCTGGAGGGCCTGAACTTCGGCGCCTCGTCGATTACGGCGGTTGAGATCAACCCTATCATCAACAGGATTGTTACCCGGACGCTGCATCAATATTGGGGAGGTCTATTCGATCAACCGGAGGTTCGTCTGGTAACCGAGGACGGGAGAAGCTTCGTGCGGCGCTCGCATGAGAAGTACGATGCCATCATCTCGGTACAAACGATGAGTGACGTGGCTTTGCTGTCGGGCGCACTCAGTCTTTCGGAAACTTATGTCCTGACGCGGGAGGCCTTCGAGGACTACTTCGACCACCTAACGCCAGACGGCGTCTTGTTGTTTACTAGGTCGAGACATCAGATGCCCAAGCTGTTCACGACGGCTCGTGAAATGTTTGAACGCCGCGGCCTAGGAGATGTTGCGACTCATCTGTTTGCATTTCGAGGCCCTGTGCTGCCTTATGGACATACACGCCTGCTTACCTGCTTTCTCCTAAAGAAGTCGGCGTGGACGGCCCAGGAAATTGCGGACATGGAGAGTCATATGGGGCTTCCAGGGCAGCAGCTGGAGGAAGGCGACGTACCCGAAGTCTATTACTCGCCGTATGAAACACCGCAGCAGAAGACCTCATATAATCGTCGACTTTACCAGCTTATAAATGAGCACGACCTTACCGCTGTTTATCGCGCAAATGCGGAGTCGCTGGCTCCGGCGACCGATGACCAACCGTTCTTCAACCAGCGCATCCGGTGGAGTGCCTTTCGGCCGTATCTGATCCGTGATGTTTTACGCCAGCTTTTTGCATCCGGAAAAGTTGTAAATGTCGACTACCAGCCCGTCGCCGAGATTGCCCTCATGGTTCTACTCGTTCAGTCCCTCCTGATCGCAGGAGTTCTGATCTTATTGCCGTTGGTCCGGTTCTCACGGCGAGGCATTTGCGCTCCAAATCGATGGGGTTTTCTGGTCTACTTTGCGGGCCTCGGTCTCGGTTTTATCATGATCGAAATGGTACTTCTTCAGCGCTTCACGCTTTTCCTCGGCCAGCCTATCTATACTCTTGCCGTTGTGCTGTCCGGCCTGCTGATTTCCACCGGTGCAGGCTCGCTCGCCACCGGCCGTTTCCAGCAGGCCTCCCGATCGTCTCTCGTACCCATCGTGGTTCTGATCCTTGCGGCCGTAGCGGCTATGGCTCTACTGACTCCACATGTTTTCTCCATGGCCCTCGGCCTCACGTTACCGTGGCGTGTATTCATTTCGGTCGCGTTGATTGTTCCGCTTGGATTTCTACTCGGAATGCCTTTCCCTTGCGGTTTGCGCATTGTTGCGGAAGAGGTCCCTGCGCTTGTCCCTTGGGCGTGGGGTGTAAACGGCTTTTTTACTGTGCTCGGGTCGATATCCTCAGTGATTCTGGCAATGGCTTTCGGTTTCCGAATTGTCCTCGCCGCTGCCGCGACCTGCTACCTATTGGCTCTAGGCGCAATCATCTTACCCTACGCCACGGCTCTGCTACTAAACCGTGGACAATCGGAGGAAAACATACATTTCCCTAAGAAGTCGCTCGGTGTGGGTGCTGCTACCAACTGATTCTGAAAATCGCCCGCTCATCTCTCATTTCGCCGCCGACACCTTCTCCATTCGAGCAGATCTCTTTCTCGACATGGATTTTTCTACGGAGTTGCGTGGGCTGAGATATCTGAGTGCTTTTCTAAGGAGCAAGCTGATGAGGGTGCGCGCACATGATCGAATCAACGAAACTAGCAGAGTTTCCCGGACCTTGAAATACACGTGCGCTTGCCTGCGTTGCCCGTTTGACTAGGACGATGCCTCAACCGCAGGCTATTGCCAGCGAGGAACTTGTTTCACATGCGACGCCCGGGCTGCTCGCTGAGTGCGGTCGTATTTTGTCGAAGAACTGTCTTGGACTATCCGCTATCGGGGCTGTCGGCGAACAGCCGGAGTTCATGGATGAACAAGAAAGCTTGTATCATCATGCCAACGTACAATGAGGCAGCGAACCTGGCCGAGCTGCTGCCCCAGGTTTTCGAGCAGGCGGACAAGATCCCAACACATGAGTTGCACCTTCTGGTCGTCGATGACAATTCACCCGACCGGACGGGCTCGGTCGTCGCCGAATGGATGAAACACAACCCGCATCTCCACCTGCTAAGCGGTCAGAAGGCAGGCCTCGGCGAGGCTTACAAGCGTGGTATGGCCCACGCACTCGCAACCCTTCAACCGGACCTGATTCTACAGATGGATGCAGACCAGCAGCACGATCCAAGTCTTATCCCGCTATTTGTGAACTTAACGCAGTACGGCTTCGACCTCGTCATCGGTTCGCGATTTGCGCCTGGTGCGGGTAGGCCCGCACTCTCCTTTTACCGGCGGCTCATCAGTCGACTCGGCACGATTCTGGTACGCTTGGCCGCCGGCCTGCCTCGCCTGCACGACTGCACATCTGGATATCGCTGCATTCGCGCAGACCTGATTGCTGAATGCAATCTAGGGCCGCTGGCTACGCGTGGATACTCGTTTCAATCGTCGCTTCTATCGGAACTTATCCGGAAGGGCGCTCGCGTCGTGGAGATTCCAATTCACTTCGCTCCGCGCGTCCACGGGACGTCGAAGTTATCCTTGCAGGATCAGATTGAATTCGTAACGAATCTGGGCAGATTGTGGCTATGCCGGCTCAACGGCCGTGCTCGTTAATGTGGGCAGGGCATCAGTTCCAATCAGCGGTTGATCGTCCATCAAAAGGAATGCTCGACACATGCTTGCAACTTTTCTTCTTGGGCAGAGCAAGAGGGTTCATGAAGGAAGGATCCGATAACGATCGATTCTCTGACACTAGGCGCATGCAGATCAAGCCAAGCTGCGCTCGTCTGAAGGACGCTTAATGGACAGGCCAATCAGAAAAGAGACTAATGAGTCCGCGGTTATCGATGCGCCGAACCTACTAAGGCAGATCGATCGCCGCATCCTGCTGGCCGGCGTCGGAATGGTCAGCTTTGCGAGCTTGTTATTGGAACTGGCGCTGACGCGCCTGTTTTCGGTCGTGCTGTTTGGATGCATAGGCCCCTCGGCCAGCAAAAGTTGGTCAAGACGGGCGACGGCTTGTCAAGCATGCCGCTATTATTGGCTGCTGCTAGCTGAAGGACAGTTGAGTCAGAGGCTGTTCGGCGCAGCATGCTGAGACGGTTAGGGAACCAAGACAGACAGCAAACGCGCGCTCGAACCATCGAGCGTAGAAGTGTCAGCGGCGAGGAAGAATGCGGCGGGCAAAGTCCTCACAGCGGCTCCGAGAACGAACGGCAAAAACGAGCCGCACTACCGCCCCAAAGAGGCAAGGGCGACTTACGTTTGACACTACGGGGCAAGACGTCTAGGCTCTCGGGCGAAGGGGAAGCTCAAAACAGAAATTCCAAATGAAAGCTGCCGTGCTCAAAAGATCGTTCGATGGAAGCCAGCCCTCCGACGTGCGCGGTTGGGTTCCGCTCGCCAGCATCCTGGTGGTATCTGTTACCGCGCGGATCGTCAGCCTCCTAGCAAGGCCCATGTTGATTGAGTCGGAAGGGGCGTACTACGCACGCGTCGCCGATAATTTTGCGGCTGGAGCGGGATGGATTGGGATGCACGCTTGGGGGCTACAGCTCCTATATCCGCCGCTGTTCCCGTTGCTCATAGCTGGTGTTCACCTCATGGGCCCGAACGTTGAGCTCGCGGCCAAGCTAGTGTCGCTGTTCTTTGGTTCGCTCATAGTTATTCCTGTCTATCTGATTGCAAGGGAGATGTATGATCACCGAGTTGGTCAAACAGCTGCTCTCATCACAGCCCTTCATCCCGTCCTGGTCGGAGCGTCCGTCGCGGTATTGTCCGAAGCGAGCTACACTTTCTTTCTCTATGCTGGGATACTCTGCAGCCTTCTTGCAGCGCGGAGTCAATATCGCGCGACAGCACTTTGTGCCGGCGTCGCGTTCGGTCTTGCCTACCTAATACGTCCTGAAGCGTTGCTTCTTGCGGTGGTGACGGCCGCCATCGTCGTCCTTTACGGTTGGAAGCACAGGAGCAGAGCAATGCAAGTGGCGGTTTGCCAGATCGCCGCTTTCGCCATTCTCGGCGCGCCCTATGTAATCTTCCTCAAGGTTCGCACCGGCCAGTTTCGATTGGAGGCTAAAAGTAGCTCTAACTTCGCACTCTCACGGATGCTTTTGCAGGGAATGTCACTTAACCAGGCGAATTACGCAATCGACGATACCTTGACGCCACGGGGCCTCAACATGCGATCCGATCTCGAAGTCATCCTCAGCACAAAATTCGACTTTTCGACGAGCATACGCCTGATTCGATCAGCGGCGCGGCAGAATACGCGGCAAGTGGTTTATTACTTGCTGAAGCATGGGGCCTGCGGGGGAGCGTGGTTGATAGGATTGGTTGCGATGGGTTGGTTCGGATCCGCATGGAACCAAGAACGAGCTGTAGGGGAGGGTGTACTGATCACCATTCTCGTCTGCCTAGTCGTACCTATGTTCTCATTGATCTTTTTCAATTCGAGGTTTGTTATACCATTTCTGCCGTTGTTGATTATTTGGGCTGCCAAGGGCGTTAACGAGCTTGCAAACTGGAGCGAGGAGACGGCTCACAACCTTCTTCCCGGACCGAGGTGCGTCTCTCGTATCGGATTAAGCGTGAGTGGATTTGCTGTTGGCGGAATGCTTCTTATCGGCTGGGTGAACGTACAAACTTTTCCGGATCTGCATAGGGATGACCTGGCGCTCAAGACACTGGGGCTCCAACTGAAGAGGCAGTTTCTAGGAGTTGGGAAGATCATGGACGTATCCCCAATCCCCGCTTTCTACGCTGGTGCAGTGGTTCGAAACTATCCCTATACGGATTCCTCCACGGCCCTGAGGTATATCGCCGCGAACAATGTAGACCTGCTGGTGCTCCGAGAAAAGGGGCCCGAACTGACTCCTTACCTCAAGGAGTGGCAGACGAACGGTGTCCCAGATCCTCGAGCTGAACTGATATTGACTCTACCGAGCCAGGAGTATGGACAAATCAAGGTATATCGGTGGCGGCAGTAATTGGGCAGGCATCAAAAGATAGCCAGCAGCAAATCAGAGATACTACGAGTCTCTCCTTGCCCCGTGGGAGAGCTTGCAAACATTCCTTCGTATGATCCACGCATGGGTGGCCGGCAAGTACTGCGCGCCAGCCGACTCGATTCTCATAGCGGTCGCCGCCGTTATTTATTTCCTGAGCCGGTTTGATCTAATTCCGGACGCCATTCCGGCGTTTGGATTGATAGACGACGCAGGAGTGATAGGGTGTGTGGCGGAGGCGAATCTCGCAGCGATCAGTAATTTTCGGAAGTCGGACATTCTGTTCAGTGGGGGCTTTCCTTTCGCGCGGCATTGAGTCTCAAGGGTAGCAGCAGGAAGCCCACTTGCATCATCAAGATCAGCCGCTGCAGCAACCCGCTCGTGCTGGAAGCCGTGAAGCTCTGACTTTCTGCTGCTCGCACAGCAACCTCGGCGGATAGTTGATCGTTTGCCGCTACGAGTAGTACAAACTATATCCAGAGGAGACTGCATCGCTGAAAGGCCCATGAGCAAACAGCAAATCCGCCAACCATCGATTGCCGAACAACAGCACTTTTGGAATGAATGGAATGCCAAGTATCGCGAACAGGCGGTACTCGACCAAGCATCGATCAGGCGAGTTCAGGTGTGTATCGGACTGTTCAAATCGCTCGGACTTGACAAACCTCAAATTTTAGAATTGGGATGTGCGACTGGGTGGATGTCGGAGCGACTGGCCGAGTTTGGTCCTGTGACGGCATTGGATCTCGCCGACGATGTCATTGCCCGAGCCAAGCAGCGGGCGCCCCATGTGCATTTTCTTGCCGGAGATGTCATGAAAATCGACCTGCAAGAAGGCCATTTTGACGTTATCTTCTGCCTTGAGACCATCCCATACCTGGTAGATCAGGCGGGGTTCGTGAAGCGCATGGCATCTTGGTTAAAGCCCAACGGCTACCTAATTCTTACTTGCCAGAATAAGTTCATACTGG
>Ga0179587_10000406_pt1 | contig 18011 bp, 13 predicted proteins | sample CZODoug2_1_08_16_FD_185932 | JGI IMG/M metagenome (GOLD analysis project Ga0179587, IMG submission 185932) | Vadose zone soil fungal communities from Angelo Coast Range Reserve, California, USA - CZODoug2_1_08_16fungal | ecosystem: Environmental > Terrestrial > Soil > Vadose zone | place: USA...
AGGAGCGGCGCTGGGACGAGGCCAACCAATACATTGGGGTGGTCGCGCGCGCACTGAACGCCTACAGTGCGCGTCTGGATCGCGCAGTATCGGGGCCGTAGTCGGCGCACCCTTGGGTTCCTCATACCGGCCGTAGTCGTGTATCGTGCCGGGCGGGGTTGGGATTATTTGAAGGAGATCACTGATGACCGAAGAAAAGCAGCAGAAATTTACGGCCAAAGTGCGTCGCGGTCTCGTGTGGGTACACACGGTCGCGAGCGCGGAACTGGCCAAGAAAAAGGCCGAAGCTACGGGTGTGAGAATCGAAGGTTTCACCGCCAGCGAACTTGCCGACGTGGAATCTGCGCTGACATGGATTTCCCAGAACAAGGAAGCGCCGGGTTCGGAGCCTGCCTGATGTCGGATACGGTCTGTACAGACATGGTCTGTACGGACCTCAGTCTTTAGGACTTGGGACCGTACGGACGACGATAAAATAGTCTCATGGCGCGCAAACGTGCATTAGTCGTTGACGATTCGAAATCGGCCCGCGTGATCTTGAGCCGCATGCTCGAGAAGTACGACATCGAAGTCGACATGGCCGAGTCTGCCGAACAGGCCATCGAGTACCTCAACAGCAACCGGCCCGACGCAATCTTCATGGACCATCTCATGCCCGGCATGGATGGATTGCAAGCCGTGAAGGCGATCAAGAGCAACGCGCTGACGGCGACCATTCCGATCATGATGTACACCTCGCAAGAAGGGGAGTTGTACGTGGGTCAGGCGCGGGCGCTGGGCGCGATGGGCGTGCTTCCGAAACAGGTGCGTCCCGTCGACGTGTCGAAAGTGCTGTACGAATTGCATTTGCTGCCGGATCGCCGGGATGCGGCCGAAGCCGCGCTGGTGCCCGTCGAAATCGACGGGGCGGCCATCCGCGGCAGCGCGGTCGCCGGGCGGCCATCGGCCGTGACTGCGGGAATCGGCGACGCGCGCCCGCCCGCCGCGGATTGGGGACGCCGCATCGAAGCCTCCGTCAAGGAACAGTCGGCCGATATTCGCCGGTTCGTCGTGGCCAGCCTCGACGGCTTTGCGTCGAGAATCGTCAGCGACGTTCGCGAAATCGTTTCCGCGCCGCCGAAGGATCCGCTGCCGGCGGTCGCGGCGCCGAAGCGCCCAGTGTGGCCCTGGGCCGCCGCGCTGCTTGCAGTCTCCGCGATTGCGGCAACGTGCGCGGTCTTGTGGACCTTGAGCCGCGAAGAGCTGGAAACATCCCGCGCCGAAATCGCGGCGCAGGCAGCGGCGAATGCGGAGGTGCAGCGCTCGAGCCGGGAACTGGCGACGACGGTCAAAAATCTGACGGCTGCCTTGGCGGCGAGCGCAGCGCTGACCGCCGGGGCGACGCCGGCGGGCGGCACGGCCGGATCGCGGCTCGAGCCGGTTCCTTACGGCGAGATACCGTTTGATCGGAGTCGTCTGGAAGTCCTTCGGGAGTTTCTGACGAAACTCCAATCCCAGGGATTTCACGGTGTCGTGAAGATCACCAGCGCATCCGGACTGTTTTGTCTCGCCGGTAATCCGACCGATGGTTTCGCGCCCGCGAGCGCAGTATTGCCAGTCGGCAAATGCGATCTTATCGGCAATCCCTACGAGGAATCGCTGCCGCAGCAGCAGCGCCAGTCGCTGGCTTTCGCCAACTTGCTCGCCGGCGTGCGCCAGCGGAGCGGCGGCACGATCAGCGTCGTCATCGAGAATGTCGGCAGTGCTCGACCCGCCTCACCCTATCCGCCGCGCACCGAGGCGCTCACCGCGGGCGAGTGGAACAGGGCGGCCGCGTCCAACAATCGCGTCGAGTTCACGGCGGAACCCAACTCGCCTTAGTTAGAAGGCAATCCTGAAAAACATCTCCGGTCCCTTGGTGCTGAAGTCGAACACGCCCGCCTTGGAGCTTTTGGTGGACGTGATATTCGCGGTGAAGTCTGAATAGCCGACGGCGAACGACACATTGGGACGATAGCGGTACAGCACGTCCAACTCATAGATGCCGAGGCTTCCATCCAGATTGCTGATGTTCACCTTCAGGTATTGCGCGCGCCCGTCGAGATAGAATCGCTTGCTCGCGACCCAGGTCGCGTCGATTCCGATTGTCGGAATAGGGCCGGCCTGATCTTCCGTTTGAATGATATGGCGGGTCGGCGTCTGGACCCGGGCTTCGGCCGACACATCCGTGGCGTGCACGCCGAGAGTTCCCGCGATTTCGAGCGTCTCGCTATGCCAGAACGAGTACCCGTATGTGATCCCAAGAGACCGCAGGCTCAATTTCGTCCGCAGCGGATCGCCGGGCAGAAACGTCACGTCGCGGAATAGGATCGGCGTCCCCGTGAGCGTGGTGCTGCCGGATCGGTCCAACGTGAAATAGTCGAAGCTCAACCGCTGACGCTTGGCGACTCGGACGGTTGCCTGAAATTTAGGCTCGAAATCCGACCCATCCAGGCCGAATTCACGTTCAGCATTGATGGTGGTGCCCGCCACCCCCGCGGTGCTATCGGCTCGAAGAGTCGTCTTGGACGATACGTGCATGGCGCCCAAGGAAATCCGGACGCGTTCGTTGGTCGGACTGAAATACTCGTCATCGGCGTGAGTGGGCAATGCGGCCAGCGCAACTGCTAAGGCCATTGCGGTCATGCCATGGGTGGTGATCATCAGTTCTCCTCAACACGCGCGTATTGCGACTAGGATGCGGGAATACGCATGAACACACAAAAAGTACCGGGTTGTCGCCAATCGCGAACAGCGGCAGCGGCAGCCGCCGGCACCATCCGTATCCGTCAACGCCCCTCGCGTTTCTCCTCGAATTCGACGACCGGAGTGTCCGACGTCACCTCGATCTGGCCGTCGACGATGGCGCCTTTGGCGATGGCGATCGTGCGCGCGCTGACGCGGCCTCGGATCACCGCGGTGTATCCGATCTCAAGTTTGCCCTTGACGATCAATCCGCCGGTGATTTTACCCGCAACGATGGCTTGATCGGCGTGAACCATGCCGTGCCAGTTTGCAGTGACGGCAAGATGAAGGGCACCCTCCAATTCTCCGTCGCCGTGAATTTCGCCGGAAACGATGAAATGGCCCTTGCCCCGAATATTACCGACGAAGACCGTGTCGGCGCCTATCACAGTCGGCGATGCGGGCAGCGCCGCGGGCACCGCCGCACGCTCCAGAAATCGACGCTTAGGTTCGCTCATCCGGTCTAGATAACCTATTCTGCAGAGCAGTGCTGTGACGAGCTTGGCGTCGCCGACAGCGGAAGAGAATCGCAGTAGAATGGCCGGGAACGAAGCTGATGTCCGACAAACGCGCAGGAGCGCGTTTGGTCGACCGGAGGTCGACCCGAAGGGTGGCGTCCAGGGGTGAGACGCACCGCGTCGAACGGGTGGCCAGGATGGCCACCCAGGGCTTGCGCGCAGCAGGGATAGCGTAGCGCAAGGGACAGGCACAAAAAGCGCCGCGGGCGACTTTTTCCAATGAACTAGGGGAGTCGAGTTGGATAAAATGATCAATCGGAAAGTGGTCGCGGGGTTGTGTGCGGTAATGCTCGCTTTCGCCGGCTGCAGCCGCCAACAAAGCGACTGGCAGAAGACCCGGGAGACCAACACGGCGGAAGGCTACGAGCAGTTCCTGAAGAAATACCCCAGCGGCGAGTTCACGGCCCAGGCGCAGGCACGAGTCAAGGAATTGTACGAAGAGCGGGACTGGCAGAAGGCGCGCGACGCGGATACGCCGGAGGCGTACCAGGCCTTCTTGAAACAATATCCGGAAGGCAAATGGACGGAGGAAGCACGCATTCGCGTCGAGAATTTTACGCTGGCCCAGGCGCCGTCGGGAGCGGCTGCTGCGGCGGGCGGCCCGGCGACCGCTGGCGCCGGCCTGGGTGCGGACGCTGCGGAAAAGGCGCCCTCGCCTGCCCCGACGGCGAAGCAGACACCCCAGCCTGACCGGCGGGCAGCCGCAGCGCCGCCCCCCAAGTCGGCCGTGGGTGCCTACGGTGTGCAGTTCGGCGCATTCAAATCTGGGCCGGAGGCCGCGCATAAGCGCTGGGCCGAACTGCAGAAGGAATATCCCGCTCTGTTGGGGGGGCTGTCTTCCAAGGTCCTGCCCACGAAGACATCCGCGGGGCAGGTCTATCGGTTGCAGACGATCGGAGTGACCGAGAAGCGCGCCCGCCAGATCTGCGACTCATTGAAGGCGGATTCGCAGGCTTGCGTGGTGGTTCCGCCCGGGCAAGGTTAACCCGCCCTCGTCGGGCAGTCGTGAACGCCCAGCGTCACCTCGGTGACAAATGTTGTCACTCAAGGCCCTCGTCGGGATCCGTAACCTATTGAATTTATGGGCTCTGTCGATTGGCATGGAGCTTGCTTCATCCTGATCGTTTCCCCCTGTTTGTTGTATCTTGGCGCCGCGATTAAGCTTCCCCCGCTCGCGGCGCCTTTTTTTTGGCCCTCAGCCGATCACTTGCGGATGTTCAAGCGGTCCAGCAGAAACGCGAACTCCATGGCGGTTTCGCGGTAGCGCTGAAAGCGCCCCGACTTCCCTCCGTGACCCGCCTCCATGTCGACGCGCAGCAAGAGCGGATTGCGGTCGGTCTTGAGCGCCCGCAGTTTGGCGACCCACTTTGCCGGTTCGTAGTACTGCACCTGGCTGTCCCATAGGCCGGTTGTTACCAGCATGGCGGGATAAGCCTGCGCTCGGACGTTGTCGTAGGGCGAGTACGACAGCATGTAATCGTAGGACGTGCCGTCCCGCGGGTTCCCCCACTCGTCGTATTCGTTGGTGGTGAGGGGAATGCTGTCGTCCAGCATGGTGGTGACGACATCGACAAACGGGACCTGAGCAACGATGCCCCGGTAATCCTGCGGGCTGATGTTGGCGATGGCGCCCATCAGCAGTCCGCCGGCGCTGCCCCCCATCGCGAACACCTTCTCCTTGTGGGCGTAGCCCCGGGACACGAGAAAATGGGTGACATCGATGAAGTCGGCGAAGGAGTTTTTCTTCTGGAGCAGGCGTCCGTCGTCGTACCACGCTCTGCCCATCTCCTGGCCTCCGCGGATATGTGCGATCGCGTAAACGAAGCCCCGATCGATCAAGCTGAATCGCGCCGACGAAAATCCGGGGTCCGTGGACAATCCATACGACCCATACGCGTATTGCAGCAGCGGGGCCGAGCCGTCCGGGACGAAGTCCTTGCGGTGGATCAGCGATACAGGAATGCGCTTGCCGTCGCGCGCGGGCGCGAACAGCAGTTCTGTTTCGTAATTCGAGGGGTCGAAATCGCCCAGCACCGGGTCGCGCTTGAGCAAGGTCTTCTCGCCCGTCCGCATGTTGTAGTCGTACACGGTAGCGGGCGTCGCCAGGGACGAGTAGCTGTAGCGAAGGATCTCGGAATCGATTTCCGGATTTGCTGAAATGAACATCGTATAGGCGGCTTCATCGCTGGCGATGAAGAATGGCAGGGCCGTTGCCGGCACCGTAGCGCTGGCCGCTGCGTCCATCGCGACGTCCGTGGGGGCGCCCGTTTGGGCGCCCGCCGGGGCGGCGGCGTCGAGAGGCGTCAGGGGTTGGATTCCAATCTTACGCAGGCCGCCGGTACGCACGGACAACGCAATGAACTGGCTGAAAACCTCGAAGTCCTCGATGTACGTGTCCTCGCGGTGCGCAACCACGTCCTCCCACTCGCCTTGCGACGCCTCCTCGCCGATCGGCACCCACATCAGCCGGAAATTCCGGGCCTGCCAGTTGGTGCGGATGATGAAACGATCGTGCAGGTGCTCGACCTCGTACTCATGCGCGCGCCGGCCGGGCAGGAACACCTTGAATGACAGCGTCGGATCGTTCGCATCGGCGTAACGCCACTCCGAAGTCAACGTCCCTTCCATGTGAATGAACAGGAAGCGGTCGGACTTGGATTTCGAGATCCCGGTGTACAGCGTCGTGTCGGTCTGTTCGTAGAGCAGCGCATCCGTTGCGGGATCCGAGCCGAGCACATGCTTCTTTACGCGCAGCCCCAGGAGGGTCTCGGGGTCCTTCTCGATATAGAGGAGCGTCCGATTGTCGTTTGCCCATGCCACGTCGGGTTCCACGTCACGGATGATGTCTGCCAGGATCTCGCCGGTGCGCAGGTTCTTGAAGCGCAGCACGTACCGGCGCCTTCCGACCGTGTCTTCGCAGAAGGCCAGCCACTCGCCATTGGGCGAGACGTCGATCTCGCCGATCTGGTAGTACTCATGGCCGACGCTGTGCTCGTTGGCATCCAGCATGATTTGTTCGTGGGCATCGAGTGAGCCCTCGCGCCGCGCGAATATGGGGTGCTCCCGGCCGGGTTCGAATCGGATGTAGTACCAGTAACCGTTCTTGCGGTAGGGAACGGTGGAATCGTCCTGTTTCAGGCGCGCAACGATCTCGGCGTATATCTGGTCTTCGAGCGGTTTGACGGGTGCGAGATGCTGAGCGTGGTAGGCATTTTCGGCACTCAAATATGCCAGGACCTCGGGATTCGTGCGTTCGTCGTCCCGGAGCCAGTAGTACGGATCCAATCGTTCGCCGTGCGGAGACGACACGGTGTGCTCGCGGACCGGGGCGACGGGGGGCTGCAACTGCGACATCGGCATGGATCTTGTCCTCGGGCGAGGCCGGAGTATAGTCAATTAATGCAGCGGTTCAGATGTTGGACACAGCTGGTATGGGGGGCGTTCGTATGCAAACCGTGAATCAATTGTTAAAGGTCAAGGGAGGCCAGATTTTCTCCGTGGCGCCCACCGATTCGGTTCTGCGCGCCATCGAAATCATGGCCACCCGTCACGTCGGGGCACTGCTGGTGATGAGCCACGAGGGCTTGCTGGGCATCATTTCGGAGCGCGACTACGCGCGAAAGGTCATTTTGAAAAATCGTTCGTCGCATGACACACCCGTGGGCGACATCATGACCGCGAATCCCGTGACTGTTCCGCCGGATGCTACGGTGCACCACTGCATGGAAACCATGACCGAAGGCCGTTTCCGCCACCTCCCCGTGGTCGACAAGGGCCGGGTGGTTGGAATGTTGTCCATCGGCGACCTGGTTAAGGCCGTCATCGAGGACCAAAGCCAGAAAATCGAGCAACTGGAGCGCTATATCGCCGGTTGACGATGTTGGCCCCGGTTGACGATGTTGGCCACCTAGGTAATCATGAGGTCATACCTAGGCACGTCCAGCGGTGATAGCCCACCCGGCGCGCAACCTTTTGAGCGCCTAGAACCGAGTTAAGTTCTTGTTTTTATTGTAGTTCTGCGGAATGGGCCGCGGGGCACGGTTTTTTGCGGGCTTCACCATGGCAATCGAACAACTGTCCGGTCACTCGACCACGCGCGGCGGCGCGGACGCGCGCGTCGGAGATTGGGGGCTTTATCGCTCCGGGTATGAAAGGGATTCCTGCGGCTTCGGACTGATCGCCAGCCTCGACGATCAGGCCAGTCACTGGGTGCTCGAAACCGCCATCAGTTCGCTCAACCGTCTGACTCATCGAGGGGCCATCGCCACCGACGGTAAAACGGGCGATGGCTGCGGACTATTGATAAAAATGCCGACGCGCTTTCTCCGGGAAGTTGCGGTGGAGGCCGGATTCTCGTTGACCCCACGATTCGCCGCGCGATTGGTCTTCCTCAATCCGGATCCGGGCAAAGGAGCCGAGGCCCGCCGGGTGCTGGCCGCCGAGATCGAGCGGGAAAAGCTGCAGGTGGCCGGATTTCGGTCGCTGCCCACGGATCCCGCCGCTTGCGGCTTGGAGGCTCTCAAAACCCTGCCCGCCATCGTGCAGGTATTCGTGAACGCGGGCCCCGACATCGACGAGTCCACATTGAACCGCAAGCTCTACATGGCGCGGCGGCGTGCTGAAAAGCTGCTCGAGCCGAGCGACCCGTTGTTCTACATTCCGTCACTGTCGGCAAGCACCATCGTCTACAAGGGAATGGTGATGCCGAAGTTCCTGGCGCAATTCTATCCGGATCTCAAGGATCCGCGCATGGAGGCGTCGGTGGTCGTGTTCCATCAACGATTTTCCACCAACACGCTGCCGCAGTGGCGTTTGGCGCATCCCTATCGCTATCTCGCGCACAACGGAGAGATCAACACGGTACAGGGCAATCGCAGTTGGGCCGTCGCGCGCGGGCCCCTGTTTCGTTCGCCGGTGTTGCCCGACTTGAACGACGTGCTGCCCGTGGTGTCCCTGACCGGATCGGATTCGCAGTCCCTCGACAACATGCTCGAACTGCTGCTGGTGGGTGGGCTCGATCCCATGCATGCGCTGCGCATGTTGATACCGCCTGCGTGGCAGTCGGTGGACATGATCGATCCCGACTTGAAGGCTTTCTACGAGTACTACGCCACGCACATGGAGCCGTGGGACGGCCCCGCCGGCATCGTGGTCACCGATGGGCGGTATGCCTGCTGCACTCTGGACCGAAACGGGCTGCGTCCCGCGCGCTGGGTCATTACCAAGAACCGCCACATCACCATCGCATCCGAGGCAGGCGTCTGGGACTATCTCCCTGAGGACGTGGTGCGCAAGGGCAAGTTGGGGCCCGGCGAGATCCTGGCCCTTGACCTGCAGACCGCCGAGTTGATGGACACCAAGCAGGTCGATGATCTGCTGAAGAGCCGCCACCCCTACAAGGTGTGGCTGAAGAAGGGGGTGCGCTATCTCCAGACGGACCTCATCGATCCGCGCCTGGCGGCCGAGCCCTTCGATCGGGACACTCTCGCGCTGTTCCAGAAGATGTACAACGTATCGGCCGAGGAGCGCGATGAGATCATCCGCGTGCTGGCCGAGGACGAGAGCGAGGCGGTCGGGTCGATGGGCGATGACACGCCGATGCCGGTGCTGTCGAAGAAGGTGCGCTCTCTTTACGACTACTTCCGCCAGCAGTTCGCCCAGGTGACGAACCCGCCGATCGACTCGCTGCGCGAGAGCATCGTCATGTCGCTGCAGACGCAAATCGGCCCCGAGGCCAACATCTTCGTCCCGGCGCAGCAGCACGCCGAACAGATCGTGTTGAGTTCACCCATCCTGTCGCAGCGAAAATTGCGCCAGATCATGGGCCTCGAGGATTCGGGCGTGCCGCACGAATTCATCGATCTGCAATACGACGAACAGCTGGATCTCAAGGCCGCCATCCTCGCGGTATGCGACCGGGCGGAAGCGGCGGTGCGCGCCGGGAAGCTGGTGCTGCTCCTGTCGGACCGCTACCTCGTCAGGGGCAAGATTCCGATTCAGGCGTTGCTCGCCACCGGCGCCGTGCATCATCGCCTGGTCAAGACGGGGCTGCGCTGTAAGTGCAACATCCTGGTCGAGACCGGCACGGCGCGCGACTCCCATCACTTCGCGTGCCTGATCGGCTACGGCGCAACGGCGGTGTACCCGTATCTGGCGTACCAGACGCTGTTCGATCTCATGCGCAAGGGCGCGGTGAAAATGGATGCGGACACGCGGCAGGAACTCGGCCGCAGCTATCGTCGCGGCATTCGCAAGGGACTGTTCAAGATCATGTCCAAGATGGGGATCTCCACCATCGCGAGCTACCGCAGCGCGCAGCTCTTCGAGATCGTGGGCTTGGGCGAGGACGTGGTGTCGCTCTGCTTTGAAGGCTCGGACAGCCGGATTCAAGGCGCGGATTTCACCGACTTGCAGAGCGATGCGGAGTACCTGGCGAAGCGCGCCTGGGACCCCACGGAAATCGTGGAGCAGGGCGGACTGCTCAAATACATGCACAACGGCGAGTACCACATGTACAACCCGGACGTCATCGCGACCCTGCAAGCGGCGGTGATGTCGGGCGACTACGAGCAGTACAAGCAATACGCGGCGTTGGTGAACGAGCGGCCGGTGTCGTGCATCCGCGATCTCCTGCGGCTGAAGCCGGGCGCGCACGCCATTCCCATAGACCAGGTGGAATCGGTCACGTCGATCCTGAAGCGCTTCGACAGTGCCGGCATGTCCCTGGGCGCCTTGTCGCCGGAGGCGCATGAGGCGTTGGCCATCGCCATGAATCGGCTGGGGGCGCGCTCGAACTCGGGTGAAGGCGGCGAAGATCCGGTGCGCTACGGCACCGAGAAGAATTCCAAGATCAAGCAGGTGGCCTCGGGCCGTTTCGGCGTGACGCCGGAATATCTCATCAACGCCGAAGTGCTGCAAATCAAGATCGCGCAGGGTGCGAAGCCCGGCGAAGGCGGTCAGCTGCCGGGCCACAAGGTGAACGACATGATCGCGCGCCTGCGTTTCGCGCGTCCCGGGGTGGGGCTCATCTCGCCGCCGCCACACCACGACATCTATTCCATCGAGGACCTGGCGCAACTCATCTTCGATCTGAAACAGGTCAATCCGCAGGCCCTGGTGTCCGTCAAACTGGTGGCCGAGCCCGGCGTGGGCACCGTGGCGGCCGGTGTGGCGAAGGCCTACGCCGACCTCATCACCATCTCAGGCTATGACGGCGGCACGGGCGCAAGCCCGCTGTCCTCCATCAAGTATGCGGGAACTCCGTGGGAGCTGGGGTTGGCGGAAACGCACCAGACGCTGCGCGCCAATGAATTACGGCACCGCGTCCGGCTGCAGACCGACGGCGGCTTGAAGACCGGGCTCGACGTCATCAAGGCCGCGCTCATCGGCGCCGAGAGTTTCGGCTTCGGCACCGCGCCCATGGTGGCCCTGGGCTGCAAGTATCTGCGCATCTGTCATTTGAATAATTGCGCCACGGGGGTCGCGACGCAGCACAATGTGCTGCGCACCAAGTTCTTCATCGGACTGCCCGAGATGGTGATTAATTATTTCAAGTTCGTGGCGCAGGAGTGCCGCGAAATCATGGCAGCCATGGGCGTGCGGACGATCGCCGACATGATCGGCCACACCGAACTTCTGGGTATTCTGCCCGGCGAAACGCCGAAGCAGCGCAAACTCGACCTGCAGCCGGTACTCGCGAATTCCGGCCTGGTCGGGGCCCAGCCGCAGTTCTGCACCGACCCGCGCAACGAGCCGTTCGACAAAGGCGTCATGGCAGAGCAGATGCTGCGCGACATGAGCGAGGCGATTGCGGGAAAAACGGGCGGCCAGTTCTCCTATGCGGTCAGCAACTACCACCGCTCCATCGGCGCGCGAATATCCGGCGAGATTGCCAAGCGCTGGGGCAACAACGGTATGAGCGCGGCGCCGATCGTCGTCAATCTCAAGGGCTCCGCGGGACAGAGTTTCGGCGTCTGGAACGCGGGCGGCCTGCATTTGCATCTCGAAGGCGAAGCAAACGACTACGTCGGCAAGGGCATGGCGGGCGGCCGGATCATCTTGAAGCCGCACGCACGGTCGGCATTCATCGCGCGAGAAACGATCATCATGGGCAACACCTGCCTGTACGGCGCGACGGGCGGCGAGTTGTACGCCGCCGGCACCGCCGGGGAGCGCTTCGCGGTGCGCAATTCCGGCGCGCTCGCCGTGGTCGAAGGGGCGGGCGATCATTGCTGCGAGTACATGACGGGCGGCGTGGTCCTCGTGCTCGGCCGCACGGGCGTGAATTTCGGCGCGGGATTCACCGGCGGTTTCGCGTACGTGCTCGACATGGAGCGCGACTTCGTCGATCGCTACAACCACCAGTTGATCGACATCCATCGCGTATCGCCCGAAGGCATGGGAACGCACGTGCAGCATCTGCGCGGGCTGATCGAACAGCACGTCGACTTCACCGGCAGCGTGTGGGGAATCCAGCTTCTCAACGACTTCCGGACGTACATCGGCAAGTTCTGGGTGGTGAAGCCCAAGGCTGCGGCCATCGACTCTCTGCTCGTCAATTTGCGCCGCGCCGCTTGAGCTTGGATCGCGGCAACCCCATGACCGACAAATACATGCAGTTCTTGGATGTGCCGCGCAAGGATCCGGACAAGCTGCCGGTGGAAGTGCGCATCAAGGAATTTCGCGAGATCTATGCGCCGTACAGCGCGGACGCGGCTGGACAGCAGGCAGGCCGATGCCTGTCCTGCGGAAATCCATTTTGCGAGTGGAAGTGTCCGGTTCACAACTACATTCCGAATTGGCTCGCCCTGATCAACGAAGGCAAGCTGTTCGAAGCGGCCGAACTCTCGCACCAGACCAATTCGCTGCCGGAGATGTGCGGGCGCATCTGCCCCCAGGACCGGCTGTGCGAGGGCGCGTGCACGTTGAACGATGGCATCGGTGCCGTCAGCATCGGATCCATTGAAAAATACATTACGGACGAGGCGTTCAAGCAGGGCTGGAAGCCCGACATGTCGAACGTCTTGCGCACCAACAAGCGCGTGGCCGTCGTCGGCGCCGGTCCCGCCGGCTTGGCTTGTGCCGACGTGCTGGTGCGCAATGGCGTGATGCCCGTCGTATTCGACCGATACTCGAAGATCGGCGGACTGCTGACTTTCGGCATCCCGCCCTTCAAGCTCGAGAAGGACGTGGTGGAAAAGCGGCGGGAAATCATGGAAGGGATGGGCGTGGAATTTCGCCTGAACGTCGACGTGGGCCGCGACATCACGTTCGAACGCCTCACCGAAGAATTCGACGCCGTGTTTCTTGGGATGGGCACCTATACCTATGTGAAAGGCGGATTTGCCGGCGAAGATCTGCCCGGTGTGCATGAAGCGCTGCCGTATCTGATATCGAACATCAACCGGGAATTGGGGATCGACGACGCTTCAAACCCCTTCATCGACATGCGGGACAAGCGCGTCGTGGTGCTGGGCGGGGGCGATACCGGGATGGATTGCAATCGCACGGCGATACGCCAGGGCGCGGCGAGCGTGGCCTGTACTTACCGTCGGGACGAGGACAACATGCCCGGCTCGCGCCGCGACTACAAGAACAGCAAGGAAGAGGGCGTTACGTTCCTGTTCAACCGGCAACCGGTCGAGATTGTCGGTTCTGATCGGGTTCAGGGAGTGAAGTTGGTTGAGACCCGTCTGGGACGCCCCGGGCCGCGCGGCCGCCGTGTCCCCGAAGTCGTTCCGGGCACCGAGGAGACCATCGAAGCGGACGCCGTGATCGTCGCGTTCGGATTCCTGCCGAGTCCGCCTGATTGGTTCGTCAAGCAGCAGATCGCGCTGCACGCCGGCGGGCGCGTTCGGGTGTCGGCGGCCCCGACGAGCCGCTTTCAGACCACGAATCCCAAGGTGTTCGCCGGCGGGGACATGGTGCGCGGTTCGGACCTGGTCGTGACCGCGGTGTTCGAAGGGCGGGAAGCGGCTCAGGGTATCCTGCATTCCCTGGGCTTGCGCGCAACGGCGTGAAACTCGACCGGTAGTTCCGGTGGCATGAAAATTGCGTTTCCGCGGAAATTTCCGCTGCGAAACCAACCGATAAAAATGCGGCCGCTAGGCGCACGCGCTCACGGGGACGCTGGACAGCAATCAGATTTGGCGTAAAACGAGGAGCGCCCACGGGCAGATTGGCCTTAGGTCAACCACACCACGACTAAAGGAGCAATGTCATGAATACGCAACAAATCGCCACCCGTCTTGCCGAGCTTTGCAGCCAAGGCCAGTTCGAAGCCGCGCAGAAGGAGCTATTCGCCGAAGACGCGGTCAGCATTGAGCCGCAAGCAAGCCCAGACTTCCCCAAGGAGACGAAAGGACTGCGTGCAATCCTCGACAAGGGTCACAAGTTCGAGTCGATGGTGGAGAAGGTGCATGAAGTTCGCGCCTCCGCGCCGCTGGTCACCGGCAATGCCATCGCCCTCGCCCTCACGATGGATGTTACGATGAAAGGGCGCGGACGCGTGAAGCTCGAGGAAATCTGCGCCTACGAAGTCAAGGACGGGAAGATCGTATCCGAGCAGTTCTTCATGTAGCGCGGCCTCGCTGCAGGCGATGCGCCTGCAGCGCTTTTGCCTGGGTGAATTAAGGTCTCGTCACCGCGCCGCGCGGTGACGGACCGCCTTTCATATCCATGTCCGAAAATGGCGAGTATTTCTCGGTTGGATTGGCTACTCTGGCGCCATGTTGCTCGACTCCCATGCTTGTTACCGCGCGGTGCGCGCGCGCGATCGGCGTTTTGACGGCCGGTTTTTCGTCGCGGTATCGTCAACCGGAATTTACTGCCGGCCGATCTGCCCGGCGCGGCCGCCCAAGCGCGAGAATATGCATTTCTATTCGAGCGCCGCGGCGGCCGAGGGCGCCGGTTACAGACCTTGTCTGCGTTGCCGTCCGGAACGCGCACCGGGCATCGGCTCGGTCGACGCCGCCAGCCGACTGGCAAACGCGGTCATCGCGGGTATCGAAGAACATGCGCTCTCCAGCGCGCGGATGGGTGAACTTGCGGCATCCTTAGGCGTGAGCGATCGCCATTTGCGCCGCGTCACCGAAACGGAACTCGGTGTGTCGCCCATCGAATTGGCGCAGACGCAGAGATTGCTGCTGGCCAAGCGGCTGTTGGGCGATACGTCCCTGAAGCTGACGGAGATTGCATTCGCCGCCGGTTTCGGCAGCCTGCGGCGCTTCAACGCGCTCTTTAAATCGCGATATCGATTGAGCCCACGCTCGCTGCGCGGGCACGCCGACCCCGCGGGCGGTCTACGCTGCCAGTTGGAATTCCGGCCGCCGCTCGCTTGGGAGAAGTTGTTGGCGTATCTGCGGCTGCGAGCCATTCCCGGCGTCGAATCGGTGGACGCTACTCACTATCGCCGCACGGTCGCCATCGACGATCATCAGGGCTGGATCGCGGTCTCGCTTGCGGCGAGCGGTGTCGCTCTCGATGTCGAAATCTCGCAGTCGTTGGCCCCGGCGATCGGTGCGGTCATCGTGCGCGTGAAGCAGCTCTTCGATCTCAGTGCGGCCCCCGACGCCGTCAGCGCCTCGCTGTCGCAGGATTCAAAATTGAAAGCGATCGTCCGTCAGCTGCCCGGCTTGCGGGTGCCGGGCGCTTTCGACGGCTTCGAACTCGCGGTGCGCGCCGTTCTCGGCCAACAAGTCTCGGTCAAGGCAGCGACCACGATGGCGGGACGGTGGGCGCGCACCTTCGGCGCCGAGATCGCGACGCCATACGTCGAACTCAATCGATTGACGCCGGCCGTGCGCCGACTCGAGGAAGTGTCCGCCGACGAGATCGCCGCGCTCGGCATCATCGGCGGCCGGTCCCGGTGCATCGCGGCGCTGGCGAAGGCGGTCCGTGAACGCACCGTCGTTCTGGGGAGCGCCGCGGACATCGAGAGCCAGATCGAAGGTCTGATGCGGCTTCCCGGTATCGGACCGTGGACGGCCCAGTACATTGCGATGCGGGCCTTGCGCTGGCCCGACGCCTTTCCCGGCACCGATCTGATGCTGCTGCGGGCGGCTCGGCTGAACGCGAAACAGCTCCATGCCCGCGCTGAAAGCTGGCGGCCGTGGCGCGCCTACGCCACTCATTATCTTTGGCAAACGTTGGGAGCGTCTCCATGAACGCGCATGTCATCGTCGACAGCCCGATCGGACGCCTGTTGTTGCAGACGAACGGAGCCTCGTTGACCGGTCTTTACATGGACGTTCCGGGTCGACCCTTTCCAGGAAAGAACGATTCGGAGGAAGATGCGAATGCCGGGCCGCTGCCGGAGGCTGCGCGGCAGCTCCAAGAATACTTCGCGGGGAAACGCCGCGACTTCGATCTACCGCTGCGCCCCAACGGCACCCTATTCCAGCAGCGCGTATGGCGTGCGCTCACGGAGATTGCGTTTGGGGAAACCTGGAGCTACGGTGAATTGGCAAAGCGCGTCGGCAATCCGAATGCATCGCGGGCGGTGGGGCTCGCGAACGGCCGCAATCCCATTTCCATCGTGATTCCGTGCCATCGGGTCATCGGTGCGGACGGATCGCTGACCGGCTACGGCGGCGGCCTGCCGCGCAAGCAGTGGCTGCTCGCGCACGAGGGGCTGCAAGGCGGCCAGCGGCCGCTTTTCGAAATCAGCGTGCCCGCAAATCCTGGAGCACAGTCCCCATCCGGAGGGTCTCCTCTTCGTGCGGCAGATCCCTGATCGTCTCCTTGATTCCGTCCGCATACCACACTTTCATGGACTCGAGACCCAAGAGGCGCTTCGCATACGCATCCGCCGTCGCATCCAACGCAAGGCCGTACGTCTGGACTCTGAACGCGACCGGAGCATAGAACGCATCCACGGCGGTGAATGCACTTCCCGCAAGGTACGGACCGCCGAAACGGCGTAGACCCTCGTTCCACAGCGCTCCCACATGAGCGACATCGCGCTCCAACGCGGCCGGGAATTCGAAGAGCCGCACTTTGATGCCGCAGCTCATCGAGCAGCGATTGCGCAATTCGTTGAAGCTGGAGTGCATTTCGGCAGAGGCGCTGCGCGCCCAGGCGCGAGCGGCGCTCTGGGCCGGCCATATCACAGCATGCCGCTCGGCCAGATATTCGACGATGGACAGCGAGTCCCACACCACGGTGTCGCCGTCGATCAGCAAGGGCACCTTGCCACTGGGCGATATTTTCCGGTACGCGTCCCAGCCGGATGGGTCGCCAAAGAAAAGCTGGTGTTCGACGAACGGTATCCGCAATTCGCGCAGCAGTACCCACGGCCGAAGGGACCACGATGAATAATTCTTGTTCGCTATATAAAGCTCGTACATCTTCACATTATAGCGGCCCGGCGCTGCCAATGCGTGTGTTGAAGGCGGCCTTGGCCGCGTCACGTCAATTTTAGCGGTTTTATGACAGTCGGCGGAGCTGATTGGCGATTTGGAGTTTTTCCGCGATCGCGCCCAGGCGAGTCTGGCAGATCGATGGCTTCCGCGGCGTACTCTTCCGCCTCGGCGACGGCCGGCATCAACATGCCGGCGGCCGTCAGGTTGGCGGCCAGGTCTCGCAATTTACGCGCGCGGTCAAAGACTAGATGAGCGGAAAACTCACGATGAAGGCTGCGCCCGGGAAATCGGGGCGATTCTCGGCGATCGCCGCGCCGCCGTGAAATTCCGCGACGAGGCGCACGATGTACAGCCCCAGACCGAAATGAGGTCTATCGTCCCGGCCTTGCCGGTGCTCGAACAACGATTCGAACAATCGGGACAGCACGGTGGGCGGAATCGGCGGTCCGTCATTGATGACGGAGAGTTCGTAACCGGCGCCGGCGCGCGTGAGACGAACCAGGATCGTCCCCTCAGGAGAACAGAAGTCCACGGCATTCTCGATGAGCTTGTCCAGCAACTGGAGTATGAGATCGGGAGCACCGTGCATGAAACACTGGTCCGGCGGCGTCTGCACGTCGATGTGCGCCCGGGGAAATCCGTCGCGGTAGCCCGCAGCCGCCGATTGCACGAGGTCCTTGAGGTCGAATCTCACACGCTCGGCCTGCTTGATGCTTTCTTCCACTCGCGAGGCGGCGCCCAGGGCGCTCAGGATGGATTGAAGCCGCAACACTCCCTCGCGCGCGCGTGTGACATAGCCTTGCTGATCGGCTCGGATGCCTTCCGACTCGAGGTTGTCGAGAGAAGAGCGCACGATGGTGAGCGGCGTGCGCAGTTCATGCGACAATTTTCCGCCGAGCGTCCGCAGATACTGCGTGTGCTCGTTGAGCCGCGACAACAGTCGTTCGAAACCGCGGGCCAGCGCGCCGATTTCGTCGCCGCGCCGCGATTCGGGCATGTCGAGGCGGATTCGCCCGTCGTTGGTGACCGCCGTATCGGCGGCCAACCGTAGATTGCCGATCCGTAGACTGATCCAGGCGGACACGCCGAAGGCGATGGCCACGGCAAGCGCGGTGGCGAGCAACGTCAGGTTGAACAGATGAGTGAGCGCGCGGTCGCGCAATTCCAGCAGTTGATCGCCGGCCTGTTCGAGGACCACCGCGCCGCGTGTGCGTCCGGCAATCATGATGGGCGCGGCGGCCGAGAGCAGCGATGCCTGACTCGGGCCCGCACGCAGCCATTGCGCCGACCGACGGCCCGCGAGTGCCTCGGCCACGCTTTTGCCGGACAGTCGATCGGGCGCCGACGACTGCAAACGCCAGTGAGACGT
>Ga0179587_10000407_pt1 | contig 17988 bp, 14 predicted proteins | sample CZODoug2_1_08_16_FD_185932 | JGI IMG/M metagenome (GOLD analysis project Ga0179587, IMG submission 185932) | Vadose zone soil fungal communities from Angelo Coast Range Reserve, California, USA - CZODoug2_1_08_16fungal | ecosystem: Environmental > Terrestrial > Soil > Vadose zone | place: USA...
GGGTGACGTAGACCATGTGATTCTTCGGTTCGTAAAGGATCGCGTCCGTGGGGCCCGGAGTCTTGATGGATTTCACTTCCTTCAAGGTCTCGGCGTCGACCACGGCCACGCGCTGCGGATCCTGCACGCTGACGAAGTAGAACTTGGAATCGTTGTCCACGGCCGTGTCGACGGGCCCGCCCACTTTCAGACGGGTAATCAGCGTGCTTTTCTTCAGATCGACGAAATCCGAGGTGCCGTCGTTCTCATGCGCGGCGAGCAAGCGACCGCGCTTCGAATCGATGCGCAGAAAATCGAACTTGCCCTTGGAGTTGGGTATTTCGATCGACGCCGCCGGCGTCAGATGCAACGCCTGTTCGGCGGCCGCCACGGTGGACAGCGAGGACAGGGCGACCGAGGCCGCGAACAACAGAGATACAGTTTTCATGATGATCTTCACCAGTTGAGTGATGGAAACGCCTCAGCGTGTCTAAATTGGCGCCGCCCCGTGCCGGCGACGCGCGCCATTCTCTATCCCCTTAATAGCTCCGCAGCCAATTTTTTTCGCATTTGGCTTAGCTTCGGCAGACTCTAACGCGGCAACCTGAATGAATCCTAAATGCGAGCGGGTGATTCAGCGTGAGTTCTACGGACAGACTTATCAGCTCGGTGTGCGCTTCGACCATTGATGTCTCGATGCGCCTTCGGGGGCTCTGAGTTTAGCTCGCCTTCCTTATTCTGTGGACAGGCTGCATGTGCGGCCGATAAAAAAAGCTTCGCTATTCAGGCTGCGTTAATACTCGCGCGGTAGAGTCCTCCGCAGTTGGACAGGGGGAGGCTACAAATGAACAGATATATCAGTTTCCTGGCTGCGGCTTCGGCCGCTCTATCGATGGGGATGTCGATTTCGAGTCGAGGAGCCGAACCGGACAAACCCGGCGGTGCGCAAGCGGGCGATACTCCGGCCGGCTCGGAGAGCAGCACGCTGGAGGTCATCACCGTCACCGGTTCCCTGCTGCCGACGACACCGGACCAAGTCGCCGTGTCGGTGATATCCCTGGACGCAAAACAGTTGGAGCAGAACGGCGTTTCGACCAATGCATTGGAAATCCTTCGCAAGGCAATACCGTCTTTTGCCGGTCGCAGCAATGCCGGGACGAGCAACGCCAACAATGACAACCAGCGCACGGCGGGCGGTTCGCAGCTTCAGCTGCGCAACCTGCCGACCTTGATTCTCATCAACGGCCGCCGCGTCGCGAATAGCGGCGTGGGCGGCATCAACGGCAAGAACTTCGTCGACGTCAATCAGATTCCGGCCGCGGCGATCGATCACATCGAAGTGCTCACCGACGGCGCCTCGTCGATCTACGGTTCGGACGCCATCGGAGGGGTCGTCAATTTCATATTGAAGTCCGGCTATGATGGATTCAAGGCGGGAGGCCGTTACGGCGGAGCGACGGGCGATTACAACGAGCGTTCCGCATACGCCACCGGTGGCACGAATGTCGGCGGCATCAATTTCACCGCCACGGGAAGCTACTCCAAGACGAGCCCGCTCTACCAAGATACGCGCGCGTTCACCAGTCCTCTTTACAACAAGACCTCGTCCATACCCGGCGTGGTCGCTGCCGGCGGCGCGAACCCCGGCGCCATATTGGCTCCCGGCGTGAATACCCCGAGCGCATTGAATCCCACCGGCACGGGCGCGACGGCCACGTCGGTGAATCAGCTGATCGCCAACGGCACGTATGTTCCCACGACTCCGGGGACGGTCGCGCAGGGATTCGATGTCTCCAAGTATCAGACCCTGTTGTTGGGTCAGGAACTTCAATCGTTCGTGCTCACCGCGGATTCGAAGCTGTTCGGTACCAGCATCGACGCGTTCGGCGACTTGATGCTCTCGCGCAGCAAGAGTTTTACGCAATGGCTGCCCGTGCCGGCACCGAATTTGAAGGTCCCCGCCGCGGCGCCCTACAACCCGTTGACCACGATTTTCACGGGCGTCACCTTCGATGATCTGAGCAGAACCAAGGACTTCGACAACAAGGTGGACGCGATTCGGGCGACCATTGGGTTGCGCGGCGACATCGTCCAGAGCTGGACCTGGGAGACGGGGTTCGTCTATAGCCAGAGCGAACTACAGCAGCGCCAATCCAATCTTCTGTACAAACCCAATATCCCGCTGGCCATCGCCGGTGGCTTCGACGCCGCCGGCAATCCGGTGGCCGGTGGCGCTTACAGCAGCGTCTACAGCGGCTATTCCCTGGCCGGACCGAAGGTCATACAGCCGGCGCTCGATCCCTTCGCCCGTGGCGCGGCGGTCAATGAAGCAGCCCTTGCCAATATCTACGGCACCGAAGCCATCAAGGCGAAGAGCGAGTTGACCTCCCTGGATGGACACGTCACCGGATCGGTCTTCGACCTTCCCGCGGGGCCGGTCGCCGTTGCGGTCGGGGCAAGCGTGCGCCGCGAAACCCTCTCGGGTAGCGCCGATGCGAATGGCCGCGTCACGGATCCGATGACCGGCTTGGTGACGGGCAACGCGCAGCTGTGGCTTGGCGGCACCTACGCCGATCCGTTCAAGAGGCATCGGGACATCGAAGCACTGTTTGCCGAGACCCGGGTTCCGATCACGAGGGCGTCCTCCGGCATTCCGGGCTTCGCCGAACTCGACTTGATAGCCGCGGTACGCGGTGAGAAGTACAGCGACGCCGGGCGCTCCACGGTGCCGAAATATGGATTTCGGTGGCAGCCGTTCGACAAGCAAGTCACTGTGCACGGCGACTACTCAAAATCCTTCAGCGCGCCGAGTCTGTATGCGGAATACGGACCTACCGATACTCGGCAGGTGGGAGCGGGAGTGATCCAGGGTGTTTTCGGCGCGGACTACACGGGGCTGCCGTTCAACGGCGAGGACGGCAACAATCCGAAATTGCAGCCAGCAACCTCGACGTCGCGTTCCATCGGCATCGTGATACAGCCCAATGCCATCGAGGGCCTGAAGGTAGCGGCGGATTTCTCCTCGATCAGCCTTCAGGGCTTCGCGGGCGGTATCGGTTTCAATACCATTCTGGCGAGCATCAACGCGTTGGGCTCGGCGTCGCCCTATTTCAACAATCTAGCAATCGACAATTTCGTCGGCGGCGCAGGCGCATCGCAACCCTTCGTCAATCCGGGTGCATTGAAGACCTTCTTGACCAATGCGGCCACGGGAAAGGGCGACCCGACCCAGGCGAACCGTCTATACGTCATTGATCAATTCAGAAATCTGGCCACGTTGACCGAGCATTCCTACAGCATCAATGCCTCGTACGTCATGCCCACGGAGCGCACCGGTACTTTCACGCTGTCCACGGTGGGCGCGATCTTCACGGACTTCAATTTTCAAGCCTTGCCCGGCAGCACCTATATTCAATATGCGGGTACCACCAACAATGCGGGCGGCAGCGGCGGCTTCGGAGGGACGCTGCCCAAGTATCGCTTCTTCACGACACTGGACTGGACCTACCACGACATTGACCTGACATTGAGCAACACCTACGTGTCGAGCACGGTGGACACGGGACTCAACGGCACATCGACGCCGACGATACCCGTCAGCAGCTATTCGACATGGGACGCTCGGACCGCCTACGATTGGCATTTCGGCGGTAAGGACTCGAGGATCATGACGTTCGCGCTCGGCATCAACAATATTGCCGACAAGATGCCGCCGCTGGCGCCTCGATCGTTTTTGGACAACAACGCCGATGTTTCGACCTTTTCGCCAATCGGGCGGCTGATCTACGTCACGGCTTCGGTCGCTTTCTAAATCATTTCATTTCAAATAGGACATCTCACCATGTTGAACGCTTCTAAAATGGTTTGCAGCTGGATCGCGGCGGCGGTATTGAGTGTGGCCGGCGTTTCCGCACTGCACGCGCAGGACACGCGCGAATCGGCGGCTGCCGGCCTGCGGGCGGTGGATCCGAAGGAGATGGATGCGGACTACAAGATGAACGCGAAATTTGCGCAGAAGCTGGTCGACGAAGCGCTCGCGAAGCATCCCGAGGTGATCCTGCTCGCCATTCATGCCGGCGCGCCGAAGTACGACATCATCGCCTCGAATTTCGGCCGTATCGGCAAGCTGGGCGATGAGGATGATCTGCGCGTGATCATGAAGGGCACGAAGAACCTCGAATTGAACAAGACAGGCACGCACTTCGAAGATGAGCTGCCGCTCAAAACGAAGGGCGGCAAGAGGATCGGCGCGATCGGCGTGGTCTTCAACTATAAGCCGGGCGACGACAAGCTCGCATTGGACAAGATGGCGACCGAGATTCAGAAGGAGATGCAGGCACAGATCACCAGCAGCAAGACCTTGTTCGGCCCCGCGAACTAAGTCTAGCGATAGCGTCCCATCAGTTTTTCCAAGGCGGCACGGCCGGGCGACAGCTTTTCGTAGGGAATGCGATTCAGCGGCACGGCGCTCGTATTGTTGCCCGCGTGAAACTCCGTGCTCCCGGCTTCATTGATGTGGATCAATCCCGTCACGTATTCGTTTTGTTTCAGCTTGCCTTCGATGAAATTGTAAGCCGCGGCCGCATCCGTGGGATCGTAGCTCGCCCCAAGCTTCCGCAGCACGACGCGCGAGCCGTCGTGCAGCTCGACCGGTATCGATTCGCCCAAGGCGTAGTCGACGTCGATCGGCTCGGCATGGGGCACGAAATCGGCTTCCATCGCGGCATGATAGTGCTCGCGGGTAAATATGTAGCTCTTGGTGGAGCCCTCGTGATCGTTGAATGTGACGCAGGGAGACAGGACATCGATGATCGCGAATCCCCTGTGGCGCATCCCCGCTTGCATCAACGGCACCAGCTGCGCCTTGTCTCCCGAAAAGCTGCGCGCGACAAATGTGGCGCCGAGCGATAATGCCAGCAGCACGGGATCGATCGGCGGACTCTGGTTGACGTCTCCCCGCTTCGCCTTGGTGCCGACATCCGCCGAGGCCGAGAACTGTCCCTTGGTGAGGCCGTAAACGCCGTTGTTCTCTATCACGTACAGCATATTGACGTTGCGCCGAATGGCGTGCACCAACTGACCCAAGCCTATCGACAGCGAATCCCCGTCCCCCGATACCCCGACATAGGTCAGCTCTCGATTCGCCGCATTCGCGCCGCTGGCAATCGACGGCATCCGCCCATGAACCGAATTGAAGCCGTGTGCGCCGCTGACGAAATACGATGTGGTCTTGGAGGAACAGCCGATTCCGGAGAGCTTGACCAGCATTTCCGGGCGCATATCAAGTCCCCAACAGGCCTCGATCATCGCGGCCGTGACCGAATCATGCCCGCAGCCGGCGCACAGCGTGGACATGCTGCCCTCGTACTGGCGGCGCGTCAGTCCCAGCGCGTTGGTCGGCAGCGAGGGATGTGCGACCCTGGGTTTATTGATGAACGACATGGAGTCCTCGCAGTTGATCCATCACGCAGTTGATCCTTCAGCGTTTGATCGCGGACAGTCGCGGCGCGTCGGCGAGCACCCCGCATATGCCGTCGACGATGGGCTGACAGGTCATGGGCAGCCCGCTGTAACTCAAAATGGAATGCAATTTGGCCTTCTCGACGGCAGTCTCGAGAGTCAGCAGCGATCGCAGTTGAGCGTCGCGATTCTGCTCTACGATGAATATCCGGGCGTGGGCGCTCAGGAAGCTCTCCACTTCCAGTCCGAACGGAAATGCCTTGATGCGCAGGTAATCGACATGAATCTTCTTGCGCGCGAGCATATCGATCGCTTCACGGACGGCCCCGTCGCAGCTGCCGATGCTGACGATGGCAACCTCATTGCCGCTCTTGCCGAGCAACTCCGGCTTGGGAACGTACTTCGCGGCGGTCGTGAACTTGCGCCTCAAGCGATCCAGAACCACCTGGTATTCGGCCGAATCCTCGGTATAGGTTCCGTACTGATTGTGGCCCGAACCCCGCGTAAAATAGGCCCCCTTGGGGCTGACGCCGGGCAACGTGCGATAGCTGATCGCATCGTCATCGCGATCCACATAGCGATAGAATTTGTCCAAGCCGGCAAGTTCCTCGGCCGACAGTACCTTGCCGCGGTCGGGACGATATGCGTCGTCCCATTGCAAATCGCGGCACATCCAGTCGTTCATGCCGATATCCAAATCGGACAGCACGAATACCGGCGTTTGCAGGCGCTCCGCCAAATCGAATGCCTGCACGGCCATGTAGAAGCACTCCTCCGGATTCGCCGGGAACAAGAGTACATGACGCGTGTCGCCGTGCGATGCATAGGCGCACAGCATGATGTCGGATTGCTGCGTGCGCGTCGGCATGCCGGTGGACGGGCCGACCCGCTGCACGTCGAAAATCACGCAGGGCACCTCTGCGTAGTACGCGAGTCCGACGAACTCGTTCATCAACGAAATGCCCGGTCCGCTGGTCGGCGTGAAGGCCCGGGCGCCGTTCCAGGAAGCGCCCACCACCATGCCGATCGCCGCCAGTTCATCTTCGGCTTGAATAACCGCGAAATTCCGCTCGCCCGTGGCCGGGTCGACGCGGTAGCGCTCGCAAAATCCCTTGAAGGCATCCATCAATGAAGTCGAGGGGGTGATGGGATACCAGGCGCCCACCGTCGCCCCGGCGTACACGCAGCCTAAGCCGGCCGCCGTGTTGCCGTCGATCATGATGTGGCCGCTCGTCTTGTCCATGCGCTCCACCCGCAGAGGCAGCGGGCAGCCGAGATGCTGCTTCGCGTAGTCGTACCCCAGGCGCAATGCTTTAGTGTTCGAGTCCAGCAGTTTGGGCTTCTTTCCGTAGCTCTCGCTCAATAGACCGTTGATGATCTCGAGGTCGACATCGAGGAGCGCCGCCAAAGCGCCCGCGTAGGCAATATTCTTGAGCAAAATGCGATTGCGTACCCCGTCGAAGCTGTCATTGACCAGTTTGGCCAACGGCACGCCGATGACCGTGATATCGGCTCGCTGCAACACCACGCTGCGCGGCCAGGTAGCGTCGTAGATCAAATAGCCGCCGGAGGCGACTTCACGCACGTCTCGCTGATAGGTCTCGGCGTTCATCGCCACCATGATGTCGACCCGGCCGGCGCGCGCGGCATAGGCATCGCGGGTCACGCGAATCTCGTACCAGGTGGGCAAGCCCTGGATGTTCGAGGGGAAATAATTCTTTCCCGTCACCGGCACCCCCATGCGGAAGATGGCCTTCATGATCAGCGAGTTTGCGCTGGCGGAGCCCGTGCCGTTGACATTCGCAAACTTGACGACGAAATCGTTCATCCGATCCGGCGCATTGACTAGGTTCGGCATGTGGCGCCCTCATCCACCGCAAGAGGAATCTTGATCGTGGACTTCTGCATGTCCCAGGCGGCGGTGGGACAGCGCTCCGCACACAGGCCGCAATGCACACAGACGTCTTCGTCCTTGACCATCACCCGCCCGGTTTGCGGCAGATCGCTCGATACGTACAGGGCCTGCGAGACATTCGCCGCGGGCGCCTTGAGCCGGGAACGCAGTTGCACTTCCGTGCCATTGGGCGTGATGGTAAGACAGTCGACCGGACAGATGTCGATGCAGGCGTCGCACTCGATGCATAGTTTCGCGGTGAAGACGGTTTGCATGTCGCAGTTCAGGCAGCGCTGCACTTCAAGTGCGGCCTGCTCGGCGGTGAAGCCCAATTCGACCTCGACGTTGACCTTTTTGAACCGCTCGATCAATCCCACATGCGGCACGAGCCGGCGCTCGGCTCCATTGTATTCGTTCTTGTACGACCACTCGTGCATGCCCATCTTGCGGCTGCTTAAACTGACGCCGCGCGGCATGCGGACAGTCACCGACTCACCGGAGCAAAGCTTGTGCATCGAGATGGCGGCTTGATGCCCGTGCTCCACCGACCAGATGATGTTCTTCGGACCGAACGCGGCGTCGCCGCCGAAAAACACGTTGGGCAGCGTGGATTGGTAGGTCCGCTTGTCCACTACCGGAACGTTCCATTTGTCGAGTTCGATGCCCACGTCGCGCTCGATCCAGGGAAACGCGTTTTCCTGGCCGATCGCGAGAATCACATCGTCGCAAGGAAAGAACTCCTCGCCGAGCACGCGGGTCGCCGTGATCTCCCCGTTCTGAATGTCGTACTCCAGATGCTCGAATTGCATGCCCGTAAGCCGGCCGTTCTCGACCACGAAGGATTTCGGCGCCCGATTCACGACGATCTGCACCGTTTCATGCTCGGCGTCCTCGAGTTCCCATTCCGAGGCCTTGAAGAATTCGCGCGGCTTGCGCGCCATCACTTTTACATCCTTGGCACCGAGACGCAGCGACGTGCGGCAGCAATCCATGGCGGTGTTGCCCACACCGATAATGAGCACGCGCTCCCCGATCTTGTCGGTGTGCGCGAAGGCGACCGACTCGAGCCACGCAATCCCGATATGAATTCGGCCGGTGCCGTGCCGCCCCGGGAGATTCAATTCCTTGCCTTTCGGCGCTCCGGATCCGATGAAGATCGCGTCGAACCCACCTGAACGGAGCAGTTCCCTCAGGCTCTCGATCGGGGAGTTCAAACGCAGTTCGGCGCCCATGTTGACGATATAGCCGATTTCTTCGTTCAGCACCGTTTCCGGCAGGCGAAAAGCGGGGATGTTCGTGCGCATCAAGCCGCCGGCGACCCCGTTCTGCTCGAAGATGGTGACCTCATAGCCGAGCGGCAGGAGGTCGTTTGCAACGGTGAGCGATGCCGGGCCGGCGCCGATGCACGCCACCCGCTTGCCGTTCTTTTTTTCCGGTGCGCGAGGCAGGAGCGCGCCGATGTCATCGCGATGATCCGCCGCGACCCGCTTCAGACGACAAATGGCGACGGGTTTGTCTGCGATGCGGCCACGCCGGCAAGCGGGCTCACACGGGCGGTCGCAAACGCGACCGAGAATTCCGGGGAACACGTTCGACTCGCGATTCACCATGTAGGCCTCGGTGAACTCGCCCTGCGCAATCAGCCGAATGTATTCCGGAACATCGGTATGTGCCGGACACGCCCACTGGCAGTCCACGACACGATGGAAATACTCCTCATCAGCGGTATTCGTCGGTTCCATTTTTCACTCTGCAGCCCCCAAAGCCCACGGCGAATTATACCGGCATAAACCGGTATAACGTGACGGCTACCGTGAATCAGCGCACATATACCGTGTATCAGAGCCTAGACGCCGTCCCTGAAGAGGGGCATATTAAGGTCGCGTTCGACTGCCGGAGCGGTCAAACCGAAGTGCGCATACGCCGCGCGAGTCGCCACGCGGCCCCGTGCCGTGCGCATCAGAAACCCCTGCTGAATCAAAAACGGCTCGATCACATCCTCGATGGTGCCGCGTTCCTCGCTCATCGCGGCCGCCAGGCTATCGACGCCGACGGGTCCGCCTTCGAATTTCTCGATGACCGTGAGCAGCAATTTCCGGTCCAGCATGTCGAAGCCCTGCGGATCGACTTCCAGCATGTCGAGCGCCGCCAATGCGACCTCGCCGCTGATGATTCCGCCGGCCTTGACCTCGGCAAAATCGCGCACCCGCCGCAGCAGGCGGTTGGCGATGCGCGGTGTTCCGCGCGAACGCTCCGCGATGCGATCCGCTCCGTCCGGCTGCAGGCGTAACTTCAAGATCGATGCGCTGCGGACCACGATCTTGGTCAACTCCTCGGTCGAATAGAATTCCAGCCGCTGCACGATGCCGAACCTGTCGCGCAGCGGCGACGTCAGGAGGCCGGCGCGGGTGGTGGCGCCGACCAGCGTGAACGGCGGCAGATCGAGCTTGATCGACCGCGCGCCGGGGCCCTCGCCTATCATCAAATCGAGCTGTGAATCCTCCATCGCGGGATACAGGACTTCCTCGACCACCGGGCTCAGTCGATGAATTTCATCCACGAACAGCACGTCACGCGGTTCGAGGTTGGTGAGCAGTGCGGCGAGATCACCCGGCCGCTCGAGGACCGGGCCGGAGGTCTGGCGCAGGTTCACCTTCAATTCGTTGGCGATGATGTGTGCCAGCGTGGTCTTCCCCAAACCCGGCGGTCCGAAGATCAATACGTGGTCCAAGGCCTCGCCCCGCTGCCGCGCCGCCTGAATGAAGATTTCCATTTGGTTCTTGACATTCGGCTGCCCCACGTAGTCGGCAAGGGTTTTCGGTCGGACCGCCCGATCCGCCACCTCGTCTTCTCGGCCGCCGGTGCCGGCAATGATGCGATCCTGTTCGATGGTCATGCGGACCTCAAGGCTTCACGGCGGACTTGAGGGCGCGCCGGATTATTTCCGTGGTCGACAACCCGGGCTCATCCGCCGATTTCAACAAGCGCGCGACTTCGGGGGGCTTGTAGCCGAGAGCGACCAACGCGCTGAATGCCTCGCTCTGGGCCGACGGCGCGGCCCCCAGAGCGGCTGCGGTGTGCGCCCCGCCCGGTGCCGTTTGCTTAAGTTTCTGCACGTTGTCGCGCATCTCGATGATGACCCGCTCCGCAGTCTTGCGCCCGATACCCGGGATCCTCGTCAGCATCGCCACATCCTCGGCCTCGACGATGCGCAGGAAATCCTCCACGCTGGCACCGGACAAAATACCTAAGGCAATCTTCGGACCCACACCGGACACCTTGAGCAGACCGCGAAACAAGCGCCGTTCGCCCTCCGAACCGAACCCATACAGGATATGAGCATCCTCACGCACCACCAAGTGCGTGAACAAAGACACGGACTCCCCGGTCGCCGGCAGGCCGTAGAACGTCGACATCGGCGCTTCCAATTCGTATCCGACGCCGCCCACGTCCACCAGCAGCATCGGCGGCTGCTTGACGGCCAGCCGCCCCTTGAGAAAGCCGATCACCCGCGGCTGCCGGCACGCAGCGTCGTCGTGCGTAACACGCGGCCGCGCAATGCGTGGCAAACCGCCGTCGCCAGCGCGTCCGCGGCGTCCGCGGTCATCCGGCCGTCCAGCTTCAGAATGCTCTTGACCATGAGCTGCACCTGGGCCTTCTCGGCATTGCCGGTCCCCACGACCGCCAGCTTGATTTCCCGGGTCGCGTACTCGAACACTTCCGCGTTGGCAAGGGCCGTACCGCAAATCGCCGCTCCGCGCGCCTGACCCAACTTCAAGGCGCTATCGGGGTTGCGATTGACGAAAACCCGCTCGATGGCGATTTCTTGCGGCCGATATTGCGCAACGATCGTCTCCACACCACGGAAAATTTCGCATATGCGCGCTGCGAATTCACCCTGCCCGGTGCGGATGACGCCGCTGGCCACGTAGGTCAAGCGAGGGCCCGCCACGTCAACCACCCCGAAGCCGGTGCACTGCGAGCCGGGATCGATCCCGAGCACACGGATGGTTGCGCTCCTAGCTGTGGGGATTGACATGCCGGGTATGATACCGGCAATGGAGACCACCGCAACGATCCGGACGGTCAGTACTCGGCTGAATGAAGGACTTGCGGCCCTGCGCGGGCTCGACCTGCCGTCCGCCGCCCAAACGGCGTTCGACGTGGCGGAAATCGTGCGCACCCTCGAAGCCGATGACGATGTGGTGATGGCCGCGGCACTTCAGCCGTTCCTCGACGGCAACTACATCGAGCGCGAAGCGGCCGAAAAACGCTTCGGCGTAGAACCGGTGCGGCTCGCCCGCGCACTGGCCCAGCTGGGCCATTTTGGGTTGGCGCCCGATTGGACCCCGGCACGCGGACTCGAAGCCGGGCAAGCCGAAGCGCTGCGCAAAATGCTGCTGGCCGTGGTCGGCGACGTGCGCCTGGTCGTGGTGAGACTCGCCGAGCAGCTGCAACGGATGCGCTCCGCGAAATCACTGGATGCCGACGCTCAGCGAAAATTCGCCGTCGAGACCCGCGAGGTGTATGCACCGCTCGCCAACCGCCTCGGCGTGTGGCAAGTCAAATGGGAGCTCGAAGATCTGGCTTTCCGCTATCTGCAGCCGGCCCAGTACAAGCACATTGCGGCCGCGCTCAAGACGCGTCGCTCGGAACGCGAACGTTACATCGACGAGCTGAAATCATTGCTGCAGGGAGAGCTGCGAGCTGCCGGCGTCGAAGCCGCCATCCATGGGAGGCCGAAGCACATTTACAGCATCTGGCGCAAAATGCAGGAGAAGCAGCTGGCTTTCGAGCAACTCATGGACATCCGCGCCGCCCGAGTGCTGGTGAATACCGTTGCCGAATGCTACGCCGCATTGGGCGTGGTTCATTCCCTGTGGCAATTCATTCCCGGCGAATTCGACGACTATATCGCCACGCCGAAGGACAATCTCTACCGCTCCATCCATACGGCCGTCATCGGACCCGGCGCGCAACCCGTGGAAATCCAGATCCGCACCTATGAAATGCACGCCAATTCCGAGCGCGGCGTCGCCGCCCACTGGCGCTACAAGGAAGGCGGCCGCAGCGATCAAGCCTATGAACGGAAGATCAACCAGCTGCGATCTCTGTTGGCGCCCGCCGAGGCCGGGGAAACCGAGCGCGACTTCCTCGACCGGATGCGCGTCGATCTGTTCCAGGACCGGATCTATGCGGTGTCGCCGAAGGGCGAAATCGTCGATGTGCCGGTGGGCGGAACGCCGCTTGATTTCGCCTACCAAGTGCATACCGACTTAGGTCACCGCACCCGCGGCGCCAAGGTGAACGGCCGCATCGTGCCGCTCGACTACCAACTCAAGAACAGCGATACCGTCGAGATCATCACCGGAAAGTCGCCGCAGCCGTCGCGGGACTGGCTCTCCGCCCAATCGGGCTTTCTCGCGAGCCCCCGCCACCGCAACAAAGTCCGTGCCTGGTTCAGGAAGCAGGAGCAGGCTCAAAACACGCTCGAGGGCCGGGCCATGCTCGATCGCGAATTGCACCGTATGGGCGTGCACAGTCCGCCGATCCCGGAACTTCTGGCCGAACTCAAGCTGCCGAACAGCGAAGCCCTCCACGAAGCATTGGGATTGGGCGAGGTTAGCGAGGCCCAAGTGGCCGGCGCCATCCAGCGGCTGCTGCACGCTCGCGAGGCTCGCAGCGAACCACCGGCCCGGACGCGCCCCGCGGCCGAGCGGCAACCGGAGACCGAAGTCCAGGGAATCGGCGACCTGCTGTCCACGTATGCCCGCTGCTGCAAGCCGGTGCCGCCCGAGGCCATCGTCGGCTACATTACGGTGGGGCGGGGCGTGAGCATTCATAGCCAGTCCTGCGCAAATCTCGCCCGGCTCAGCATCAAGGCGCCGGCGCGCGTCCTCGCGGTCACCTGGGGGAAGACGGGCGCCACCGAATTTCCGGTGGATATCGAAATTCAGGCCTTCGATCGGCGCGGGCTGGTGCGCGACGTGAGCGCCGCGTTGGCCGATGAAAAGATCAGTATTCAGGACATGCACACCGAAACCGACCAGCGCGACAGCGTGGCGCACATGCGCATCGGAATCTCCATCACCGGTCTGCCGCAATTGTCGCGCCTGCTGAGCCGCATCGCTCAGGTGCCGAACGTCGTCAGCGCGCGGCGGCGGAAATGAATTTGTGACCGTTTCCAACGGCGCCCCGCGTCGCCGGCCTCTCGACATGCGGGCGATTGCCCTGGTGCTTCTGCTGTGCACGATCTGGGGAGTTCAACAGGTCGTCATGAAGGGCGTGGCGGCTGACGTGGCTCCCACCATGCAACTCGCGATCCGGTTCGCCGGCGCATCGATTTTTTTTGGGTTGTTGGTGGCACTCCGTGAAGGCCGTCGCGCTTTCGCGGACGGCACCTGGTGGAGTGGTCTGTGTCTGGGTCTGATGTTCTCGCTGGAATTCGTGTTCGTAGGCGCAGCCCTCGTTCACACAACCGCGGCGCACACGATCGTGTTCTTGTATTCGGCGCCCATATTCACGGCTCTGGGACTGCAGTTCATACCGGAGGAGCGCCTCGGTGGCGTTCAATGGATGGGCATCACGGCCGCGTTTTTCGGGATCGTCGTCGCGTTCGTCGGCCCCGGGAGCCGCCCCGTCTCCGAGCCCATTCTCGGTGATCTCCTGGCGTTGCTGGGAGGCGCTGCGTGGGGATTGAGCAATGTCGTATTGCGCCGAGGGCGCGTTGGCGGGGCCAGCACGGCTAAGACCGTGCTCTACCAGGTGGGCGTCGCAACCCTGGTGTTGTTCGCGTTCGCCTCGGTCACCGGACAGACCCGGTTGGTTCTCTCCGGGGCGGCGATCCTGGCGTTGTTGTTCCAGACGCTGTTCATCTCGATCATCAGTTATCTCGTCTGGTTCTGGTTGCTGCGGCGTTATTTGACGTCGCGGCTGATGCTGCTGTCGCTGCTGACACCCCTGTTCGGCGTGCTCTTCGGCGCCCTGCTGCTGCGAGAACCCATTGAATCGCGGTTCGCGATCGGATCCTTGCTGGTGCTCGCGGGAATATCAATCGTCAACGGCCGGTTGGCGCGCAAACCGCCGGCGTAAGACGGACCCGGCACCCGACAATTCGCTATCATCAAGCCTACTGGTGATATTCGAGCACCGGCAACAGCCATGGGGTCGACGCGAATGACGGCGAGGGCCACCACCACCCACGATTTGCGACTGCACATAGTGCGGGATGTGCTGCTCGAGCAACTTGACGATGCCATGGGGAGACTCAAAAAGGATGGCAAGTCTGACGCCACCGTGCACGATGTCCGAAGGGAGTTAAAGCGCGCTCGAGCCACGTTGCGCCTGTTGCGGAAGTCGATCGGCGGTCCCGCATATCGCCGAGATAACTGGGCGATACGTGATGTCGCGCGGCTCCTCACTCCGCTGCGCGACGCCAAGGTCCTGGTGCGTACCCTAGGTCGATTGCGCAGGGTCGATGACGACAATGACCTGAGGGCGGCCGGGAGCGTGTTGCGGCGACAATTTCAAGAGGAGCGGCAAGCGATCGGCCGGCGATTGTTACCCAGGCATCTCGTGGCGGCCGCTGCTACCTTGCAGAGCGTGAAGGGACGGATCCGTGAAATCCCGCGCGCGCGGCTTGACGAAGTCGCCATCAGCGAGGGGCTCGGAAGGGTCTACAAGGCCGGTCGAAGGGCATTTCGACGTGCAAAGGACAATGCAACCGACGCGCGCCTACACGAATGGCGAAAGCAAGTGAAGTACCTTCTCAATCAGATCGACGTCGCACGGCAGCTTCGGGGCGCGAAGTTGAAGAAGCGCCGCAAATATTCGAACGGTCTGGCGGATATCCTGGGGGATGACCATGATTTGGCGGTCCTCAACGCCAAGATAAATGCTTCCGCGGACCATGAGGTAAGCCGCCGATTTGCACTGCGGATCGAAAAGCGTCGCGCCCTCCTGCAACGCGAGGCTCGTCGTCTTGGCAAGCTACTGTACAGCGCAACGGCGAGGCGCCTGAAATCCGATCTCGACGCAAGGAGGGCATGAACCGTGGACGACCGCAACAATCAATTCGGCCAGCCGATCGGCCCCTTGGTCCCGGAGTGGTCCGCGCGCCCCCGACCGCAGCGTTGCACCTTGCCCGGCCGGTATTGTCGCTTGGAACCCGTGGAGGTGGACCTTCATGCGGCCGACCTCCATGCAGCTTACATGGAGGCGCCGGACGACCGTGACTGGACGTACTTATTCGCGGAGCGCCCCCCTACCCCCGCGCTTTTCCGGGAGTACCTGGCAAGGCTTGCGACGAGTGAGGATCCACTGCACTACGCAATCGTCGACGAGAGCACCGCCAAGCCGGTCGGCACTGCGGCGCTCATGCGGATCGAACCGATCCACGGTATCATTGAGGTTGGATCCATCACGTATTCTCCGCGCCTGAAGAGAACGCGCGCCGCCACGGAGGCGATGTACCTGCTCATGCGCTATGTATTCGACCAGCTAGGGTTTCGAAGGTACGAGTGGAAGTGCGACAGCCTGAATGCTGCGTCCCGTTCGGCGGCGGGTCGCTACGGATTCACGTTCGAGGGAATTTTCCGGCGCGCCGTCGTCTACAAAGGGAGAAGCCGCGATACCGCCTGGTTTTCGATCGTGGCGGAAGAATGGCCTCGCGTACGGTCGGCCTTCGAGGCGTGGCTCGATCCCGACAATTTCGATGACGCCGGCCGTCAGCGAGTTCGGCTTTCGATCGCCGCGCCCTAGTCATCAACGGCAGTAGTATTCGTCGCCGTGTTCACGACATTCGTGCCAGGCGTGCTCTCTGTAATAGCGATGATGCTCGCGCTCATAGTAGCCGTCCCTGGGTTCGGCCACGATGCAACCCGAACCGAACACAACCAACCCCAACAAGATGCTGCCTTTGACGATGTGTTGGAAATTTTTCATGGACTTTCTCTGCTGCCACACACAGCCCCATCGTAACGGAGGCCCGCGCAGCATTCCGTGGGGTTCCCTTGGAGATTTGTGTCGGCAGCACTCCTACAGCCGGGGCCGCAGCCTTCAGGCCCCGCCATTTCGCCCGATTGCTAACGATTCATCCCGTCGATGGCCTTCTTGTCCACCGCCAGTGCCGCCTCGTGGATGGCCTCGGACAACGTGGGATGCGCATGAATGGTCCGCTGGATATCCTCCGTACTGGCCGAATATTCCATCGCGAGGACGGCTTCGCTGATGAGCTCGCCCGCCAGGGGTCCGATCACGTGCACGCCCAGCACTTCGTCGTCATCTTTGGCGGAGACGATCTTCGCCATGCCCTGCCCGGCCTCCATGGCGCGCGCCCGGCCGCTGGCCGCGAATGGAAACGTGCCGACCTTGTACGGACGCCCGCCGGCTTTGACCTCTTCTTCGGTTTGTCCCACCCAGGCGATTTCCGGCGCCGTGTAGATGACCGAGGGAATGACCTTGTAGTTGACTTCCCCGAATCCGCCGGCGATCAAGTCGGCGACCATCACGCCTTCTTCCTTGCCCTTGTGCGCGAGCATCGGGCCCCGTACCACGTCGCCCACCGCCCACACATTGGGCACATTGGTGCGGCAATGCTCATCCACTTCAATGAAGCCGCGCTCGTCGACCTTCACCCCGGTGCCGTCCGCCAATAGGCCCTCGGTGAACGGCCGCCGCCCGACCGCGACCACCAATTTGTCGACCTGCAGGGTATGCTCACCCTGGGCGTCCGCATACAGCACCTCGACGGCGCCGCCCTTCGCGGCCGCGCTCAGCACCTTGGCGCCGAGCTTGATGTCGAGTCCCTGTTTCTTGAAATGGCGCTGCGCTTCCTTCGCGATGGTCTGATCCACCATCGGAAGAAACTGAACCATCGCTTCGAGCACGGTCACTTCGCTGCCCAATCGTCGCCACACGCTGCCCAATTCCAGGCCGATCACGCCGGCACCGATCACGCCCAGACGCGCCGGCACCGCATCGAATTCCAATGCATTCCAGGAATCGACAATGTATTTTCCGTCATGCGGAACGGTCTTCAGCCGGATCGGAGCAGAGCCCGAGGCCAGCACCACGTTCGTGGCTTCCAAGGTCCGTTCCGAGCCGTCCGGACCCGTGACCACCACCTTGTTGCCCGGCAGCAGCCGGCCATGGCCTTGCATGCCGACGACGCCATTGGCCTTGAACAAGGCCAGGATGCCGTTGGTCATGGTCTTGACGACGGAGGCGCGGCGCTTCTGCATGGCCGCGAGGTCGAGCTTGATATCGCCCAACTTGATGCCGTGAATCCCGAACTCATCCTTCGCCCTCTGGAAGAGTTCGGACGATTCCAGCAACGCCTTTGACGGAATGCAGCCGGCGTTCAGACAGGTACCGCCGAACGCATACGTGCCGTCGAAGTTCTTCCATTCGTCCACGCAGGCGACCTTTAGTTTGTTCTGCCCGGCACGAATGGCGGCGGGATAACCGGCAGGTCCCGCACCGATGACGACTACGTCGAATTTGTCGCTCATATGCTCAGCACCATGCGGGCGGGATCCTCGAGGCATTGTTTCACCGTCACCAGGAATTGCACCGCTTCGCGGCCGTCGATGATCCGGTGATCGTAAGTAAGCGCGATATACATCATCGGACGAACCACCACCTCGCCGTCGACC